>Ga0210395_10001644_pt1 | contig 17348 bp, 16 predicted proteins | sample IncBWH4OmetaG_FD_150861 | JGI IMG/M metagenome (GOLD analysis project Ga0210395, IMG submission 150861) | Forest soil microbial communities from Barre Woods Harvard Forest LTER site, Petersham, Massachusetts, United States - Inc-BW-H-4-O ...
CGCGGCGCGGCGCCGGCGCTGACCGACATGCTGGCCGGCCATCTCGACGGCCTGTTCGGCGACGTGCCGACCATCATGGCGCAGGTGAAGGCCGGCAAGCTGAAAGCGCTGGCCGCGACCTCGTCGGAGCGTTCCGATATTTTTCCGGACGTGCCCACCTTCGTCGAACAGGGCTTTGCCGACGTGGTCGGCGACAACTGGGACGCCGTGCTGGCGCCGGCCGGCACGCCGGCGCCGATCATCGCCAAGCTCAACGCCGCGCTGGTCGCGGCGGTGAATGATCCCGAGGTGCGCACGCGGCTGCACAATGCCGGCACCACGCCGGCGCCGAGCAGCCCGGAGGAGTTCGATAAATATTTGCGCGCCGAGATCGCCCGCTGGGGCAAGGTGATCCGCGACAAAGGCATCACGGACGAATGACATGACGGGCGTGCGCATCGGCACGGCGGAACCTAACAGTACGTTTTTGAGTCAGGGTTTTGCGCTCAAGACGGTGCTCGACCGCGTACCGGCGCTGGCGCCGGTCGAGGTCTCTACCTCGGCGTATGCCAGCGTCGAGAACGCCAACCGGCTCGAGGGGAACGCCATCGACTTCGGCTTCATGGCGTCGAACTGGATCGGTCGCGCCAAAAACGGCGAGGCGCCGTTTGCGCAAAAAATCGATCTGCGCATGGTGGCGCCGATGAATGCCGGCCCGCTGTTCTTTATCGCGCGTGCCGATTCGGCCTTGCGTACCGTGACCGATGTGCGCGGCCAGCGCCTCGTCGTCGGCCCCGAAAAAAGCGGCATGGCGCAGCATGCGCGGGTAATCCTCGGTGCGCTCGGCCTGACCCTCGCCGACTTTACGCCGATGTTTCTCGACTTCACCACCGGCGCCGAGGCGCTGGCGCGCGGCGAGGCCGACGCGCAGCTGCAATGCCCGATCCCCAACAAGGTGATGACGGCGCTCGCCGCGCGGGTTTTGCTGCGCGTGCTGCCTTATGCGCCGGCCGATCTCGACACCGTGTTGCGCGCGGTGCCGTTCTATCGCCAAACGGTGATGCGCAAGGGCGCGATCCGCGGCCTCGATGCCGACGTGGCGCAAGCCGCCGTCGTCAATGTACTGGTAACGCATGCGCGCGTCGCTGAGAATATTGTCGGTGACGTGGCGTCAGCGGTATTCAGCGCACGTGACGAGCTGCCGCGACTGAACGCGCTGTTCGACGGCGTTGCGGCGCTGTTCGAGCCGCTGCGGTCGGACGGCACAGGTGCGCTCGAATTCGGCGGCGTCGCGCTTCACCCCGGCGCACTCGCCGCCTATCGGGCACTCGGTCTGGTGACGTAACGGGCGGGCACCGTCAGGCGGCAAGCTCCGACATGATGCGATAGAGCCGCGCTTGGCCTTCAAAACCGATGCCGGGCCGATCACTCAGCGCGAGATAGCCGTCCTTGAGCTCGGCGTCATCGGCGAATCCGCCAAAATCGCCGAACACGCCGGGGTAAGATTCCGCGCCGCCGAGGCCGAAGCCGGCGGCGATGGCGAGCGACATCTGGTTGCCGCCGTGCGGGAACAACAGCCGCCGCGGCCATTGATGCCGCGCCAGCATGTCGAGCGTGCGCGCATATTGCACGATGCCGTAGGCCTGTGGCGGGTCGACCTGGATGACGTCGTCGCGCTGCGCTTTGAGGCCGCCGAACCGCACCAAATTCTCGACGTCTTGCGTGGAGAACAGATTTTCGCCGGTGGACAGCGGCGCGTCATAGGTGTCGGCAATCTCGGCAAGGAGCGCAAAATCCAGCGGATCGCACGGCTCCTCGAACCAGCGTAACCCCAGCGGCTCGAGCCCGCGCGCGTAAGCCAGCGCCTCGTCGCGGCCGAATTTCGAATTGGCATCGACTGCAAGCTGGCCGCCGCGCGGCAGGATCGATTTCACCGCTTCGACGCGGGACAGATCGTCGGCGAGCTTCATGCCGCCGACTTTCATCTTCACCATGGTGTAGCCGGCATCGAGATGACGCTGCATCTCGTCCTGCAAATCCTTGGTGGTTTTTCCGGGCGCGTACCAGCCACCGCCGACATAGCAAAAGACTTTGTCGGCGACTTTGCCGCCGTTGTAGCGCTCGGCGAGCAGCCGATGCAGCGGCTTGCCCGCGATCTTGGCGACCGCATCCCAGACCGCGACCTCGATGGTGCCGATGCCGACCGAGCGCTCGCTGTGGCCGCCGGACTTTTCGTTCTGCATCATCACCGCGAGGATTTTCTCCGGCGCGAAATTATCGCCGGCCTCGTCGAGCAGCGACTTCGGATTGGCCTTGAGCACGCGTGGAATGAAGCGCGCCCGCATTTGCGCGCCGCAGGCATAACGCCCGGTAGAATTGAAGGCGAAACCGCAAACCGGCTTGCCGTCACGTATAACATCAGTGATGACGGCGACCACGGACGTCGTCATTTCGGAAAAATCGATGCTCGAATTGGCGAGCGTCGAATTCAGCGGAACCGCGGTTTCGCGGATGTCGGTGAGGCGCATCTTGGGGGGCCTCTGTCATTCTTCTTTAAGCCCGCTTCCCCCTCGCAGGAAGTGAGCGTCACCGCGGCGCCTGGTCTTCGCTTCGAGCGCTTCTCTACCGCCTGGACCATCCTTGACACACACGTCTACTGACCCCATTTTTGCACTGCAGCAATAATTGCTGCGATGCAATATAGGTGGCTGATGCGCGATTTCGGTAAGGTGATGGCTCGGATCCAGGACCTGCGGCGCAAATTTGAAAGCCTCCTAGAGAGCGCCCGCAATAACGCAGGCCGCGCGGCCGAGGTACCCGTGCAGCGAACCGGCCGCCTGGACGAGTTGACGGCGTTCGGCGCTAATCCCGGCAGCCTGCGCATGTTCGTCTACGTTCCCGCGCGCCTGCCGCGCCTGGCGCCGTTGGTCGTCGCGCTGCACGGCTGTAGCCAGAGCGCCGAGGAGTACGATCAAGGCGCCGGCTGGTCGTCGCTTGCCGATCGCTTCGGCTTTGCGATTCTCTATCCGCAGCAGCAGCCGGTCAACAATCCGAAGAATTGCTTCTCCTGGTTCTTGCCGGGCGACATTGCACGCGACCAAGGCGAGGCGCTTTCGATCCGGCAGATGATCGAGCATGCCATTGCGACCTTCGGCGTTGACCGACGCCGGGTGTTCGTGACCGGCCTCTCCGCCGGCGGCGCCATGGCTTCGGTCATGCTGGCCACCTATCCGGAGGTTTTTGCCGGCGGCGCCATCATTGCGGGACTTCCGTACGGCTGCGCGCGGTCCGCCCAACAGGCGTTCGAAGCGATGTTCACGGAGCAATCGCCGTCCGCGCATGTGCTCGGCGATCGCGTGCGGGCGGCAGCCAGGCATCGCGGGCCGTGGCCGAAAATATCGGTCTGGCACGGCACCGCCGATCCGATTGTTAAACCCTCCAATGCCGAAAACATCGTCAGCCAGTGGATCGATGTCCATGGGCTTGAAGCCGCTTTCTCCTATGAAAAATCGAGCGGCAGCTACACGCGCAAGGTTTGGACCGATGCCAATGGCGATGCGCTGATCGAGGCGTTTTCCGTCAGCGGCATGGCGCATGGTGTGCCTCTCGGGTCGGCGATGGGAGGCGAATTCTGCGGCTCTCCCGGCGCCTTCTTTCTCGATGCCGGAATTTCCTCCACTCATCACATCGCCCGCTTTTGGCGGTTGGACGAAGGCCTCATCGAAATACTGCCGCACGAAATCGCGACGGCGACCGTGCCGCGCGAAATCCAGACCGACGGCCGTGCCGTTGTGAAAGCCGGAGAAACCGCCGGCGGCTGGAGCAAGCCGGACGAAGCTTCGCTGGGTCGAGAGGGCGAAAGGCACGCACGCACGCCGCTCGATCCAAACCTCGCGATCGCGGCGGCCTTCAGGGCTGCGGGCCTGCCGGTACCCGAGGCGGCCTCATCACCGGCCGGCGCAACACTGCGCGTCGCTCCCGGCCCGATCATAGAAGCGGCACTGAAAGCTGCCGGCCTAATGCAACGTTGACGAGGCCGGTTACTTCTCCTCTCCCGCGCACGCGGGGAGAGGTATTAGTCCATATGAATCCCTGCAGCCTTCACCACTTTGTCCCAGCGCGCCGCTTCGGTCTTGATGCGCTCCGAGAACTCGGCCGGCGTGTTGGCGACGGCGACAAAGCCGAGCGTATCGAGTTTTTTCTTCACTTCCGGGTCGGCGGCCATTTTGACGATGGCCTCGTGCCATTTGTCGATGATGGCCTGCGGCGTGCCGGCCGGTGCCAGAATGCCGGTCAGGGTGTCGCTTTCGAGGCCCGGCACGCCCTGTTCGCCGTTGGTCGGCAAGTCCGGCAGCGCCGCGACGCGCTGTTTGGCCAGGATGGCGATGCCGCGCAGGCTGCCGTCTTTGATGGCGCCGATTGCCGGCGGCAGCGCCGTGAACGCCATCGGCGTGTGGTTGCCCAAGGTGGAATTGATGGCGAGCGGCGCGCCGTTGAACGGCACCATCACCATGTCTAGTCCGAACATCTGCTTCATCTGCTCGGCGGCGAGGTGCGGGGTCGAGCCGGTCGACGGCTGCGCGTAGCTCATTTTGTCGGGATTGGCTTTGATCAGGTCGATCAGCTCCTTGAGGTTTTTCGCCGCCACCGAAGGGTGCACGGTGATCACGTTGGGCGACGCCGCGACGAGCGAGATCGGCGCAAAATCCTTGAGCGGATCGTAGCCGATGGTCGTGTACATGCTCGGATTGATGATGAAGCCGGTCGAGACGGCAACGATGGTGTAGCCGTCCGGCGCGGCGCGCTTTGCGGTCTCGACGCCGAGATTGCCGCCAGCACCGGGCAAATTCTCCACATAGACTTGTTGTCCAAGGACTTCGGACAGCCGCTCCGCCACCAGGCGCCCGATCACGTCGGTCGGACCGCCGGCCGAAAAAGGCACGATCATGCGGATCTTGTGGTCCGGATAGGTGTCCGCGGCCCAAGCGGCGCTGGCGATCACAAGGCCCGCGCACAAGGCGGCAATACGCGCGCCGATTTTTATTATTGTCATTGCGTCCTCCCTGGGATTATGGGCGATGCTATCATCCCCGGCCCGCTCCGGGGAGCGTGCGCGACAACGTGTTTTCATCGATCAGCAAGGACTAAGAAAAGGACAGCCAATGGCCGGGCGCAAAGTGACGCGAGACGACCTCCGCCAAGCCGCGGAGAAATACAAGAACTGGGGCAAATGGGGCCCCGACGACGAGATCGGCACGCTCAATTACACCTCGCCGGAGGACATCGTCGCAGCGGCGCAGCTTGTGAAAAAAGGCAAGGTGATCTCGCTGGCGTTGAATTTCGACAACAACGGCCCGCAGGGCGGCAAGACCAATTATCCGGCGCTCGGCCGCATCAATCCGCTGCACACCATGTTGCGCACCGGCACCGACGCCTATTCGGGCGTGCTCGACAAGCGCGGCATCCGCGCCGCCGACGACATGGTGGTGATGCCGCTGCAATGCGGCACGCAATGGGACGGCCTCGGCCACGTGTTCTACGAGAACAACATGTGGAACGGCTACGACTGCCGCGAAGTGTCGTCGTTCGGCGCGCAAAAATGCGGCATCGAGAAAACCAAGGCCAAGATGGTCGGCCGCGGCGTATTCCTCGACGTCGCCCGCGCGCTCGGCAAGGATTTTCTGGACGACGGCTATGGCATCACCTGTGAGGATCTCGATTTGACTGCGAAGAAGCAAAAAACCGCGTTCAAGCGCGGCGACTACATCATCGTGCGCACCGGACAGATGGAGCGCTGCCTCAAGGCCGGCAGCTGGGACGGCTATCCCGGCGGCGACGCACCAGGCTTTGCCTTCGAAACGCTGGAGTTCGTCGCCAAGACCAAGCTCGCGGCGCTGGCCAGCGATACCTGGGGATGTGAGGTTCGGCCGAACAATACCGAAGGCGGCATCAACCAGCCGTGGCACTGGATCACCATCCCGATCATGGGCATGACCATGGGCGAGATTTTCTATCTCAAAGACCTCGCCGACGATTGCGCCGCCGACGGTGTTTACGAATTCATGTTCGTGGCGCCGGCGATTCCAATCACCGGTGCCGTTGGCTCGCCGACCAACCCGCTGGCGATCAAGTAGCTTTCTGTTAAACTGAATGTTGCGCCAACGTCGCGGGGGCAATGGGGCGCCGGCGGCTTTGCTGCCTGACTCCTGCGGAGGAAATCAGTTCGCCACCGGAGGAGTATCACGATGCAACGCACGGCCTTCTTGCTGCTGGCAATCGCCTCATACTGTGTTGGTGCGCCGGCAATCGCCGCCGCCGATTGCACGTCCGTCCAGGCGCAGTGCGCCGTCGAAGCCGGCGGCAGATGCGATGCCCAAACCGGCCACTGGTGCTACGGCCAATCCCGATCGGGCGAAGCGTGCGGCGGCAGCCCCTCGGTCTTCCGCACCTGCCTGGCGCGCCACGGCGTGCAGGTTTATGGCGCGCAGGTGCCGAAGGCGGTGGAAGCGGTGGGGACGCCGGCCAACCCGGGCAAATGCACCAGCATCCAGGCGCAATGTGCCATGGAGATCGGCGGCACCTGCGACGCCAAGACCGGCCACTGGTGTTACGGTTACACCTCCGGCCACGGTCGCAATTGCGGCGGCAGCCCGCACGCCAGCATGGAATTTGATGACTGCGTATCGCGCAAGCTTGGCCCGCACAAGTCGTGAAGGTTATTTGTTCGGCGCGTAGGCGACGCCGGTCCATGCCGCGATCGCCGCCAGCGCGGTGATGACGACGGCGAAGGTGACGTGCGCGGTGAGCGCGCCGGCCATGGCCGACAGCACGCCGATGCCGATCACCGGCACCGAATTGCCGGCGAACAGCGCGATCAGATAGCTCGAGACCACTTCGCTGCGCTGATCGGCCGGCGCGATGCGGTTGATGACTTCGAGGCTGCCGCGATAGCCGAACCCGCCGGCGACGCCGCACAGCGCCGCGGCGAGCAACAACAGTGGCATAGATCGGGCAAGCTCGGCGCCGACCAGGAGCCACACCGCCGGCAGCAGCAGCGCCAGCGCGCTTAGCATGGCGGCTTGGCTGCCAAGCCACGCGGTCGAAAGAATGGTGATCGCGGCAATGCCGAACACCTCGCAGACAATGATGCCGGCGATCATCGGCGCGGGCTGATGCAGGCTGTCGCGCAGCACGCTCGGGATCAGGGCGGCATAGAAGCCGATCAGCGCGAACGTGGCGAAGCCGCCCACCGACGGTGCCACGAACTGCAGCCGAATGGACCGCGGCACGCCCAGCCGCGGCCGCAGCGATGCCTCACCGAAAGGCTTCGGGCTGGCGACCGTTTCCGGCGTGACCAGGATCGCGGCTGCCACCGCGCAGAGCAGAGCCAGGTAAATGATGAACGGCAGCCGCAGCGGCCACGGCGCGAATTGCGCCAGGAACCCGCCCAGGATCGGTCCGCCGGCGCAGCCGAAGAAATTTGCCGCCGCCGCGATCCGCGACGGGGCGCCAGTGTCGCCGCCGCCATAAAGCTCGGCGATCCAGGCGGTGGCCGCACCCGCGGCGAGACCGGTGGAGAATCCGCTCAGCGCCCGCGCGATGAACAGCCATGGCGTGACGCTTGCCGCAGCGAAAGCCAGGGCGCTGGCGATGCCGAAACCGATCGCCGGCAAGCTGGCGTTACGTCGACCGATCTGGTCGGCGAGCCGGCCGAAGAACAACAGCGCGACCAGATTGCCCAGGACGTAGACCGCGTAGATCAAGGTCAATGTGATGCCGGAAAAGCCGAAGGCTTGCTGATACAGCGGGTAAAGCGGCGTCGGCAGGATGGCGCCAACAAACATCGTGCCGAGCTCGACGGCGACGATCGCCAGCGCGACGAGGTTGCGAGCCTGATTGATTTTGACGTTTGGCAAAGCGGCTGGGCTTTTCGCGCGGGATGCTGTCGTTATTGATGGCCATTGGTGTAGCAACAACCGCTTATTGTCCAGGCGGACAACGCTCGCCTGCGGCACAGCGTTGCGCCGGCTTTGCATAGACGGCATTCTAAACGGGCGAAGGGAGCGGACCATGCGGCTGCCGCGACGAAAGTTTCTGCATCTGGCGGCGGGTGGCGCGGCGCTCGCGCTGGCGCCGCGCAGCGCCCGCGCGGAAACTTACCCGGCGCGGCCGGTGCATATCATCGTCGGCTTTCCGCCCGGTGCCGCGTCCGACATCAACGGCCGCCTGATCGGCGACTGGCTGTCGCAGCGGCTCAACCAGCAATTCATCGTCGATAACCGGCCGGGCGCCGGCAGCAATGTCGGTACCGAAGCCGCCGCGCATGCGCCGCCCGACGGCTACACGCTGCTTCTGGTCACGCCGCCGAATGCGATCAACGCCTCGCTCTACGACAACCTCAATTTCAATTTTCTCCGCGACATCGCCCCGGTCGCGAGCATCATGCGCACGCCCATGGTCATGGAAGTGAATGCGGCGCTGCCGATCAAAACGGTCAGCGAGTTCATCGCCTATGCCAAGGCCAATCCGGGCAAGCTCAACTTCGCCTCGTCCGGCAACGGCACCGGCTCGCATGTGGCGGCGGAGCTGTTCAAGTTCATGACCGGCGTCGACATCGTCCACGTGCCCTATCGCGGCCCGGCGCAGGCGCTGACCGACCTGATCAGCGGCCGGGTGCAGGTGATGTTCGACGTGCTCACCTCGTCGATCGCGCATATCCGCGCCGGCGAAGTGCGCGCCATCGCGGTGACCACGGCGGCACGCTCGGCGGCGCTGCCGGATGTGCCGACGGTGGCCGATACGGTGCCGGGCTACGAGTCGAGCGGCTGGGCTGGCGTCGGCGCGCCGGCAAACACGCCGGCCGACATCATCGCCACGTTGAACGGCGCGATCGGCGCCGGCCTTGCCGATGCCAAGGTGCAATCAAGCCTCGCCGACCTCGGCGCCGCGCCGGCGCCCATGACGGCGGCCGAATTCGGCAAATTCCTCGCCGACGAAACAGAAAAGTGGGCGAAGGTCGTCAAGTTCGCCAACATCAAGCTGGGCTAGAATTTGGTCCAGTCACCCGAGCGCTCGAACGCCGCGGCGGCGCGATAGATCGTCGCTTCGTCGTAGGCGCGTCCGACCAGCATCATGCCGATCGGCCGATCATCCTCCATGCCGCAGGGCAGGCTGATGGCGGGATGGCCGGTGACGTTGAACGGACAGGTATTGCCGGTCGCCTCCCAGCTACGCCGCGTGATCTCCTGCGGCGTCGCACCTTTTTTCGGGATCGGCGTCGCCTTCATCGGCGTCGTCGGCAGCAGCAAGAGATCGTGCGCCGCGAGCGCCGCGTCGTAGGCCGCGCGCAACCGACGCCGGATATTCTGCGCCTTGCCGTAATAGCGGCCGCCGTAGCGCTGCACCGTGTATTTGCTGAAGATCGACGCGATTTTGATGGTGTCGGCGAAATCGTCGGCGCGGCGGCGCCAGGCCATGGCTTTGTCCATGAGGCTCAAGACGTAGAGACCTTCGTGATTGATGCCGGCGCCGTTCATTTCCAATAACGTCACGCAAGCGGCGTCGCCGCGGATCGCCGCCCAGACCGGAAAACCCTGGGCGTGCGATGGCACGGATATGTCCTCGACCGTCGCGCCAAGGCTGGCGACGCGCTGTGCCGCATCGCGCACGTGCGCGTCGACATCCGGCTCGGAATTATGGTGGCCAAAGCCTTCTTTGAGCACGCCGATGCGCAACCCTTTGACGCCGCCGTCGAGCGCTTCGGTGTAACGGCCGGCGGCGACGCCGCGTTGCCGTGAATCAATACCGTCCGGCCCGGCGATGACTTCGAGCAGCAACGCATTGTCGCGCACGTTGGCGGTCATCGGCCCGCAAACATCGAGCGTCATTTCGAGCGGGGCGATGCCGGTATAGGGAACCAGGCCGAAAGTCGGCTTCAAGCCGACGATGCCGCAGAAGCTTGCGGGAATGCGGATTGAGCCGGCCTGGTCGCCACCAATTGCCATATCCACGTCGCCTGCCGCGACCAGCGCCGCGCTGCCCGATGACGAGCCGCCAGTGGTAAAACCCGGCTTGCGCGGGTTCTGCACCGGCCCGGTCGATGAGGTGTGGCTGCCGCCGGACACGCAATAATATTCGCACACCGCCTTGCCGGCGATTTCGCCGCCGGCATCGAGAATGCGCTCGACAATGGTGGCGTCGACATCCGGCACATAGCCTTCCAAGATATTGGCGCCGATCATCATCGGCACGCCGGCGAGGCAGACATTGTCCTTGAGCGCAATGCGCCGGCCGGCGAGCTTGCCGCTCGGCGCGCCCTTGATCGACGTCTTCACATACCAGGCGCCATGGCGGTTCTCGTCGCCTTGCGGCCGGTATCCCGCCCCGCGCGGATATTTCACCGCCGGCACTTCGTCCGGCATGGCGTCAAGCGCCGCGTAAGCGCGCGTCAGCGGGCCCGTGATCTCTTCGACCGCGCGCAGGTAATCGTCGCTCGGATTCATGCCGAGCTGCTGCGCCGCCTGCCGCAACTCCGCGATGCCGGGTTTCTCAAACATGATCTCTCCTCATTCCGGCACTTCCGCCGTTTGGGGTCGCGACGTGGCAGGATATTCCATATGCTGGTCCGGTCGAGGGAGGGCCATCCATGACACGGACCATGCTGGCGGCGTTGCTCGCGCTCGTCGCGCTCGTTCCCGGAAGCGCGCAAGCCCAATACTACAAGGGCAAGACGATCACGATGATCGTCAATTATCCGCCCGGCGGGCCGACCGACATCGAAGGCCGCATCGTCGCGCAGCACCTGCCCGACCACATTCCGGGCCACCCCACCATCGTGGTCAAGAATATCGGCGGCGGCTCGGGGCTGCTCGGCAGCAACGAGCTCGGCGATGCCACGCCCGACGGCCTGACGATCGGCTTCTTCACCCTCGATGTGATGGCCGAGCTGACCGACAATCCTTCGGTCCGCACCCACTTTTCCGATTTCGTCCTGCTCGCCGGCGTGGAAAGCCCGCTGGTCGCCTATATCCGTAAGGACACGCCGCCCGGCATCGCTGTGCCGGCCGACCTGATGAAGGCGAAGGATTTCAAGGCGCTGTCGCTCAACGCCCAGAACATCAACAGCATCAACCAGGAGCTCTCCCTCGACCTGCTCGGCATCCAATACCAGGCGGTCCCGGCCTATCGCGGCCTCAAGGAGGTCGAGACCGCAATCCTGCAAAACACCGGGCAGATGGCCAACACGTCGCTGTCGGGCTGGCTCGGCTCGGCCGAGCCGTCGATGCGGGACATCGTCATCCCGCTGTGGCAATTGGCGCCGCGCGGCAAGAATGGCGACTACCCGCGCAGTCGTTCGCTACCCAACATGCCAACCTTCGAGGAATTCTACGCCAGCGTCACCGGCGGCAAGCCGCTCGCCGGGGATTTCCGCTATCAGGCCATGCGCGCCGCGTCCGACCCGCAGCTGGCGATGTTCCGCGTCGCCGCGATGCCGCCGAAATCGCCCGCCGACGTGGTGGCGGCGATGCGGGCGGCGTTCGACGAGCTGTGGCAGGACCAGGATTTTCTCGCCGGCTATGCCAAGGTGCTGGCGACCAAGCCGATCATGGTCTCGGGCGCCGACGGCCAGGGCATTCTGGCCGATCTCGGCAAGGTACCGCGTTCGATCAAGGACTTTCTCATCACCTACACCAACCGCGTCACTGAGAAATAGCAGCCGCCGCTCGATCCCGTGCGATCAAGCGATCATCACAGCTTCGCAAGCGCCGCGCGGCGCGGTTGCGCTTTGCCGCGCATCGACTACCTTTAGGTCATCCCACCTTAACGAACGGGCGCACCATGAGCACGCAGGCGGACACCAAGCACTATCCCGTGACGCATACCGAGGCGGAGTGGAAGAAGCTGCTCACGCCCGAGCAGTTTCACATCATGCGCGAGCACGGCACCGAGCGGCCGGGCAGCTGCGCGCTCAATTACGAGAAGCGCGCCGGCACGTTCTATTGCGCCGGCTGCGGGCAGGCGTTGTTCGCCTCGAACAAGAAATTCGAGAGCGGCACCGGCTGGCCGAGTTTTAACGATCCGGAGCCGGGCTCGATCGATACCACCACCGACCGCAGCTGGGGCATGGAGCGCACCGAGGTCAACTGCAGCCGCTGCGGCAGCCATCTCGGCCACGTCTTCGACGACGGCCCGCCGCCCACGCATCTGCGCTATTGCATCAACGGCGTGGCGATGAATTTCAAGCCGGCGTGACAAATCTTCAGCTCTCCCCGCACGCGGGGAGAGGGAGATTAGTTATTCAAGAACTCTTCCGTATACAGCGTCCGCATGTCGGGCTTGGCCGGCATGATCTCCATTTCCGGAAACGAGTCGCCGATCACGTCGAGCGCCTTGGCGCTAAAGCGCAGGTCGCGCGACATCATCGGCATGACGTCGTCATATTCGCGGTTCTCGATTGCCTCGTCGAGCCCGGTGACTTGGCGAGCGATGCGCACGGTCTCGGCCTTGTTCGCCGCCATGAAGGCTATGACGTCCTTCCAGCCGGCGAGAAAGCGCCGCACCTGATCCGGCTTGTTGGCGATCATATCGTCGGTGGCGAAGATGACGTGGGTGTGGAAATTTTTGATGTAGGTGCCGAACTTGAGCAAGAGGCGGCCATCGCCGGTTTTTTCCAAGCCATAACCTTGCGACGAAGACAGGATCACGCCGTCGATCTGGCCGCGCTTGAGTGCCGCCACCATCGCCGACATAGCGCCGAGCGCGACCGTCTCGATGCCGTTCGAGCCCCAGCCCAGCTGCCGCGACAATTCCCGCACCAGCCAATAGCTGAGCGAGCCGTTGGTGGTGACGCCGATCTTTTTGCCTTTGAGATCGTCCGGCTTTTGGATGTCCGGCGCAGCCCCGACGATCAAGCCCATGCTCAACGGCTCGTTGGCGAGCGCACCGACCGCCTTGGCCGGGACGCCCTTGGCCAAAAATCCCATGGCCGGCCCCGAGCCGAGGCCGAAGTCGACGGCATTCGCCACCATCCCTTGCTGCAACTTTGCATCGCCGGCGAAGATGACGGTTTCGACGTCCAGATCATGCTTCGCCCAAATGCCTTCCGCGGTGCCGATTTCGACCGGCGCGAAGGCGAACGGCTGGCTGACCGATTTGCCGATGCGCACTGTGTCGGCGGCGGCCGCCGCGGAGGCGGCGCCGAAAGCCAGCGACAGCAACAATGCGGCGCATATGCGATACCGCAGCAATTCAACCCCTCTTGGGCTCGTCGTGATAGCCGCGCCGGTGGCGATTTCGTGGTGATACCGGTGCGAACGACCAAGAGCCGACATTACAGGTTCAATTCCGCCTCAGCCAGTTCCGCCACCCTGAGAGCGCCTTGCGGCGACATGCCATCGTCAATGAGCCATGCTGCCGACAAGCCCGCCCACGCCAGGATCCATCGCAACAGCCGGGCAGGCTCTAAAGCCGCCGCCTCGGCGACCAGTTCTACCCGCTCCGCCAAGCGGCCCGGCAGTGTCGCTGTCTCATGGTCCGGGTTGCAGAACAGGTTGGCGTAGTCGAAGCCGCGCTCGCCGCGGAGGCCCTTGGGGTCTATCGCAAGCCAGCCGCGTGGACCGAAGTCGAGGATATTGTCGTGATGGATATCTCCATGCAGCACCGTCACGTCCCGCTGCGTTGCCAATAATTCAGACGCCGTTTCCGCCGAGCGACGCAAGATGCCGCCATGCACTGCGGCGGCAGGTTGCAGCGCTTCAAACCATTCCGTAAGCGGCACAAGGTCGGGGGGCAGCAACGATCGCGGCGCATGGAGCGCGGCCACCGCCGCACAAATTATCCGGCTGGCCTCGTCGTCACGGCCGGTTCGGGCAAATTTAGCGAGCGAAATGCCGGCCACGGCGCGTTCCAAAAGAAGCGCGTTGCCATCATGCGCCAGCACGCGCGCCGCGCCGTGCCCATTCCACCATGCCATCACCGCACCGCCACGCCTTTCCTCGGCGTTCATGGCCAACTTCAGCATGGCAGGCACGCCGTCCCGGCGAACCGGCAGCAACCTGCTGCTTCGGGTGATAATGGGATCGCCGTCGAGCGTTAACGTCCAACGTTCAAGATAATCGCTGAACATGACCGGCAGGGTAGCATACGATCCGGAGCGGTCGAGTTGGGCTGCCGGCGCGTGAGGTTTGGCCGCTCATGACATATGTTACGGGTGGCTTCACCTGCTCAATTTGTAGCAAGCGTAACCCAGGCTGAGCATCGCCACTGAGGTCACGGTTGCACAATGGTAAAATTCTCGACCGCCAGCCGCCGATGATCGGCCCATATCTCAACGGTCCAAGGACCTGGGACAAGCTCCCAAGGATCGTCAAAAGCGTAATCCGTATAACCAATCTCGCCGATCTTCACGGTACTTGTATATTGGTAATTTCGAAGCGGCGCGGATGCACTGGGACTTTTGAGACCTGCGGGCGGAAAATTCGTGATCCCCGTCACCTCGACCGGCGCACCGTCGGGCGTACCCACGATCTTAAAACGAAAACCGAAGTGGATACCATGCTGGGCCGGAATGGTGAGCGTCATCACGGCGTGGCGCATATTGGTTCGGTCACATGTTAAAACGCCCTGTGCGTTGCGATTGCAAGATTGCTCATCCGCCGTGTAGATGCCGTATTCGATCACGTCGATACGATCAATTTTCGGCGCTTGGGCGTCGGCACCGATGGACTGAGATATCAGCAGCAAGAGCAATGTTACGAATCTCATAATCGGTCCTCTAAGTTGCTATCGGTACGATGTCCCAGTCTTCCGGCAAGCGTAGCCTGGATAGAGTGTCAGCGAAATCCGGGCTACTGGCTCAGTCCGCCGCAACGGACGGCGAGCGGACCAGAACTTCCGCCCCCGTTGCCGCGACACGCACGATCGCGGACAGCAAAACACCTTTGGCGTCGGCAGCTCCGACCTGCACTGTATAGACACCGTCTTCCACCAGTGTCGCATCCGCCGACGCCCGGAATTCGGCTCCTTCATGCAGCGACAAGCCTATGCCGTGGCCGACGCTGCCGCCGAGGACAGGGTGAAGCTTGTAGGGCGCCAGCGCGCCGACGGCTTTGGCGTGGAGCGTGTCGGTCCGCGCGCCCGGCCGCATATTTGCGATAATCGCATCGAGCACGGTCGCGGTTTGTCGCGCTGCCGAAGTCGGAGAACCATCGTCGACGGTGACGAACAGATCGGCCCAATAGCCCAAAACCTTGACGGCGAGATAACCGACCAGCGGCCCGGCGCATTTTTCGAACCGGCCCTGGAACGGCACCAGCGTGCGGCCACCGTCGAGACTGACCAGCGTGCGGACATCTTGCGCGGCGAGCGAACGCGCGACTCTCTCGGCGTCGAGCGCCGCCGTTTCCGGCTCGTGGTTGCCGCGCCAGCTTTCCGCAAAAGTTTCAGCCGTGGCTTCGAGCAATTTGCACGCCGCCCGGATCATCGTCAGTTCGCGCGGCCGCTTGCGGCGCGCCGGAATGGCAACGACATCGTCGGCGCGTTGCAACACAAAACGTTCGCCGAGGCTGCGGCGCACCGACGCCTGCAGCACCGGCGCCATGATGTCGAAACCGAGGGTGCCGAGTTTTTGCGCCTGACCGCCCGTGAAGCGCTCGAACCAGGGATCGAACGCGTTGACCCATTCCGGGCCCACACCGGACCGCACGTCGGCGATCCAGGTTAGCGTCCGCATTGCCGGCAGATCGCGCGTGCTCATGGCGCATAAGAGCCGCGCGTCGCCGGTGCGCGGCAACAGCGCCATGCCCCAACGCACCCGCGGAATGAAGCTCGAGAGAAAAGCGAGCGCTGCGTGTTCACGCACATCGCCGTAAACCAGAACGGCCGGCCAGCCGTTGCGGTCCATGGCGGCGCGCAACGCGTCGAGCCGCAGCGTGAACTCGTCATAGGGCAGGCGATCCTGCGCCCAGACATAGGAACCGATCGTCACGCAAGGTTGCACGGTCCGCATGGCGCCTGCCCTTCAAACCGCGATGACGTCGAGCTCGGCCGGCCGCACCGACAGCGCCCGCGCGCCGTCGTCCGCGACCACGACCGGCTCGCCGCACATCAGATAGCCGCTTTCGGGGATGTATTGGTTGGGATGCATGACGAATATCATACCGCTTTCCAGCATGCGCTCATTGCTGTCGACAATGTCGCCGGGACGATCCGAAGTGATGCCGAGGCCGTGGCCGCGCACCCGCATATAGGGCGGCCGGCAATAATCGCCGTAGCCTGCTTTTTGGATGACGCCGTTGATGGCGCGGGTCACATCGGCGACCGTGGCGCCAGCGTGGCCGGCGTGCAGACCCTCGCGCATGGCGTCCTGCAATATGGCGAATTTTTCGCGGATCACCGTCCGTGGCTCCCCGATGACGGTGGTGCGGCAGATCTGTACAAACTGGCCGCGATAGCACGGCGTGATCTCGGAAAGAATAATATCGCCGACGTCGAGCACGCGTTCGCCGGCGGCGCGGACGGCGAGATTGTGCTGCGATGCGCTCATCAGCAAAAAATTGTCCTCGGCGCCGAGTTTTTTCATGAAGCAATAGAGCTCGGCGGCAAGCTCAAACTCGCGGATACCGGGCCGCGCATATTCAAGGAGGCGCTCATAGCCGCGTTCGGCGATCCAGACCGCGCGCTCCGCGACTTGCAGTTCCTCGGGCGTGCGCACCCGGGCGAGATCGCGCGCCAATTCATCGGCGGCTTTCGGCAATACGCCGAGCGCCGACGCGATGCGATCGACCAGCGCCGCGCCAAGCAAGGACAATCCGATCGAAACGGTCCGCGACAGATCGAGACGATGCGTCCCGACCACGCTCTTGAGCGTGGCGGCGAGATCGTCGGTGCCGATGGTGCGATCGGTCGATGACGCCGCGGCGGCGCGCGCCTCGTCCCAGGCCGGCGTCACGATCAATGTCGATCTGCCATCGCGGTCGAGCACGACGGCGCTTTCGCCGATCGGGCGCACGCCACTGAAAACATAGACGGCGTTGGACTCCAGAAAATTATTGAGGCCGTTGCTCGCCGCGATCAAGCCGTCGAGCGCTTGATCGGCGAGATGCCGGGTCGCCGCCGCCAACCTGCCTGGTCTTTGCACGCTCGTCCGCTCGTCCATCGCCAAAACCCCAATCGCGACCTGCAGCAATCGGCGATGCGAGGTTGGCGATCCTCGTATCCTTTCTGTAATCGATCCGGCAGGTCAAGCCCACCGGCCAAGGTGCGAAATTGGCCTCGTGGCAACCCGCGAATCCGCCGTGTGTTCGCGGTCACATATTTTCGAATGCATTCGCCTCATTCATGCCAAGCGCATCATTCACGCCAAAACACAT
>Ga0210395_10001649_pt1 | contig 17336 bp, 5 predicted proteins | sample IncBWH4OmetaG_FD_150861 | JGI IMG/M metagenome (GOLD analysis project Ga0210395, IMG submission 150861) | Forest soil microbial communities from Barre Woods Harvard Forest LTER site, Petersham, Massachusetts, United States - Inc-BW-H-4-O ...
ATTTGGATCGATCCCGAGAATTCTGCGAGTATGGTTCTCGGAACCGATCAGGGCACAACAGTCAGTCTCGATCGCGGCCAGACTTGGAGTACTTGGTACAACCAGCCCACGGCGCAGCTTTACCACGTGATCACCGACAACCAGTTTCCTTATGTTGTATATGGAGCCCAGCAAGATAGCGGCAGCGCCGCAGTTCTAAGCCGCACTGACCATGGCCAGATCACGCCCCGCGATTGGTTTCCCGCGGGCGAAAGCGAGAGCGGATACATGGCTCCCGATCCCAAGGACCCGAACATCATCTATCTGAGTGGAACTTACGGTAGTGTTGATCGCTTCAACCGGAAAACCGGACTCAGCCAGGATATTACTCCGTGGCCTGCACTTTCATTTGGTACAGAGATTAATCGGCGGAAGTATCGGGATCCTTGGACTCCTGTTCTGCTTTTCTCCCGGGCCGATCCTAGCGCCCTTTATCTCGGGACACAATATGTCATGAAAACCATAGACGGCGGACTGCACTGGGAAACCATCAGCCCCGATCTCACCGGAGCGACCCAACAAAGTGGGGATGTTAAATCGCAAGGACCGCCTACCGTCGAAAACGCGAAGCAACGCGGGTATGGCGTCGTCTTCACCATTGCGCCATCTGCTTTGAACCGCGATCTGATCTGGGCGGGAAGCGACACAGGATTGATTCACCTCACCCGCAATGGTGGGAAGAATTGGAAAGATGTAACGCCTCCGGGGCTCAGCGCGTGGAGCAAAATCTCGTTCATCGAAGCCTCGCATTTTGATCCGTCGGTTGCTTATGCCGCGGTCGACCGCAGCCGTCTTGAAGATCGAACACCCTACCTCTATCGCACACGCGACTACGGCGCCACCTGGCAGTTGATTACGAACGGTATTGCGGCAGACTCTTTCCTGCGCGGCGTTCGCCAGGATGAAGATCCCAAGAGCAAGGGACTGCTTTTCGCCGGAACCGAATCCGGCGTTTATGTATCGTTCGACGATGGTGACCACTGGCAATCATTGCAGCTCAATCTGCCGTTTACTTCGGTTCGCGATCTATGCGTCCATGGCGAAGATCTGGTAATCGCAACTCACGGGCGATCGTTCTGGATTCTTGACAACATCACGCCGCTGCGTCAGGCTGCGCAAGCCGCAAAGGTGGATGCATTCTGGCTCTACGAGCCCGCGCCCGCAATTCGCATTGATAATGACTCTTTTCCAGGAACACCGATTCCGCCCGAGGAACCAACCGCCGAGAATCCACCGACTGGTGCCATAGTCGATTACTTCCTCAAATCTTCAGCCAACAGCGTGACGCTGGAGATTTTCGATGCACAAAAGAAACTCGTTCGCAAATTCTCGTCGGAAGATAAACATCCGGAGAAGCATCCGCCACTTGCAATCGCGGAGCGATGGTTTCCCAAGCCAGAATTTCTGCACACCACTTCAGGAATGCACCGCTTTGTCTGGAATCTCACCTGGGGTTCGGGCGGACCCGCGGCGGATGAAGCCTCCGAATCCCGCAATCTCAGCGGCCCCAAGGTTGTGCCCGGAATCTATCAAGTACGCCTAACGGTCGACGGACGGACGCAGGAGCAGCGACTAAAGATCACCATGGATCCACGCTCGCCTGCAACTCCGGAGAGCCTTCAACAGCAGCTGCAACTCGGTCAACAGATCTTCGCCGCAGCCCAAGAAGCTCGCCGTGCGCTCGCCGAGATCAACTCAGTGCAGAAGGAACTCGGTGAAGTCGAGCAGAAGCTTGGCGAAAAGAATCCTGCGCTCAAGTCGGCCTTGGCTGATGCTCAATCGGAACTTTCAAAGATTCTTCTAAACAAGGAGCTCACCCATGAAAGGCCAGGAGCCGGGCTTCAAAGCGGGTCTAGCGAACTTGCCTCAGCGCTACGCGTTGTCGAGAGCGGGGACCGTGCTGTCCCGTCCCAGGCGATTTCCGTATACAAGGAGTCGAGCCAGTACGTCAAAGAAGGCATCGCTGAGTGGTCCAACTTCAAGCAGACAAAGCTGGCGCAGATCAATCAGAAGTTGCGCGAAGAGAGCCTTCCTCCGATCGCCATCTCGGAGATTGAGAACGAAGTGCAGTTTCTCATGTCGCGTTAGAAACCCAGATTGAGAGTATCGCCGCGCTTGTGCACTGTCGGCGACGTTTCGCCAACGATGTCCCGCGGCAGGTTTGCAGCCTCTCGCGCCTTCGAGAAAAAAAGTCGTTTCGTGGCCGCAGTTTTTCTGCATGAACCTTGCCATGCTCTTCAGGTATAATCCGCGGCACTTGGACGGGACGTGCGGGATCCGACTCAAGAACAACACAGGAAATGAAAGGCACCCACGGGCGCGGTAGAACACACGTGTTTCCTCTCAACGTGATTGCGCCTGGCGACGTCTTCTTCCTCGGAGGCAATGTCGATGACACGAATCCATCAGCAAGTGAACGGCACGGAGCACGAGCGGTGGCATGAGTTGGGCATTCGATGTGAACGCGGAGCAGGACGAGCGATTTGGGTGTTCGCCGTGTTGGTTTGCTTGGCCTCGTTGGCGGCGGCGCAATCCGCCAGTTCGCTGAACGGCAGCGTGACTGACCCGACTGGCGCAGCGGTCGCAGGCGCGAGCATCACGTTGACCGAACCGGCAACGGGGTCGAAGCGAACTACCACAAGCAATGCTTCCGGGCTCTACCAGTTCCTCGATGTGCCTCCGGGCAGCTATCAGCTAACAGCGGCGGCAAGCGGCTTTGCGAACTACGTGGCATCCAACGTCACGCTCCTTGTGAAAACGCCCTCCACCGTAAAAATTCAGCTTCAAGTCGAGGGCGTGAAGACTTCGGTAGAGGTCGAGGGTGAAGCTCCGCTCATCAATCGAACGGACGCTTCTCTCGGGAACGTTCTCGAGAACTCGCAGATCTCGGAGCTACCCATTGCCGACCGCAACGTGGCTTATCTCTTGAGCCTGCAGCCCGGAGTGGCGTATTTGGGAGGAGCTGCCGAGATAAATCAAGCGACGGACACGCGGAGTGGCGCGGTGAATGGCGTGCGCAGCGACCAATCGAACGTCACGCTCGACGGCATCGGCGTCAACGACCAGAACAATGGATACGCGTTTACCAGTGTCCTTAATGCGCCGCCCGACTCGGTCGAGGAATTCCGGGTCACCACCGCCAACTCCAATGCCGATTCCGGCTACTCTAGCGGTGGGCAGGTCTCGCTGGTCACCAAGAGCGGCACCAACAACTTTCACGGTTCGGCCTACGAGTACAACCGCAACACCATCTTCAGCGCCAATGATCCATTCTTGAAGAACTCCCAGTTAACCGCCGGACAATCCAATACTGCGCCGAAACTTCTGCGGAATGTATTCGGTGCAACGGCTGGCGGGCCGATCATGAAGAACCGTCTCTTCTTCTTCGCCAACTATGAAGGACGGCGCGACGCCGAAGGCAGCAGCATACTGCGGAACGTGCCCAGCGATACTCTGCGCGCCGGCGAGTTAGTGTACGAATGCCAAACTCTCTCGGACGGCAGCCTGGACACGACCACGTGTCCCGGCGGCACCGTCAACGGAGTGAGTGGGGTTCAACCCGGCTACTACGCGCTCGGACCGACTCAAATCAAAGGGATGGACCCGTTGGGCATTGGTGTAAATCAGGCTGTTCTGAGCCTCCTCCAGCAGTATAACGAGCCTAATGATTTCACCGCGGGCGATGGTTCGAATACTTTCGGGTTTCGCTTCGCGCCAAGTGTTGACCGCAGCTTTAACACCTACATTACCCGCTTCGATTACCACATCACATCGAACGGCTCGGAAACTTTGTTTGCGCGCGCAGAGATGCAAAACTTCAAGGAACCGGGACCGCTGCAGTTTCCTGGGGAGCCCGCCGCTTCGAACCTCCTCGATGACAGCAAGGGCATCACGATTGGACTCACCTCACTCCTCACCCCCAGGCTTATCAATGATTTTCACTGGGGCTTCATCCGCCAGGGACAGGAATACGGCGGCACCTCGGTGTATCCGGGAGTTTTTATGAATGGGATCGACAGCCTCGTTCCCTTCACTCGCCCAACGACTGCTTTTGTTCCGGTAAACCAGATAAGCGACAGTTTGAGCTGGACGCGGGGAAATCACACGTTTCAGTTCGGCACCGACCTATTTCTAATTCGCAACAACCACATCAGCTACTTGAATTCGTTCTCGGACGTTCAGACCAACGTGGTCTATCTCAACACGGGAGGCATCGCCAACGATAACAGCCCGTTGGATCCAGGCAACCCTGCAAATGGCTATCCAAAGGTGGATAGCAACTTCGGTCCGAACTACGACAACGCGATCGCGATCGCGATGGGTATTTTTGCCGAAGGGGACGGAATTTATAATTATGCGCGAGACGGTAGCGCCCTTCCCCAGGGCCAGGCTATCAACCGCCGTTACGCCATCAACGACTACGAGTTCTTTGGCCAGGACAGCTGGCGAGTCAACCGCCGTTTGACCGTCTCGTACGGTCTGCGCTGGGTGCTGGAAGCTCCGCCGTACGAAACCAACGGCTATCAGGTCGCACCCTGTATAGAGGCGACCGGTGGCGGCTGCACCAATCAGAACGTCGCGGACTGGTTTAACAAGAGCGCCCAGCTGGCTACGGCCGGCCAGCCCGCCAACAACGCCGGGGAAATTAGTTTCGTTCTGGGTGGGCCCAAGAATCACGGTCCTGGCCTCTGGAACTGGGACCACAAGGATTTCTCGCCGCGAATTGCCGTGGCCTGGGCGCCCGATACAGGCGAGGGCTGGGTCTCGAAGATTCTTGGCAAAAAGGACGAGTTTACGGTTCGTGGGGGCTACAGCATTGTGTACGACCACTTTGGTGTTGCCGTCGTGAACAGCTTTGACCAGAATGGTTCTTTCGGCCTTTCCACGCGACTCGGAAACTCCGCCGGTTCGGTGACCGCTGCCAACGCCCCCCGCTTTACGTGTCTTACTCCGACATCCTCCGGCCAGTCCTGCCTGCCTGCGCCGTGCGCGAATCTAAACGACGCGGGGTGTTTGTTCGGTCCCCCGCCGACGGGTGGTTTCCCTACAACCCCAAGCAATACGGCTTTTGCCATTAACTGGGGCCTCGACCAGTCGGTGAAGACGCCGTATACGCACATGTTCAATTTCTCGCTCGCGCGTCAGATTACCTCCCGCTCCTCACTTCAGATTGCTTATGTGGGCAGTGTCGGCCGGCGGTTGCCCATGCAAGTGGATATGGGCATGCCCACGAACTTGAACGATCCGACGAGCAACACCAGATATTTCCAGGCGGCTACGGTGCTGTCGAAGTTGGCGGCCGTCCCCAACTCGCAATCGGTAACGGGGGTCGGCACTGACGTGAACAGCGTGGCGCCCGTACCGTTTTTCGAGAATCTGTTTCCGGCCTGGGCCGGGACAGCCACGCAGCAAGCACTTACGACCAACGGCCAAAATTGCAACACGTCCAACCTTGGCGGCACACTGCCTGCCAATCCAACCGCCACACAGAATATCTATCAAATATGGAATTGCTCCCCGCACAATGAAACCCTAACTTTGAAATTTCTGGATTTGCCCAATTCAATAAACAATGCCCCCGCTGCGCTCCCGAACAGTAAGCTCGGCCCGTACGCCTTCTACCACGACCAGTTCAGTTCGCTGTACGCGTGGCGCAACATCGGGACGTCCGACTACAACGCGTTGCAGGTGACCTACAATGCGCGCTGGGGTGCAAACCTGGAAGGCCAGTTCAACTACACGTTTTCGAAATCGTTCGACGAAGCCTCGGCCGCGGCACGAATCGGTCCATATGAAGGAACCGGCGGAACGGGCAACGACTTGAACGGCGGCGGGATTGTCATTAATTCGTGGGATCCGCTGGCGTTACGTGGGCTCTCCGATTTCAACGCCTATAACCAATTCAACGCGAACATCGTCTACCAGCTTCCTTTCGGAAAAGGCCAGCGGTTTGTAGGGGGTGCAAGCCCGCTGCTTAACGAATTAGTTGGCGGTTGGCATGTCTCTGGCATTTTCCGCTTGACCAGTGGTTTCCCCATCACCATCGACAACGGTTTCACCTGGTCCACCAACTGGAACATCGAAGGTGATGCCGAGCCGAACGGGCCGCCGCCGGTTGCGTCCAACCCCAAGAACGTCATCGTGGATGGCGTCAGTGGCCCCGACATCTTCAAAGATCCGACCGCCGCGTTGGGGGCCTACCGTCCAGAGTGGCCGGGCGAATCTGGGGTTCGCAATAGCGTCATCGGCCAAGGGATGTTCGATCTCGATACCGGTGTGGCCAAGGGATTCTCGCTCGGTGAACAGCGGCGGCTGGAGTTCAAGTGGGAAGCGTTCAACGCCACCAATTCGGTGCGCTACGACGTTCGCGGCGCGCAACCTTCGCTCTCCTACGGTGCGGCACAGTTCGGCAGATACCTTGGAACACTGACCACGCCGCGCTTCATGCAGTTTGCGTTGCGTTTCACATTCTGAGGCACAGCGATATAGCAGATTCTGCGAAATAAAAAATGACCCGCCTGGGTCTGGAAATCCAGGCGGGTTCTTCTTTTATCGCTTTTGTCCGTTCACCGGACGCGGACGGATTTTCTTCCGACCAGAACTCGAAAAGGGTTGTTAAACGGCCCATTGCAGTCCATTCGGGACCTGGCGTTAGAGAAACAATATTGATATTCGCAAAACCTAACATCGTTGTATAATCCCACCGCGTTGCGCTCTGAGCAGGAATTCACTGTCGGATTTCCAGCCGAGCCCAACGGCTGCACTTTCCCCCGATCGTTCCTCCCCCCGGACTGATAAAGGGATTCGGCCCCATCGCAGGTCGGTAGTGGGACTTCTGTTGTCCCGGTTCGTCCATCCGTTTTCGATTTCTGATCAGGAGAAAACTTATGATGCGCGCCCGCGTCTGTTTTCAACTCGCTTTGCTGGTAGTTGCCCTCTCTCTGACCTCTGGAACTCTCGCACAAACGCCCATCGTGAAAGCGCTGGGCAATGACACTCTAACCTTTGAAGAGTCGGGCAGAAGTGTCCCGAGCGGGGCGGCATTTACGTCTTCAGTGGCCGGCCTCAATTTTGCGTTCTATCAGAACCAGGCGTCGATTGATATCACTACGGCGGGCGTATCCGATGTCGAGCCGATCCACTTGAGCTTGATGGCAGCGAACGCGCAGCCGCGGATTTCACCGGAAGGACGGTTGCCGGGAATCGTGAGTTACTTCCCTTCGGGCGACGCGCGCACCTGGCGAACCAACCTCCGAACGTGGTCCGGACTGCGCTACCAGGAAATCTATCCTGGCATCGATCTGGTGTACTACGGCAATCGCGGCCAGTTGGAGTATGACTTCGTGGTCGCTCCCCAGCACGATCCCAAGGCGATCACGCTCGACATCAGCAGCGCCGACGAAGTACGCATCGTCCCCGGTGGAGGGTTGGCGATCAACAGCCGGGGCGCCAGCCTGCGTTTCTCGAAGCCCGTGATCTACCAGTTGGCGGCCGACGGTTCCCGCGAACTGGTCGCTGGCAGCTATGTGATGAAGGCCGCAGGCCAGATTGGTTTCGACATTCCCAAGTGGGACCGCAACCGCACGCTGGTCATCGATCCGGTGCTGGTGTGGTCGTCGTTTCCAGTGGGTTCGGTCGCCGGCGACACTTACTATGCCGCGGCCATCGATTCCAGCAGCAATCTCTATCTGGCTGGGCGCAGCAGCGGAGGGCTGACGGTGGAGAAGATCAGTTCCAACGGCACGACGTTGGTCTACCGAGTCGTCCTGACTTCTACGCCGGCATACAGTGCTACGCCTGAGGACATACGCGTAGACTCGGCGGGCAATGCTTACATTGTGGGATACTCGGGCGCGAATTTCCCCACGACATCGAATGCGTTTCTGGCCTCCGTCACCAGCGGGAATCATGCGTTTGTCGCGGTTTTGAACGCGGCCGGAACCGCGCTGACCTATGCCACCTACCTGACGGGGACCACCGCCTCGACCGACGTGGCGAATGGAGTGGCACTGGATTCGACTAACAAAATTTATTTGACCGGCTACACGAACTCCACGACATTTCCCACGACGACTGGGGTTTATCAGACTAAGAACCCGAGCGGCCAACAGATTGCGTTCGTGGCGAAAGTCGATCCCACGAAGTCGGGCGCAGCTTCTTTGGTTTACTCCACTTATCTGAGCGGACCCACAACCGCATCCACCGGAAACGGCATCGCCGTCGATGGTACTGACAATGCTTATGTCTCAGGAAGTGCAGGATCCGATTTTCCCACCACGGCCGGCGCTTTCGCCTACGATGGAGAGGGCGTGGGGGAGGGTGGTGTCTACGTCACGAAACTGAATCCCAGCGCGACCGCGCTCGTTTACTCCGCGTACCTCGGAGTTGGAACGGCGAATGGAATTACGGTCGACGGGACAGGCGATGCTTACGTTGCAGGAACGACTGCCGTCGAGGACTTTCCAACCACCACTGGCGCTTTCCAGGTGATCTATCCTGGAAGTTTTGCCAGCGAACTGAATGCGGCGGGCAGCGGGCTAGTCTATTCCACATTCTTGAACGGTGTGATGGAGACCACGACTCCCACGGATGTTGCAATCGAACCGGGTTGCATTTCGGCCTGCGAGGCGTTCATTACCGGATATACGAGTGAGGACGATCTCTCGCTGACCCTCCCCCTTCAGGATTTCAACGCCAGCTATGTGAACGGTTCCACGGGCAACGATATTTTTGTCACCGAATTGAATGGCACGGGATCGGCGGCGGTCTATTCGACCTACGTCGGCGGCTCGTCGGACGATAGTACCGACAGCACGGCTCACTCTCCGGCCATCGCGGCGAACGGCACGGGAGATGCCTTCGTAGTCGGCGAAACCAGCTCGCAGGATTTTCCGGTCACACTCACTACAACTCCTTACCGAAGCACGTTCGCGTTAAGAATCGGAGCGACCGCAGCGGCTACGGCAGTGGTGTATCCCTCGACCCTTGCCTTCTCGACCAGCCAACCGGTGGGCGCGGCCAGCACACCATTGGTGGTGAACCTGCGCAATATGGGTAGCAACGTGATGCCCATCACCAGCATCACGCCGTCACCGTCGGATTACTCTGAGACAAGCACATGCGGCACCAATCTGACCGGAGGCGCTGAATGTGCTATTACCGTCACTTTCAATCCAACTACCGCAGCGTCTCGCCCCGGTACGCTCACGATTGTGCAAGGTGGCAATAACAGCCCGAATGTTGTGAACCTGACGGGAACGGGCGTGAGCCAACCCTTCGTCACCCTGAACCCCGCCAGTTTGACGTTTGCGAATCAAACTGTGGACACGGCCAGTCCCTATCAGACAGTTACGGTTGGCAATTCCGCCAAGACCAGCCTGACGCTTAGCAACCCGCCATTTACCATCAGCAGCAACTTCGCCCAGACGAACAACTGCCCGACGTCGCTCGCCCAAAATGCGACCTGCACTGTGAATATTGCGTTTCTACCCACGCAGAACGGCGCGTTCACTGGACAAATGTATGTGAACAGCAATACCAGCGGCTTGGCCACTACTTTTGTAACTTTGTCTGGTAACGGGGTGGTCGGCGCTCCTACGCTGACCTTGACTTCAGCCGGCATGGTGTTCGACCCGCAGGTCATCGGCACGACCAGTGTCGGCCAGAATTTAGTTGTTTTGAACACGGGCAATGTGCCCGTAACCATCTTCGGCCTGTCGGTTACTGGAACGGCTCATGCGGACTACACTGCAACTGGTTGCGTTACCACTGTGTATCCCGGAGGACAGTGCAGCGTACGCGTGAACTTCGTCCCAACCGCAACCGGAGCGCGCGCCGCATCCGTAACCATGGCTGACAGTACCACGGCGGCCACTCATAGCTTCACCGTTACTGGCACAGGAGTGGCGCAAACTCTCAATCTATCGATTACGCCAACGTCCGTGACATTTGCCGACCTCGGGGTCGGAGCCACGAGCGCCAACTTTCCTGTGGTGGTCTACAACTCCGGGGATGCTCCCGTGGCCATCGATCGCGTTTATACCACGGGCGATTTCCGCTTATACTCGACCGGCTGTGTGACCACTCTGAGAGTCGGGGCCTACTGCACCAGCAACGTGCAGTTCGCTCCGGCCGGCACCGGAGCGCGGACGGGCACGCTCGTCTTCGAGGATACCGCGGCCGGGAGTCCGCAAAGCGTGACGCTGAAAGGAAACGGACTGGCCGCGGCGCCTTTAGCGATCGCCACGCCCGACAGCCTCAACTTCGGAACCCAGGCCAACGGTACCACCACCCCCAACCCGCTTACCGTGAGTCTGGACAATATCGGCAACGTACCGTTCGACGCCTCTAATGTCTCCATCACCGGCGCTGACGCCGGAGATTTCCAGTTCTACTATCAAGGTTGTCTCAGTGATATCGTGACTCCCGGCCGCAATTGCCAGATACAGCTCACGTTCACTCCAGCTGCGACCGGAACTCGCACCGCGACACTCAGTTTCGTCAATGGTGCGGGCACGCAAACGGCGAGCCTCACCGGAACCGGGGTCGCCGCGACGTTCGCGCTCGGACTAACACCGTCTACCCTGACCTTCCAGGCGCAACAAAAAGGTGTTCAGAGCCCAGCGCAAAACGTCTGGCTCATCAACACTGGAACGGCCGCCATCACCCCTTCGAAGATCGTCTCCAGCAATGCCGACTATTTGGTGAGCGGATGCGTCGGCACCGCGATACAGCCCAATACTTCTTGCGCGCTCTACGTCTACCTGACACCTACGGTCACAACCACGGACACCGCGACGTTAACTGTTACGAGCAATGCCACTGGCAGTCCGCAAACGATCAGTGTCACCGGTAGCGGTGCCGCAGCAGCGCCCACCATCCAGCTCTCGCCGTCTGGTCTCGCCTTCAGCAGTCAGGTGGTATCGACCACCAGCGCTACCCAGTTTGTAGAGGTGACGAACAATTCGGCATCGTCAGTAACGGGCATCACCATCGCCACGTCCGGCACGAATGCTTCTGATTTCACCATCAGCGGAAACAGCTGCACTGCAACGTTGGCTGCATCGTCCGAATGCAGTTTCAATGTTGCCTTCAAACCTAGCGCAGCCGGTGCGCGAATGGCCGCGGTTACGATTACCGATAGCGCCGGGACCCAGACCGTGACCCTGGCTGGTTTCGGCGTGGCCGCCACCTCATCGGCCCTTCTGCTGCAGAGCGTGCTGCAGTTCCCGAAGGAGACCGTCGGTTTCACCAGCCCGAACCAGACAGCAACCTTCGAAAACACGGGAGACTCGCCGCTCACAATCTCGAGCATCGTACTCGGTGGAACGAACCCCGGCGACTTCACCATGACTTCGTGTTCGACCACGAGTCCGTTAGCTGCCTATTCGAATTGCAACATCAACGTAACCTTCACGCCCACCGCGGCCGGAGCGCGCACGGCCACGGTCACAATCACATATGCCGGAGCTGCCGGAAGTCCGCAGGTGATCACGCTTTCGGGTATGGGAGTAGCTCCGACGACGGCGCTGGAAATCGGTCCCACCGCCATCGCATTCCCGCCGCAGGTGATTACCACGCAAAGTCCCGTCAATCCGTACGTGCTGCTCACCAATACGGGCACGTCACCTGTCACCATCAACTCCATTGCGTTGAGCGGGGCCAATGCCGCAGACTTTACCCTCAGCGATGGTTGCCCCTTGTCACCAAGCACGCTGCAGCAAGGGCCGATCAGCAACACCTGCCAGGTATATGTGTCGTTCACGCCCGGGGCGGCAGGCGCGCGCACGGCTACTCTCACCGTGACCGACAGCGCTGGCAGTCCTACCGCGATTACTCTCACCGGAACCGGAGTTGCCGAAACCAAGCTGTTGACGGTTTCGCCCACCACACTGGTCTTTGGGCCGCAAGTTACCGGAACAACGAGCGCGCAGCAAACCATCACCGTTACGAACACAGGCAACTTTGCCGTGACGTTCACCAATGTCACGATCACCACCAACTATGCGCTTTCTAACAGCTGCACTGGCCAACTGGCCCCGAATACCTCTTGCACGATTGGTGTAACGTTCACTCCGACTGGCACGGGTGCGAAGGCTGGCACTGTAACCATCACCGACAACGCTACCCCGGCATCGCAGAAAGTAATCTTGTCGGGCACGGGCATTGCGACCACTTCGGATATTCAGCTTTCCCAAACCGCGGTGGTTTTCGATGCACAGGCAGTGAGCACGGCAAGCCCCGCTCAGATTGTCTATTACTACAACCAGGGAAACACCACCGTAACTCTCAACACCATCGCGCTAGGCGGAACGAATCCAGGAGACTTCTCTACTACGGGCAGCGGCTGCACGGCGGGCGGGCAGGTTGGCGCCCTGTCGTACTGCACCATCAGATTCACATTCACGCCCGCTGCCGCGGGATCGCGCTTTGCAACCTTGACGATCACAGACACCGACCCGGGTAGTCCTCGCTCCATTACTCTCTCCGGCACTGGGATCAGCAGTAGCGTCCCGGAGGTGACCTTGAATCCGGCCAGCCTGACGTTTGCCTCGCAAGCGGAAGGCACAACCAGTGCCGCGCAAAACATCAATCTCACCAACAATGGCACGGGAAATCTCACGATCTCGAGCATCGTGATCGCGGGTGCGGACCCCAGCGACTACAAACAAACCAACAACTGCCCGACCACCCCGGCCACTCTCGCGGCTGGTTTCAGTTGCAATATCGCTGTAACGTTCTCACCAGTTGCAACCGGGACCCGTACGGCGACCGCGACCGTCACAGATAGCGCGACAGGAAGTCCGCATTCTGTCAATCTTACCGGCACCGGCAAAGCAGGTGCGTTGCCGGTAGTGACGCTAACCCCACCGAGTCTGGCGTTCGCGAACGTGCCGCTGAATACTCTCAGTAAACAGACGGTAACCGTGAAGAATACTGGCACTGCGGCCTTGACCTTTACGAACATCACGATCACGGGTACGGTCTCATCGGATTTCTCGGAAACCAACACCTGCACCGGGAGCATCGCGGCGAGCGGGACCTGCGTCATCACCGTGAACTTTACGCCGTCCACACTCGAGGATCAGACGGCGACGGTCACGCTCACCGACAACGCTGCCAACAGCCCGCAGACGGTACCGATCACGGGAAATGGAGCTTTAGCCGCGGTATACCTCTCACCGTCGTCGTTGACGTTCCCCAGCCAGGCGGAGAACACCACCAGCGCGGCGCAAACAATTACTGTCGAAAACTACGGCAACGCGACCTTGACGATCAGCAGTGTCACGACCTTCGGTCCATTCATCGTCTCGGCCAACACCTGCGGCACGTCGCTTACCGCGGGAGCGATATGTACGATCTCAGTCGAATTCGCCCCCAAGTCGACGGGGGCATTCACTGGTGCGCTGATTCTGACCGACAACGCCGGAGACAGCCCTCAGACGGTTGATTTGAGCGGCACGGGTACAACATAGAAACCCACAACGTAGAAATCGATGACGACGAGGTGCGGGGCTGCAACGCTCTGCATCTCGTCTCATCGTTGGATATGTCTTGGGCAGAGATCTTTGTTTCGAATTGACCCTTTTCGCAGCGTTTCCTACAATCCCTGTGCTGTCCACGACTTCTTCCGGGGTCAAACTCATGCGCTTGATTTCCTTGAGGACACTTATGCTGCACTGCGTCTGGCTAACAACGACGCTAGCGTTGGCATCCGCGGCTGCGTTCGGGCAATCCGATGGCGCGGCCCATCACGACGTCGTCATCAAAAACGCCATTGTAATGACGGTGACGCATGGCAACATCACGAACGGCTCGGTCTACATTAAGGACGGCAAGATTACCGCGGTCGGCGAAACCGTGAACGCGCCGACCGGCGCCACCGTTATCGATGCTGCAGGAAAATACCTGACTCCGGGCATCGTCGATTCGCACTCGCACATTGCGCTCGATGACGACGTGAACGAAGCCACCAGCCCAATCACGCCGCACATGATGATGAAAGACGCCTTCGACTACCAGGACAAGGCGATCTATCGCGCACTGGCCGGAGGCGTGACCACCTCATTATTGCTGCACGGCTCGGCCAACATGATCGGCGGGCAGGCGGTCGTGATCAAGCATAAGTACGGCGCGACGCGCGACGAAATGCTGTTTCCCAATGCGCCGCGCTCGATCAAGTTCGCTAGCGGCGAGAATCCGAAGCGCGTCTACGGCAGCCGCGACCAGTTGCCTTCCACCCGCATGGGAAATTTTGCGGTCCAGCGCCAAGCCCTGGTCGAGGCGCAGGACTACATGCGCGAATGGGACAGCTACAACGAGAAGGTCAAGCGCGGCGATAAGGATGCGTCACCGCCCAAGCGCGACCTGAAACTCGAAGCTCTCGCCGACGTGCTGCGCGGCAAAATCATGGTGCAGATTCACATTTACCGCTCTGACGAAATGCTGACGGAAATCGCGATGGCCAAAGAGTTCGGCTACAAGATTCGCGCCTTCCATCATGCCCTCGAAGCCTACAAAGTCGCGGACCAACTTGCGGAAAACAATATCGCGATAGCCACGTTCGCGGACTGGTGGGGTTACAAGCAGGAGGCTTGGGACGCGATTCCGTGGAACGCCACCATGTCCATGCGCAAGGGCGTGCGGGTCGCCATAAAAAGCGACTCTGAAGATTACACCCGCCGTCTCAATCAGGAAGCCGCCAAAGCCATTCGTTACGGCGGCGCCACCGAGCAGGAAGCTTTGAAGATGATCACGCTGAATCCGGCATGGATCGTCGGCGTGGACGATCGTGTGGGTTCGATTGATGTGGGCAAAGATGCCGACCTGGTGATCTGGGATGGATATCCGCTGTCGAGTTACGGCGTGCCGGAGAAAGTTCTGATCGACGGCGATGTATATTTCGACCGCTCGCTCCCGGGACTTGGGACCACGCATTACAAGGAGGGAGAATGACGCGGCTAAATAATCCTGTGTGGAGCGGGCACTCCCTTCGACAAGCTCAGGGCAGGCTCTGTCCGCTGCTCTTGACCTTGATCTTGGCTTTGACTTTTTCTGCGCCTGCATTGTCGCAGGAGGGGCCGGTGGTTCTCCGCGGCGGCAAGCTGCTGACGGTGACTCATGGAGTGATTGAGAACGGTGTGATCGTCATGCAGGGCGGGAAGATTATCGCCGTCGGTGCGGCAAGCTCCGTCAACGTCCCCACTGGTGCGCAGGTCATCGATGCGACCGGCATGACCATCTATCCAGGCCTGATCGATTCGGAGACGCAGCTCGGGCTCACGGAAATCTCTGCCGAAGATATGACCAACGACCTGGTCGAAATGAGCGACGAGATTATGCCGCACATGCGCACGGCCGAGGCGTTCCACGCGGAGTCCGCTTTGATTCCGGTGGCGCGCATGAACGGGATCACCAATGCTGTGGTCGCTCCTGACAGCGGCGACACGCTGCCCGGGCAGGATTCTTTCATCCAACTGGCTGGAGCCAATGCGAGCGAGATGCTGCTGATGCGCGACAACGCCATGCCGCTGAACTTCACCGGCGATCAGCGCCGCAACAAAGGCGGTTTCGGAGCGCGTAAGTTCCCCTCGACGCGCATGGGCCTGGCAGCACAACTGCGCCAGGCGTTTCTCGACGCGCAAGACTACAGAACGAAGTGGGCAGAGTACGAACGCAAGAAAGCCGACGCCGCCCAGAACAAAGATAAGGAAAAAGACAAAGAAAAAGACAAGAAATCCGAGCCGCTCCCTCCCAAGCGAGACCTGAAGTTAGAAGCTCTGCTCCCTTACCTGGAGGGAAAGAAAACCATCGTGCTGGCGGCCGAAGGCCCCAGCGATCTGCAGACGGCGGTCAGCCTGGCCAACGAGTTCAAACTGAAGTTCGTGCTCAACCACATCAGCCACGCGCAGCCCGTTCTCGACTACGTCGCCAGTCTCAAAGTGCCCGTCATCGTTGGGCCCATTTACGAAGCGCCGAAAGAAGACGAGCGTTACGATGCCGTCTACAGCCTTCCGGCGCAGCTGTACAAACGCGGCGTCAAGATTGTTTTCGCGTCGTACTCAGCGCATAATGTGCGCAACCTGCCGGACCAGGCCGGATTCGCAACCGCCTTCGGTCTGCCTTATGAGGAAGCGCTCAAGGCGATCACCCTCAATGCCGCGGAAGTATGGGGGGTCGCCGAGCAGCTCGGTTCCCTCGATGTCGGCAAGACCGCGAACGTGGTGGTCGCGAACGGCGATCCGCTGGACGTGAAGACCGATGTGAAGCAGGTCTTCATTGCCGGACGCGAGGTTCCGATGACCAATCGGCAGGTCCGCTTGCGAGACGAGTATTCCAAGAAATGACGGACGCGTAGATTGAATCTGCGCGTCAAGTAATTTTAACCAATGCTGTGTAGAATCCCGGCTCTCCGCTTTTCGTAAGCGGGCAGCCGGTTTCTTGTATCGGAGCTGTGGCATGCCGGAAACGTGACCTTGTTTTGCACAGACCCACCGGGCTTGCATCTTGACAAGTCCACAAACGCTGAACATAATCCCTCACAGTTTTGGAAACACCTACCTCTACCCTGTTGCCCTGAACATCATTGCGGTACCGGCTTTTTGCGTAAGCACTCGGGCCCCTTTCTGGAACCGGTTCAATTCTTGCGAAGAACAGTCTTGCGTGCCACATAGAAACTTGAAGAAGAGGATAGCGCACTGTTGCGAGCGAAATTGACAACACTCTCGCCCAGCATCGGACTTACGGTGGGGGTGGAGTGTTCCCGATGTTCAATTTCAGTGCAACCGCGGGAACGTCTCATCAGACGGCCTGCAAGGAGGAATCCATGATACGGAAAGTACAAATGCTTGGGATAGTGATGGCAGTGCTCGTGCTGATGCACGTGCCGTTGTCTGCTAGCAGTGTTGCCGTGGGAACGTGTGAGCCGGCCCTGCCGCATTTCAGTACGATCCAGGCAGCCATCAACGCCTCGGCCAAAGGAGGCACAGTGCTGGTTTGCCCCGGAGTGTATCCAGAACAAATACAAATATTTAACCCACTGACGTTGAGGGGGGTGGACAGCGGCGGATCGAACCTGGCGCTCATTACCATGCCGCCCGGTGGAATCGGAAGCCAGATTTATGTTCAGGCCACGGGCGTCAATATCAGCGACTTGACCATAGACGGGAGCAACAACGGAGCTACGGTCTGCGGGCAGGGACCAACCGGAATCTACTATTGGCTGTCATCCGGCACGATCAACCATGTGACGGTCCGGAATCATTTTGCCAGCGTACCGATCGCGGAGTGTAATTCCG
>Ga0210395_10001650_pt1 | contig 17331 bp, 15 predicted proteins | sample IncBWH4OmetaG_FD_150861 | JGI IMG/M metagenome (GOLD analysis project Ga0210395, IMG submission 150861) | Forest soil microbial communities from Barre Woods Harvard Forest LTER site, Petersham, Massachusetts, United States - Inc-BW-H-4-O ...
TTTCCGTAGGGCGACACAACTTCTATGGGCATCCGAAACTCGAAACACTGAAAAAGCTGGAGGGCGCGCATGTGCATGCGTATCGCACAGATTTACTTGGAGCTTCCACGTTTTACCTGGATGGAAAACATGTCACGACAGGGGCCTGGGACCAACTTCCATCCGAGTAAAAGTGCCGATTCCGGCACGCCCGGCATCTTTTCCATTTGCAGAGCATCTGTACCGTTGTACGATGCCTGAAAATGCAAGTCCGTCAATGGAGGACTAGTAATGGGCCTAAGTGAAGTTGATGGCAACCGCGCTCTTCCGCATACGCACCTCAACTCCCCCGAAACAAATGAGACTCCGCGCCAGACGCCGGAAGAGTTGCGCGAAGAACAACGCAAAATCCGCCGTCTGCAGATGATGATGAACATGGTGATGTCGGTGATCAGCCAGGATGACACCCTCACCGTAGATGAAGCCGCCGAGATGGTGGCCGACAGTCGAAAGGCTGCGCTGGCCATGTTCCCCGACAAGGAACTCGCCTACAACCTCATCTATAAGCCGCGCCTGCAGCGGCTCATGCGCGAACGGTACCGAATCCAGTAACTTATTTTTGCTCCAGGCTGGTGAGCTGGAAGGTGATCGTTCCCCAGAAAAGGCGCGCCCGCATCTGCACGGGCACATGACGCTCGTCGTCCGTGTACCAGATCCAGATATTGCCGCGATTCTTCACCACTCCGGCATCGGCCGTGGGCTGCACGCGGACGGTTTGATATGTGCCAGACGGCGTCTTGATGGATTCCTTGCCCTCCGTCTTCATGGTGACGGGAATGGTTTTTCCTGCGTCAAAAACTGGGATCTCGAAGCTCTGGCCTACCTGTAGCGGCTGCGTCGCCGTATAGAAAATTGCCGAAAGAAGGTCGGTCACGCATGAAGGAATTGCGGTCTCCTGGCGCTTTGTGATGCCGGATACCAGGTTTTTTTCCTCGAAGATGGCTTTGCCCAGCGCGTAGTTGAATTTCAGATCGCTGTTGACCTGGCGCCTGCCTTCAATCAACTGTTTGCTGAAGCTGACTGAACAGCCTGTGCGGCGGTTGAAGGCAGACTGGAAGCGGTCGCTGACGCGATAGATGAGATTGACGGCCCCAATCGAATCGCCGGTTACGGTGATGCGCTGCAGGTCGCCATCGGCTTCCTGATGAAATGTAACCGTGCCCGCGGGAAAGACGCGCCAGTCTACGCTGTAGGTAAGCGTTTGCTTGGTCGGAAGCCCCAGACCCGGATGCGGAGGCGGCAATTGCGGCAGAGGCTGATTCTGCGTAGTCTGGGCCCGCATGCCTGCCAGCAACAAAAAACAAAAAACAATGGGGAATAATCTATAACGCCAATTCAAAATCTGTGCTCACTCTTCTAATGCTTGAAAAAAATTCTGAGGGCAAGCACAGCATAGATGGCCGTCGCACCCATGAGTGCATTGTACTCGCGGTGCTTGCGATATAAGGGCAGGGAAAACCCGCCTTGTTCTCTGTCTGGTTCGCTATGGACGACTTGCGCAGCACGCAATCGCGGCAACAGGCGTGGAACGCTGGCCGCATACGCATCAAAGTCGGCGAATTTCGCCCGCAGAAACTCTTCTTCCGAGCGAATGACCGGAATATAAATGATGGCGAACAATGCTGCCAGCAAGAGCACGATCACAATGCTCTTCGATGCGGCAGCAAAACCGAATGCAATCAGCATGGAGCCGACATACAGCGGATTGCGGGTATGCGCATACGGTCCGGTCATCGTCAGCTCGGCGTTCTTCTTCACGTATCCGGCGGCATATCCGCGCAGCCAGAGGCCGGGCAGCACAAGAAGCAGGCTCCACGCCATGGATATGAATGTTGGACGCGCCAGCCAGAGATACACACCGGCAAAGACAAAGCCCATAGGAACGCGAATGCGACGCGCGATTCTGCTCCAGTCAGCGGCCATCTTCAGCGCGCCTCCTTCAATAACTCATCCGCGGCGTTGAGCACTTCTTCAGGCGAAATGGTTAGCAATCCCGCTTCCGGCTCAGCGCGACGGCTATGGTCGCGTTTGCTTTCAGGATGGCGCAGCACGCGGAAGTTTCCTCCGAATGGCCCATTGCGCGCCGGATCGGTCGGCCCGAAAATTCCTACCACCGGCCTGCCGAGAGCCGACGCCAGATGCAGCGGCCCGGTATCGCCTGCAATGATGAGCGACGCGCGACGCGTCAGCGCAATCAGCTCATCGAGTTCAGGCGAGAGCTCTGTCCCAATATTGCCGCTTGCTCTATTCACTTCTTTCGCCAACGTTTCCTCTCCAGGACCTGCATTAATCACCACGCCGTAGCCTCTCGCTGCAAGCGCGCGGGCTACTTCGCCATAGCGTTCGGTTGGCCAGCGCTTCGCGCCCCATCCAGCACCGGGGTTCAGAATCACGAAAGGCTTTCCGTGGAGCGCGGCGAGTTGCGTATCGCAATCGTGCTCGGCGTTTTCGCTAACCGGCAGCCAGGGTAGCATCACCGGCAGCTCTTCACGGGCCACAGCATGCGCCACTTCGACCGCCTGTTCGATCACATGCGTTCCCTTCGTCGGAACAATCTCGTCGAAAAGATAACGCGCAGCCCACTCGCGCGGATTCTCTTCTCCAATAAGGCGCTGTGGGTGCGCCCATTTTCCGAGCACTGCCGAGCGCACCGCTCCCTGCAAATCGACGCAAACATCGTATCGCGCGGTCCGCAGCTCCTGCCGCATGAGACGTATGGCCTCGATCGTCGCCGCGCTCAGCGGACGGCGCCCCCATTGTTTCGCGGGCACGATATGAAGCTGATCGACCACGGGCATCGCAGGCCCACGGGCTGTCGCATCTTCAGCGGCCAGCAGGTCCCGCCATTGCGGCTCGACCGCCCAGCCCAGAAACCAGTCAGGATGCCTTGCACGCAGGGCTGTGACCGCCGGCAGGGCATGGAGAATGTCACCCATCGCGCCCAGCCGCAGGATGAGTACCCGTAACTGCTGACTTTCTGTTGGCAAACTTTGATTTTCTCACAATGCGCGCTTGAAAATAACCGGCAGCAGAGTCCCAAGCTGAGACAGAGCGGCTGCTTCATCGCGCAAACGGGCTTCCAGTTTCACAATTTTGAGGGACGCAACGGACGCAAATGCTTTTCTCTGCTCAGGCGATAGGCGAACGAAATCCTTTTCCGTGGTGAGGAGCGTATCTGCGGAATGCAGCCGCGCCGCCTGCTGCAGCTGTTCTATATCAGCTGCTGAATAGGCGTGATGATCGCGGAAAGCATGCGTGGCGGCGATTTCCACGCCGCTCCTTCCCAATGACTCGAAAAACTCTTCGGGATGCGCGATGCCGCAGAAGGCCAGCACTCGCCCGGCGTTTTGCGGAACGATGATGGACCGCGTAATCCACCAGATTGGCTTATCGATGCCGCGCTGTTTCAACTTCGGCTCGAAATCTGCATCTTCTTCACGCATTACGAGAATCGAAGCGCGATGGAGAGCACTGAGCCGCTCGCGCATTCGACCCGCAGGCAATAGAGTCTCTCGAAAATCGCTGCGATGGAGCAGAACGATATCGACATTCCGTGCCAGCTTGCGATGCTGAAAGCCGTCATCGAGCAAATGAACGCCTGTGCCGGAACCATCGCGCTCGGCCAGAAGGCCGGCGTCGTAGCGGCTTGATCCTAAGTAAACCGGCACCTGCACGGATTGCGCAATGAGCAGCGGCTCATCGCCAAAGCGGTCTGCACTTCCGCCTGGGTCCACGCGTTCGACCGCATCCGAGTTGCGGCCATATCCACGCGAGAGCACATCGACGTGTACACCTTGCATTGTCAGAAGCTTTGCCAGACAGATGACAAATGGCGTCTTCCCCGCGCCGCCGGCAGAGATATTTCCAACGCTGATCACCGGCCGCTGAAGCTGTCGAGCCTTGGCCCAGCCGTGATCGAATGCGGCATTCTTTGCCGTAGTAACTGCCGAGTAAAGCGACGTGAGCGGAAGAAGCAGACGGCGCATCATCCTTGCTCTCCGAGTAAGGCGGTCAGCGTCTCAACGGCGCGTGCCGTAGCCCCGGCTTCCGAGGTAAATACAGCGTAGCCGCGCTTTCCCATCGCACGAGCCGCCCCTTCATCCGCGAAAAGCGCCGCCAGCTCCTGCCCGATCTCATCGGTTTGCGCAATACGGATCGCATCCTGTTCATGGAGCCGGTCCACGATGGCGCGAAAATTTTCATAGTATGGCCCCATGATGACAGGGACGCCAAACTGTGCCGGTTCCAGAGGATTGTGCCCCCCGGCTGCAACCAGACTGCCGCCAACGAACGCAACCGTCGCCAGCGAATACACCGAAGCCAGCTCGCCAATCGAATCGAGCAGAAAGACCATGCCGCCTGCAAGTGCTGTGGGGGCGTCCATCCACTGCGAGCGCCGGACCCAATGCCTGCCCTCTCGCTCAAGCAGTCGCGCAACGGCTGCGAAGCGCTCCGGATGGCGCGGGGCAAGAACGATCAACGCATCGGATGGCGCGGCGGCCAGCAGCATCTCTTCTTCGCCCTCGAGCGTGCTTCCGCAGACCAGAACCTTTGTCCCGGCAGCGATCTGTTTTTCGAGTGCCAGGGTCGCGGCGGCCGTTTCAGTCGCGCGAATATCGTACTTGAGATTGCCGCCATAGCGAACGTTTGCTGCGCCGATGGCCCACAAACGCCCGACATCGCTTTCACTCTGAGCCAGCACAAGCGTAAGGCTGTTCAGCAGCTGCTTCCATAAAAAGCGCAGCCGCATATAACGCGGCCACGATCGATCGGAAATGCGCGCGTTCACCACTGCTACCGGAATCCGGGCGCGGCGGCATTCGACCAGCAGGCGCGGCCAGAATTCCGTTTCCATCAGGATGAGCATGTGTGGCTTGAGTGCTCGCAGATACGCTCGCACGGCAAACGCAAAATCCAGCGGGAAATAAAAGACATTCTCAGCCCCGAAACGCCGTCGCGCCAGCTCCTGTCCCGTTCGCGTAGTGGTCGATACGACCATTCGCCAGCCGGGCAGCCGTCGATGCAGCTCTTCGATCATACGGGCGGCGGCCAGCAGCTCGCCGACGGAGACGGCATGGACCCAGATGACGGGCTCGTTCCTGGAATCTGACGTCAGTCGTTTTGGGATTAATCCCAGCCGTTCGCTCAATCCTTCACGATATTTCCCGCTGACGGCCATGCGGAAAAGCCAGTACGGCGCGCCCACAATCAGCACAAGAACGAGGGCCAGGCTGTAGAAAAGCAGCATCCGCTTACCAATCTCACTTTACTGAGGTCTTAACGGTTGATGATAATCGTCCTCAGGATGATGCGCTTTCGATCTTTTCTTACCCTGGCGTTGCTTGCCGTATGTTTTGTAGGACTGTCCCGGGCTTTTGAGCATGGTGCGCCGCCAGCGAAGGACGCGGCAACCTATCCGGCCGTCGATATTCATCAAGAGGAACATGTAGCCATTGCCGCCGAACCGTACAACACGGAAGACAAGGTGAAGATGTTCCGCGTGGACTATCTCGATCACCAGTTTCTTCCCATCCGCATCATCATTACCAATAGCGGCGACAGGCCTATTTCCCTCAACGACGCGCGTATTAACTTCATCAGCGCACATGGCGATCGAATTCCCGCTGCCGAGCCGATTGATGTGGAGCGGCGCATCTCACTCCGCGATAAAACAGGATCGAATATTCCCGTCGGCCCTATCCACATCCATACCAAACCCAAAAACCCGAATGGCAAGGTTGAGCAGGATTTTTCCGAATTCGAATATGCCGCAATTGTTGTGGAACCGCACACGACCCGCGCTGGATTTCTCTTTTACGACATACAGGGGCTAGGGTCGGCTCCGCTGCACGGCGCGAAACTAGTCTTTCGCCAGGTCAAGAATGCGGATGGCAAAGAGTTGTTTTATTTTGAGATTCCGTTCGATAAGTATCTGCAGACGCAACCGCAGTGAGGGCAGAGCAGGTCAGCGCGCCTCAGGCGCAAGCAAGTCAGCGAGAAACCCATTGACTCCATCCTCGGATCAGCATCCGGTCATCCCATGGCCTCAAGTTTCTTAGAAAAGATGCACGCAGTCTGGTTTTAGCTCACACGCTGACTTGCTTGCGAAGCGCTGACTCGCTGCCTCTACACGCCCTTCTTCTGCGGCTCCCAGATGTACTTGTGAATTTGCAGGCTCAGCCTTGCGTCGAGACCGTCCGCCAGCATCCACTCCACCAGCTCCCGCGGATCGAGCATGCAATTCTCCGTGCTACGCGCGATCGACGGCGTCTTGGTGAACGCGGGTGAAAGCAACACGCTGCCAGTGCGAACCTCGAGCGCGTGCTGACGGATGAAGTCTCGGGCAAATTCATAATCGCTGCGATTCGTGATGACGAACTTGACCTCATCGCCCTTCGTCAAAAACTCAAGATTGCTCATGCGGAAACTGCCGCCCTCGTTTGAGCCGGGGCATTTCACATCCACAATCTTGTGGACCGCTGCGGGTACATGATCGAGCGGGCGCTCGCCGCTGGTCTCGATCATCAGCTCATAGCCCGCACCCAATAACCGCTGCATGAGCGGAATCAGTTCGCGCTCCTGCAGCAGCGGTTCGCCGCCGGTGAATTCGACCAGCCTGACCGGGGCCAGCTTTTCGATTTCGGCGACGACCTCATCTTCCGACAGCTTATAGCCGCCCTTGAAGGTGTATTCCGAATCGCACCACGAACAGCGCAGATTGCACCCGGCAAGACGCACGAAGATGCAGGGGCGGCCGGCGAAGCTCGATTCCCCCTGGACTGATTTGTAAATTTCGATCAGATACACGGCTGGCTACTCGTAGTACGTCGCCGTGGTGGTGTCCGTTTCGTAAATCGTACAGTCTTTTACGTGGACACGGCCGCCAGTCATCTCGCTGAGCTGCTTGTTCGTCTCATCGTAGAAGTAGCGCGCAAGATTTTCGGCCGAAGGATTGATCTCGGTAAATGGCTCGAGTTCGTTCAGCATCTGGTGATCAATCCGGTCGATGACGGGGCGCATAACGTGCTTCAAATCTTTGAAGTCGAGCAGAAGGCCCGCGTGGTCCAGCGCTTCGCCGCGCAGGGTAATGCGCACCTTGTAATTATGGCCGTGCGGGTTTTCGCACTTGCCCTTGTAATTGCGCAGAAAATGCCCGGAGGAAAACCCGCGCTCTACAGTTACTTCATACATGCTTTGCTTGCTCTCTAAGGGCAGATAGGCCCTCATTCCATTGTAACTTTTTTGCTCCCTTCAGCGGCGGGGCTTCCGGAGGCGATCCTGATGACGCCGCTCTTCCGCGCGGCGGTCCACCTGCTCAAACATGGCCGTCATGACTGCGAAAAGCGCAACCATAAGTCCTCCAAGTGTCAGAAAAAGCGCGGTCGTCTTCCATAACGACCCATTGCCGGGCAAACCCGGCTGCGCGTTGCCGACAAATATCATGCCGCATGAAACAAGGGCAAACAGCAGCAGTGTTGCGGCCAGGATGTAAAGATTGCGTGCCATGGTCCGATTCCATGCTAACGGATTCCGGCCAGCCCTTGCACGGAGTGAAGGAGCGCCACAGGGTCGTAACCCACCCCATCCTTAAAAACCGTGTCGACTTTTTCCACGTCAGCGATTTTTTCTGCCGGATTGCCGTTGATGACAACCACGTCCGCGGCCTTGCCGACAGCAATGGTGCCCACGCTGCTCTCTTCTCCCAGCCACTTTGCGCCGTTTTCTGTCGCAATGTGAATCGCTTCAACCGGCGTGAAACCAGCCTCCACCAGAAGCTCCAGCTCCCGCTGATCGCCAAAGCCGGCGATGATGCCGCCAAAGCCGGTTGGATCGCAGCCTGCCATCAGCGTACCTCCAGCTTTCACAAAATCGCGCTCGAACTGCATCTCTTTTTTCAACAGCGCACCCCACGGAGACTGCTCCGCGTGGTCCGCGAGTGCCGCTCTCTTCTCCAGTACGTTTGCCCACGATTCACTGGACATGGACGGCTTCTGCTCCATCTCAAATTCCAGCGGAGCGCGCTTGCCGGAGAAGCTTTCAAAAATCGCCAGCGTCGAAGTAACCGCGACGTGGCGCGCCACCAGATCCTGAATCATCTGCTGCACCGGCGCGCCTTCGATATCCAAGGTCTTTGCCATCTCCATCATGGGGCCGCGCTGGCCCGGGCATACGCCGGGCTTCTTCGCGGAATAGAACTCCGTGTCAACGACGAGCCCATGCTCCAGATTGTCGATGCCGAGCGCAGCGGCTTCCGTAAAACCAATGGAGCAGAGGTGACCGGTAATCTTCAGACCCTTTGCGTGCGCATGATCGACCGCTGCCTTCAGCTCTTCGGGAGTGATGTGCATATACGCCTTGAACGAGGTCGCGCCCTCCGCCGCCCAGTAATCGACGAGACGGCCCGCATCGGCTGCGTCTTTCAACTCATAAAGTTGAGGACCAAGCGTTGGCGCGCCTTCTAGATAGGGAGACGTGAGGTGAAGCTTCGGTCCTGGAAGCAATCCGGCATCAATCGACTTCTTGAGCTGAATATCCGTGTATGGTTCCACGCTGCCTGCGGTGCGGGCCGTGGTCACACCGGCAGCGAGATATAGCCGCGGCGCGGAGTCGGGCGCTTCGCCAAAAAAGACCACACCATCCTTCGGCTCAAGCGGCGTCGCATAGTACAGGTGCTCGTGCATGCCAACCATTCCCGGGAAAACAGTCTTGCCTTCCAGATCGATCACCTTCGCGCCCGGCGGAAATGCATTGCGCAGCATGGCGCTCTGTACGTTCACGATTCTGCCGTGATCGATGTCGATACGCATCCGCTCCTGCGCCGGTGCGCCGGTGCCGTCGATAAGCCGCACATTATTCAGCACAATGACCGGTGCGTCTTCCTTGATGTAGGGCTTCAGGGGATTGGGCGCGGCTGTCTGCGCGAAACCAAGAGCAGTAAGCAGGGGAATTCCCGCAAGTGTGTAAACAAAGCGCATGATCAGACCTTAGGATCGAAGTAGCGATAGCAAGCCCACTGTGAAGCAAAGGCGCGCCAGCGGTCAAGCGTGATTATTTCTTTGAAAAGAAAGCGGCGACGGCGGCAATATCCTGTGTCACACGATACGGCGGCAAACTGTCCAGAAACACACGGCCATAGCGCTGTCTTTGGATACGCGGATCGAGCAGCATCAGGACGCCCCGGTCTTCGAGTGAGCGAATCAGGCGTCCAAATCCCTGCTTGAGCGTGATGACCGCCGAAGGCACCTGATACTCGAAGAATGGGCTGCCGCCGGCTTCCTCAATCGCGCGCATGCGTGCTTGCACTACCGGGTCGGTGGGCACGGCGAAAGGCAGGCGGTCGATAATGACACAGCTCAGCGCTTCGCCCTGCACATCCACTCCCTGCCAGAAGCTCGATGTGCCAAAGAGCACCGCGTTCGGTGTTGCACGAAATTCTTCCAGCAGCGCTTTGCGCGGCGCGTTGCCCTGCAGCAGCAGCGGATAGGGCAGTTCCATCAATAGCCGCTCGTAGATGTCGCGCATTTGCTGATAGCTGGTGAAGAGGCAAAAGGCGCGGCCCTCGGAAAGCTCCAGGACGCGACGTATGCGCTTCGTCGCCTCGTCCTGGAAATTGGCGTCGCGGGGATCAGGCATCTCCGGGGGCAGGTAAAGCAAAGTCTGCTCTGCATAGCGAAAGTGCGAGGGCACCACCAGCTCGCGGGCATCCTGCATACCTACCCGCCTGCGCATATGCTCGAAGCCTCCCTGAACCGTGAGCGTAGCCGAGGTGAGAATCACGCTGGGGAAATTCTCGAAGAGCAATTCGCTCAGTAACTGCGACACATCAATAGGCGTGGCCTGCAGATACGTATTACGCCCCGCTTCGCGCGCGCGGCCGGCGTTGCGACGCTCCAGCCAGAAGACGGTGTTGCGGTCCTCGGCTTCCATCAGAAATTTCAGGTGCTCGCGAATGTCGGTCGCGCGCTTCTTCAATCCGGGAGCCTCTTCGACGCCACGGACGCGCTCCAGCTCTCCTTCCAGACGATGCACCGAATTCAACAGGGCAATGTAGAGATCACCCTGCGTCTCCAGAAATTCTTCGCGATTGGCAAACTGCATCCGCCCTTCGCCGTTCATGCTCATAGGGAGAGCGCCGAAGAACATGCGCGACCGCTCGCGCAAAAGCTGCGCGGCGGACTGCAGCCCGCTGCTCAAAGCCTGCTTGGCGCGCAGCATCGTCTCCAGATCGCGCGCCAGCTCTTCAAAGCGCAGATTGCTCAGGCTGATGCCGAAGTAGCTAGACGCCACATCTTCGAGCTCATGCGCCTCGTCGAAGATCACCGCCGCCGCTTCCGGCAGCACGCCCGCATCGGGCGCGGCCTTGGCCTGCTGCTTGATGGCGAGGTCGGCAAAAAAGAGATGATGATTGACGATGACCACATCGCTCTCCGCCGCCTTGCGGCGCATCTCTGTGATGAAGCAGCGCTCGTAATTCGGACAGCTCTGGCCGAGGCAGGCATCGCTCCGGGCATCGAGCTTGGCCCATACGGCGCTTGTTTCAGGAAGGGAATCGATTTCCGCGCGGTCGCCCGTCTCGGTCGTCTTTTCCCACTCGGCAATGGCGCGGTACTGCTCTATCTCTTCCAGACCATTCAGAATCGGCTGATCGCGCAGCGCATAGAGCTTGTGGCGGCACAGATAATTGCTGCGGCCCTTCATGTAGCAGACGCGCAAAGGCCCGAGCAGCGACTCAAGAAACGGAACGTCCTTGAAAAAAAGCTGTTCCTGAAGATTCTTCGTGCCGGTAGAGATGATGATCCGCTGTCCCGTGCGCAACGCCGGCAGCAGATAGGCCAGCGTTTTGCCCGTCCCAGTGCCTGCTTCCACGATCAGGTGTTTGTGGTCCTTCAGAGCGCGCTCGACTGCCTGCGCCATCTCCAACTGTCCCTTCCGGAACTCGTAAGGGAGGCTCGAACGCGACAGGACTCCGCCGGGGGCGAAGAAATCATGGAGCGAGGGCAGCGAAGGCACAATTTGAGTCACTGAGGTCACAGGCGAAGTTCCGGCGAATACTGCTTCTATAATAGACAAGTGTTCGCCTTCTCAGCGCGTCACCGTAAAGGAGCAAGAATTTGAACGCCAAGAAACCCGCGACACGCAGAACCCGCCCGGCAAAACATAAAAACACTCAGTCGGGAGATCCGGAAACGCAGCCCATTTTTGCGATCGTTGGTCGCCCAAATGTCGGTAAATCCACTCTTTTCAATCGCCTCACCGGCTCGCGCCGCTCGATTGTCGGCGATGAACCGGGCATCACTCGCGACCGCATCTATGGCGAGGTGGAGTGGAACGGGCACGTTGCCCGCCTTGTCGACACCGGCGGCATCGTTCCTGACGACGAAGCGTTGATTCCGGCGGAAATCTTTCGCCAGGCGCGCGTCGCGCTTGATGAAGCACAGGCCATCGTGATGGTTGTCGATGGCCGCACCGAGTTAGCTTCGCCTGATATCGATCTGGCTCGCTTACTCCTCAAGACCGGCAAACCGCTCTTTCTGGCCGTGAACAAGATCGATGTAGAGGCGCTCGACGCCGGAGCGGAGAACTTCCGGCGCTTGGGGATCAAGAACCTTGTCGCCATTTCAGCCGAACATGGGCACAACATTGGCGATCTGCTTGACCAGGTCTTCGGTGTTCTTACTTTTCCGGCAGCAGCTGAAGAAGTTACAGAAGAAGTCGAAGAGAAACCCACAGAATCCGAAGACAAAGACGCACCGCATCGCACGCACGGCGAGTTCCAGCAGCATGAGACGCGCGTTGCCATCATCGGGCGACCGAATGTCGGTAAATCGACATTGCTCAATGCTCTCACCGGCTCCTCGCGCGCCATCGTCTCGCCGATTGCAGGCACCACGCGCGACGCGGTCGATGAAGTGGTTGAGTATTCCGGCCAGCAGCTTCGCATCGTCGACACGGCAGGTATTCGGCGCAAGGGGAAAACGCACTTGATGGCTGAAAAGCTTTCCGTGGTCATGGCACGCAAGCATCTCGAAGCTGCCGATGTGGCGGTGCTCCTGATCGATGCGACGGAAGGCGTGACCGCCTCCGATGCCACCATCGGCGGCTACGCGCACGAGAGCGGACGGTCTGTTGTGATCGTCGTCAATAAGTGGGACCTGGTGACCACGAAGCGCACCGATGGTAAGCCGCCCGCAGACCGCGAGATTTTCGAGGAGCAGGTCCGCCATGCGCTGAAGTACCTCAACTACGCTCCTTTACTGTTCATCTCAGCCGTGGAAGGCAAGAATGTTCCGCGCGTACTCGACGTTGTGATTCGCGTAGCCGCCGAGCGCCGCAAACGTGTTTCCACAGGTCAGATGAATCGCTTCCTCGAACGAGTGGACTTCCAGCGCGCAGGCGTTCCCATGGCGAAGAAGGTACGCATCTTCTACATGACGCAGGCAGCTGTCGCGCCGCCTACCTTCATTTTGTTTACGAACCGTGACGTGAAGCTGCACTTTTCCTTCGAGCGTTTTCTGGAAAACCAGATTCGGGAGTCCTTCGGCTTTGAAGGCTCCCCGATATGGTTTAAAGTGCGCGCTCGGAACAAAGACACAGCGGAAAAGTAGACGACACGAAAACCAACCCTACTCAGTCCTTAGCGCATGCATCGGCTCGGTATTCGCGGCACGACGTGCCGGGACGACGGCAGCAATAAACGCCGCTGTCAGCAGCACGAGCGTTGTCATCGCAAGTAGCACCGGATCATACGGTTTAATACCGAAGAGCTGGCTGGCCATCGCGCGGCCGCCCAGTATTGTCGCTGGAATGCCGATTACAAGTCCGATGACTACCTGCAGAAATGCGCCCGCAAGCACCAGCTTCAGCACTGCCGCGCGATCTGCGCCCAGCGCCATGCGGATGCCAATCTCGCTCGTGCGCCGCTCCACCGAATAGGACGTCACGCCATACAGCCCAATCGAGGCTAAGGCCAGCGCAAGCAGGCCGAAGAGCGATGTCAGCTGCGCGATCATTCCCTGCTGGTTGAAGTTGCCTCGCACCTGCTCGGCAAAGGTCTGGAAATCGATCACCGTCAGGTCGGGATTTACCTGTGCGATCGCCCGCCGCACCTGCGATTCCAGCCCCGGCACATAACCGGAGGTCTGCAGTTCGATGGCATTCATCTTGGTATGGGAGACACTTTCAAAAACATCCATGTCTTTGTCTTCATGCTTCACCCACTGCTGCGCCGCCAGAAAGAACATCGGCCGGATATGGCTCGTTGGCTCCCAGTATTGCGTGTCCTCGGTCACGCCTACAATTTCATAAATTCCCGGAGTCTTCGGATCGAGACCAAAGTGCTTGCCGATGGCATTGCCATCTTTGAAATATTTTTTGGCAAAGGTTGCGTTTACGACGGCCACTGTAGCCGCAGACGACGTGTCCTGGTCCGAGAATGCACGCCCTCGAATCAGCTTCGTGCCAATCGTGTCAAAGTAATCCGTGCTCGCCCTCACCCACGAAGCATTGTTTTCGCTGCTTCCCGGCTGCGGAGGCGGCTGCCCCTCGAAATAGACCCCGGTACCCCAGTTGTCGCCTTCCATAGGGCTGTACAGCGAATAGCTGATGCTCTTGATGCCGGGAATTTCAGAGAGTGTGTCGTGTAACTGGCGGTAAAACGCGTCCATCTGCTCCGGCTTATACCCCGCCATCTGCGGATCGATGTGCAGAATATAGCGATTATTGGTGTTGAAGCCGAAATTCTGATGCTGCATATTGCGCAGGCTCTGCGTCAGCAATCCAGCCGCGCACAGCAGCACCAGTGAAACCGCCGCCTGCACCACCACAAGAGATTTCTGCGTGATCGAACTCCCCTGCCCCGTCGAACGATTCGCTCCGCGCAGCGCATCAATCGGATTCGCATGCGCCGTCATCCAGGCGGGAGCGACGCCGAACAGAATTCCAGTCAGCAGCGACACTGCAAACGCAAATCCAAGTACCGGCAGCGAGGGAGTTGCATGAATCGGCACATAGCTTTTCTGGAAAGCCAGATGCAGAATCAGTTTCGTTCCTCCATAGGCGAATGCCAGGCTCACAATACCGCCAAGCACGGCAAGCACAACGCTTTCCGTCAGCGCCTGCCTTACCAGCCGCGTGCGCGGCGCGCCGAGCGCCGAACGCACCGAAGTCTGCAGCTTGCGCGTCGCCGCCCGCACCAGCATCAGGTTGGCCAGGTTCGCGCAGGCAATCAAAAGCACGAAGGATGAAATCCACATCAGCAGATGCAGCCCGTCCTGATATTCATCGCGCATGCGCTGTACGCCGCCACCGCCAGGCGAAAGATGCAGCGTCTGCTTCGGAATCAGCGGTTTCGCGCGCTCTTCCACCTTGCTGACCGGACTCATCAGCCACTGGCGCAACTGCACCTGCATCCGGGCTTCCATCTGCTTGATGTTTGCGCCCGGCTTCACGCGGCCAATGATGTTGAGCCACTGAAGATCGGGCCGGTCCAGCACCGTCATGACGCCGTCTATCTGCGGCTCGCTCGATATTGGGAACCAGAATGACGCGGGATCGCTGGTAAGACGCTCGCCGTAATAGCCCGGCGGCGTTACACCGACGATGGTATATGGCTGCCCATTGACGATGAAGCTTCCGCCGATTACCGAAGGGTCCTGGCCAAATTTCTGCTGCCAGGTGCGGAAACTTATCACTGCTACAGGAGCCGCTCCTTTCTGGTCGTCAGAAGATTGCAGCAGACGTCCTGCATAGGCGCTGATGCCGAACGTATCAAAAGCATTCCCGGAGACAATCTGGCTCACGAAGCTTTCCGCCGGATGGCTGCTTCCCTGGCGGCGCACGCTGATCTGGTTTGCCCCCGATTGAAATGCCGCCATCTCGGAAAATTCCGGATTGTTCTCGCGGAAGGTCTTGTACTGGTCGTAGGAAAAGAGCGACCAATCGTCCTGCATGCCGCCGTTGATGCAGCAATTCTCCGTATCGCCGACGCGCCACAGCTCACTCGGCTTTACCACCGGCAGAGACTTCAACAGCACTGCATGGACCAACGTAAAGATCGCCGTAGTGGCACCAATCCCAAGCGCCAGCGTCAGAACCGCGGTCGCGGTGAATCCGGGTACCTTGCGGAATTGCCGCAAGGCATAACGAATGTCATCGAGAATTGCCTGCATAGTTCTCCTTACGCCGTTCGACGTTCACACGTTCCAAAAATTTCAGCTGTCTTGCATGGAATCCGAAGTATAGCCGATCCCCTCGCCCTACTCGTTTCTCAACGTCTTCGCCGGATCGATCGAGGCCGCCCTCTGTGCCGGAAACAGCCCTGCCAATCCGCCAATCGCCAGCAGCGCGGCCATGGCAATGCCCAGGGATGGCATGACTCCTCCTCCAAAAGAGGTGAACTGCTGCTTGAGCATCGTTGCGGTAAAGATCGACATCCCGATACCGATGGCAAGGCCAATGCCGACCCATGCCAGCGCGCCTTTCATCACCAGGCCAACAACCTGACTCCGCTGCGCCCCCAGCGCCATGCGGATACCGATCTCATTTGTGCGTTGCTCGGTTACATAACTGATCAGCCCGTAGATTCCGACCAGAGCCAGCACCAACGCCAATCCGGCAAAAGCCGTCAGCAGCCAGACAATCAGCCTGCGCGATGCCAGCGATGCATCCACCCGTGATTCAAGCGTGCTGATTCCAAAAGCCGTCTGCGCAGGGTCTGCGGCGGCAATGGCGCGGTTCAAGCCAGACGTCAGAGTAAGCGGATCGCCGTCCGTGCGCATCACAAAGTTCGCCATCCCATTTGCCGATTGCGAATATGGATAGTAGCGCATGCCATCGCTCACATCTTCTTCCAGCGAGTCAGGACGCACATCCGCAACCACGCCCACCACTTCAGACCACTGCTTATCTGGACCGAAAACCGAGCTCAAGTGCTGCCCAAGCGGATTCTGGCCTGGCCAGTATTTCTTCGCAAGCTTCTGGTCGATCACCACCACCAGCTGCGTGTTCGAATGGTCATCCGTGCTGATCCAGCGTCCAGCAAGCAGTGGAATCTGCATCGTTTTGAGATAGTCCGCCGTAGCATAGCTCAACTGGCTGTGCGGTCCCGGGTCATTCGGCCCCGCAGCCCGTCCCTCTATATTGAACGAGCTGGCCCCATCCTGATTGCTGAACGGCAGAGCTGTCATAGCCGCCGCATCTTTTACACCCGGCTGCGCCTTCAGGTTGTCGACAACCGTATTGACAAAGCTCTCCTGCCGCGCGCGGTTGTCCTTGTATGCATCACCCGAGTAAACCACCGCGCCTGCCAGTACACCGTGCGGATTGAAGCCGGGATTGATCTGCTGCATCTCTCGCAGGCTCGCCAGAAACAGCCCCGTCCCGGCAAGCAGCACAAAGGCCATGGCAACTTCGCCAATGACGAAAACGCTGCGCAGCCGCTGCTTGTCGACCGAGGCGGTTGAGCTTCGGCCGCCATCATGCAACGCCAGCCGTTTCTGTGTACGCACCATTTTCACCGACGGACCAATGCCGGCAATCAACGAGGTCAGTAGCCCGGCTGCCGCCGTGAAGGCAAGCACGCCGAACGACATCTCGACCGTGTAGCCTTCTGCAAGACTCTGCGGCACCATCCACAGCAGCATCCTGCCAAAAACAGGCCCCAGGGCAATCCCAATCACGGTTGCCAATCCGGCAAGCAGCAGCGTCTCGGTCAACATCTGCCGCACCAGCCGCCACGCATTCGCGCCCAGCGCCGTACGAATGGCAAACTCTTTCGTCCGCGATGAAGCCCGTGCCAGAAAGAGCCCGGCCACATTCGCCGAAGCAATCAATAGAACCAGCGCCACCACTCCGAATAAAACATAGAGGGGCTTGCGCAGCGGACCGGCGGCAAACTCCGTCAGCGGAGTCGCCGTCATACCCCAGTTCGACAGTTGCGCAAATCCCTTCCCGCCCTCACGCGTATATTCCTCACGCGACTTCGTCGCCAGACCGCTATTGAACTGCGCAAAGTTCACGCCTGGCTGCAATCGAACCGCAGCCGTCGATCCCTCATTGAAGCGATTGCCTAAGTCATATTCTTTCGGCTCAAGTCCCATCGGCGTCCAGACTTCCTTGCCGCGCGGCCAATCGAAATCGCTGCGCATCACACCGATCACGCGATAGGGCTTCTGGTTCAGCATCACCGTTTGGCCGACCACATTCCGGTTACCGCCAAAGACCTTCTGCCACGCGCTATAGCTCAGTACAGCTACAGCGTTCGCACCCTGATGATCTTCTTCCGCCGTAAATGTC
>Ga0210395_10001651_pt1 | contig 17330 bp, 18 predicted proteins | sample IncBWH4OmetaG_FD_150861 | JGI IMG/M metagenome (GOLD analysis project Ga0210395, IMG submission 150861) | Forest soil microbial communities from Barre Woods Harvard Forest LTER site, Petersham, Massachusetts, United States - Inc-BW-H-4-O ...
TCGAGATTGAGGTCGCCGCGAATGTCATCCAAGGCGATGGTGATGAGCAGGTTGTCGATGTCGTCGCCGCCGAGATGGGTGTCGCCGTTGGTGGCGATGACTTCGAAGATGCCGTCGTGCAGCTTGAGGATGGAAATGTCGAAGGTGCCGCCGCCGAGATCGTAGACCGCGACGATGCCGTTTTGCTTTTTATCGAGGCCGTAGGCGAGCGAGGCTGCGGTTGGTTCGTTGACCAGACGCAGGACTTCGAGTCCGGCGATTCGTCCGGCGTCTTTCGTAGCTTGGCGCTGCGCGTCGTTGAAATAGGCAGGAACGGTGATGACTGCCTTCGTTACTGGGCCGCCGAAGAAGCGTTCGGCGCTGCGCTTGAGCTGGCGAAGAATCAGCGCGGAAATTTCCGGCGGAGTGAAAGTCTTGTCGCCGAGGGTGATGCGGAGGACTTCGCCGGGTTGCAAGTCGTCGGCCAGGCGGAAGGGGAAGAGTTTTAGTTCTTCCTGAATGTCTTCGAGGCCGCGTCCCATGAGGCGCTTGATGGAGTAGACGGCGCGCTCGGGGGTTTCGATCAGCGAATTGCGGGCAGCGTTGCCGATTACGGGCTGATGGTTGGCGTCGAGCGCGACGACTGAGGGCAGCAAGTTCAGGCCGTCGTCGCCGGGGATGACGACAGGGATCTCCCCTTGCATGAATGCCACGAGGGAATTCGTGGTGCCGAGGTCGATGCCGACGATGCGATCCATAAATGATTGAGTAATTGTGTAATTTGGTAATTGGGAAATTGAAAACCGAATCGGTTCAAATTACTCAATTACGAAATTTCTCAATTACTAAATTCCTTCAGCTTTCCATTGCCTCATTCACATCCCTGACCAGGTTCCGGATGTAATTGCGGCGGTTTAGTATGTCCACCATTTTGTTTCTTACCTGCGTGCGCTCGTTTGTGTTCGCTGCCGGGCCGCGATCGATCACGCTGTCCCAGTCTTTCCACGCGGATTGCAGTTCCTGCAGCAGTGCGTCGTGCTTGGCTTCGAGGGACAGTTTTGCCTTGCCGATTTCTTCGAACAACGCGGGATCGTCGTCGCCGACCTTCTTGTTCATACGTAGTTCTTCGAGATGCATGTTCAGCTCGAAGAGTTCTTCGAGCAGGTCCGGCGGGACGATCTGTTTCTTTATCTCTCCTGAGGCGCGGGCCTGTTCGGTCGCTGCTTTCGATTGTTCTTCCAGTTCCACGCCTTCGAGGCGCAGCAGATATTGCGTCCGCTTGATGGGATCTCTCAGCGTGCGGTAGGCGTCGTTGAGCATGGAGCTTTGTTCCAGGCTCCACTCCTGTTCTTTGCTGCCCGAACCGGCGCTCAGATCGGGGTGAAGCTTCCGGCTGAGCGCGTAGAAATCTTTTTCCAGGGCGGAGACGTCGAGGTTCAGCTTAAGCGGCAGGCCGAAGAATGAGAAATAGTCCGACGGAGCTGGGGGCTGCACCTTGCCGCAGGATTCGCAGAAGTGCGCGGCGCGCGTTGTTCCGAACGACGATCCGCAGGACCAGCAGGAGTGAGTGTCCTCCGGAAGGGGTTTGGCGGCGATTTCGGTTAGTGCGGATTTCGTCATTCTTGTTCCTCAAACTACAGACACGCAGGTCTCACGAGCCGTCACGCTAATCAACCTGAGCGGAGTTTCGCGCGGGTGCTGGCCGCGCGGGCGTGGGCGCCCGCGCCACACAATCATCGTCATCCCACATCAGGCGGAGAACGAAGTGCCGCAGCCGCACGACTTCGAGGCCTGGGGATTCACGAAGACGAAGCCCTGTTGCATCAGCGTTTCCTGATAATCCAGGGTCATGCCGTGCAGGTAGATGAACGACTTCGGGTCGACGAAAACGCGCACGTCGCTGAACTGGAAGATGCGGTCGCGCTCGCGCGGTTGCGTGTCGAACCGGACGTTGTAGCTCAGGCCGGAACATCCTCCGCCCTGCACGCCTAGGCGCAGGCCGCCCTGCTCGGGCGAAACGCCTTCCTTGGCCATGGCTATGCGCACCTTGGCCAGGGCTTTCTCGGTGACGAGAATGCCTTTGGCGGGGGCTTGCGCGGGTTGTTGCGTCAGTGTCGTCATAAATCGGCTTCGAGTCGCGGCTTTGAGTCGTGAGCGGATTCGTTCTGAGCTCACCGCTTGTGGCTCATGGCTCGCCGCTCAGAATTACTTCGCTTCGGCGGCTACCGGCACGGCGGCTTCCTGTTTCTTTTTCCAGTCGCCGATGGCAGCGCGGATCGCGTCTTCCGCCAGCACGGAGCAATGGATCTTTACGGGAGGAAGCGCGAGCTCCTTCACGATGTCCATGTTCTTGATGGCGAGAGCTTCGTCGACCGTTTTGCCCTTGACCCACTCGGTGGCGAGCGAGGAGGAGGCGATGGCGGAGCCGCAGCCGAAGGTCTTGAACTTGGCGTCTTCGATGACGTTGGTTTCGCGGTTGACCTTGATCTGCAGCTTCATGACGTCGCCGCACTCGGGCGCGCCGACCAGGCCGGTGCCCACGTCGGAGCTCGATTTGTCCATCGAGCCGACGTTGCGGGGGTTTGAGTAATGATCGAGAACTTTATCGCTGTATGACATTTTTGTTTCTCCTGAAACTCCGAGTTTGCTTCAGGGGCTAAAGCCCCGTCAAAATTTCACCTTAACGGCACGGCTGAAGCCGTGCCCTTCCACAAAAGCGTGCCCTTCCAAATCTCTCATTTACTTAGTGCGCTTCTCCGGCCCACTTTACGTCTTTCAGGTTGATACCTTCTTTGGCCATTTCGTAGAGCGGAGAGAGTTCGCGGAGGCGCTCGACGGTTTCGATGACGCGATCGGCGACGTAGTCGACTTCGGCTTCGGTGTTGAAGCGGCCGATGCCGAAACGGATCGAGCTGTGCGCCAGGTCATCTCCCGTTCCGAGGGCTTTTAATACGTATGACGGCTCTAGCGTCGCCGATGTGCAGGCCGAACCGCTGGATACCGCGATGTCGTTGATGCCCATCAGGAGCGACTCGCCTTCGACGTAGGCGAAGCTGATGTTCAGGTTGCCGGGGAGGCGATGCTCCCAGGAGCCGTTGATGTAGCTTTCATCCAGGCGGTTCATGATGCGGTCGCGGAGACGGTTGCGCAGGCCAGCCAGACGGCAGGATTCCTTGGCCATTTCTTCCTGCGCGATAGCGCAGGCTTTTCCGAGGCCGACGATCCCGGGGACGTTCAACGTGCCGGAGCGCATGCCGCGCTCGTGGCCGCCACCATCAATGATGGCGGAGAGCTGGACACGCGGATTCTTGCGGCGGACGTACAACGCGCCCACGCCCTTGGGGCCGTACATCTTATGGCCGGAGATCGACATCACGTCGATATTCTGCTTGATCACATCGACCGGAACCTTGCCGATCGCCTGAGTCGCGTCGGTGTGGAAGATGACGCCGCGCTCGTGGCAGAGCTTGCCGATTTCGGTGACGGGCTGGATCACGCCGATTTCATTGTTGGCGTACATGATCGAGACCAGGATGGTCTTGTCGTCCATGGCGCGCTTCAGGTCTTCGAGATCGACCAGACCATCTTTCTGGACCGGCATATAGGTGACGCGGTAGCCGAATTTTTCCAGGCGCTTGCAGGTGTCGAGCACGGCCTTGTGCTCGGTGACCGCGGTGATGATGTGGTTGCCCTTCTCGCGGTACATTTCAGCGACGCCTTTAATGGCGAGGTTGTCGCTCTCGGTGGCGCCGGAGGTGAAGATGATTTCTTTGGTGGTCGCGCCGACCAGTTTGGCGATGCGCTCGCGCGCGGTCTCCACGCCTTCTTCGGCGGCCCATCCGAAGGAGTGATTGCGGCTCGCCGAGTTGCCAAACTTCTCCATGAAGTAGGGCAGCATCTCTTCCAGCACCCGCGGGTCGATGGGGGTGGTGGCGTGGTTATCCATGTAGATGGGCAGCTTCACGTCCTTGGAGTCGGAGTGCTGCGCCTGCGTCGTTGCCTGGGGAGTTTTTACGTCCGTGCTCATTGATTGCGTCTCCTACCGTGTACTTAATTTGATGAATCTCTGTCGCTCAAGGGCTCAGCCGATCGTTACCAGTTCACTGGCCCGTGGAGCCTCGGTCGCGACTTCTTCCGGTTCTTCGCGCATGTGCGAAATCTTGATGCGTTTCAGTACGGCTTCAATGCTGTCGTTCACTTTGCGCAGCGGCTCGCGGATGTTGCAGCGGTCGCTCTGGTCGCACTCTCCGCGCACCGTGACGCAGGAAGTGATGAAAAGCGGGCCGTCGATGGCGCGAATCACTTCAAAGGCCGAAATCGTATGGGCTGCGCGAGCCAGCGTGTATCCACCGTTGGTTCCATGCTGCGACTGCAACAGACCAGCCTTGGCCAGGCGCTGCAGAATCTTCGCCAAAGCCTCGGGCGGAATGCCGTAGGCGTCGGCGACATCCTTGGCACTGCGCGAGCCCGCAGTGGGGTGCTCGGCGAGATGTTTCATCGCCATCAGCGCGTAGTCGGCCTTCTTGGTGAGCTTCAGCACGCTTGATTATCCTGGGCAAAACCCGACTCAAAGAGTCGGAGTTAAATCCGACCTTTTCCGTCGTAATTCATTCTACGTCAGACCTTTCGGCTAGGGCAAGGGGTCACAGGGAGGTGACAGAAAATTGTATTGAACGGTAAGTATTAAGAACTGAATGGCTTATGGGTAGGCGATGGGTTTGGCCGGAGTTTGAGGGGTGTGGAGTTCCGGGCGGATCGGCGGCATGGCGGAAACCTTGTCACAAATTTACGACAGGTTAATAGCGGGGGCTTGACAAGTGCCAAAGCGGGTCTAAAATACCGGGAAATTCCGGCGAAAGCATACCCCGCCTTGGTTTTGGCGAATTTCCGGATTTATGACTTCCAAGCCGCCCGCACCCACTCCAAGCCGTGATGTGAAGCCGCCTTGCAAGCACCCGCGCGTACAGATCGTTGGCCGGGACGAGGAGTCGGAGTTCGTGGAATGCAAGGAGTGCGGCGAAATCTTCGAGTCGAGCGAGTTCAAGGACATGAATATCGAAGAGGCGACCCAGGACGAAGTCTGATTGCTTCGTGCGGGCCGACGTTTTGTGTACCGAGGTGACGGAGGTAATCGCGGGCCGCGGTTTCGGCTTGTTCCGCCCGAAAACTCTCTGTTAGTTTCCAACCCGGGGGCGTGTGCGTGCGGGCCTCCGTCTTTTTATGTCCATGGTGGCTCTAGTCGTCGATGACTCCATGCTGATCCGCTATACCGTTTGCCGATTCCTGGAGCAGCGCGGGTTTGCGGTTGAGTCCGCCACCAATGGGGTTGAGGCATTGGAGGTTCTCACTCGCGTACAGCCGACACTGATCGTTACGGACATGCAGATGCCGAAGATCTCTGGAAGCGAACTGATTACGGCGCTGAAGAACAAGCCAGAGACGGCCGGGATTCCGATCATTATTGTCGCCAGCCGGGCGAGTGGCTTCGATGAAACCGAGAAGCGCGCCAACTTCGCGATCTATAAGGATATCGACATCGAAGCTCAGCTGGGCAAGGCGCTGGACGCGGTACTGGCCAAGGCGAGCCGGGCACAGGCGGCAGGGAAGTAAGTTTCTTTCAGAGTAGTATCGGTTCCCTCAGTCTTTTTCAGACCAAGAAAAGTTTCACCTCAGAAGCAGGCCGGCCTCGGCGGAAAAATCCAGTGCGGCAAAATCTTTCAGCAGAAATTTTGGGTAGGCTGCGGCGGCGATCATGGCGGCGTTGTCGGTCGAGAGCGGACGCGAGGGGAAGAAGACGGGCAGGCCTTGTTTGGCGCCTTCGCGTTCGAAGGTCTGGCGTAATTCCTGATTGGCGGCGACGCCTCCGGTGACGAAGAGCGTGGCCACATCGAGGGCGCTGGCGGCGGCCAGAGTTTTTCCCACCAGATCCTCGACAATGGCACGCTGGAAGGATGCCACGAGGTCGAGCGTGGGCTGGTCGCACTTGGCGAGATAGTCCTCAAGGTGCGGCTTCGCAATTTTCAGCAGAGCCTGGCGGCGCGCTTCGACCGTTGCACGCATGTCGTGGGTTTCGACGTAGCGCAGGATCGCGGTCTTGATTCCGCTGTAGGAAAAATCGAAGCGTGGACGGTCGTCACGGGGCTCGACTGATTTGCCATCGTTTCGGCCGCGGCGGTCGCGGTGCTTGATCTGCGCGGGCGGAAATTTCACGGCTTTCGGGTCACCGTGGGGCGCGAGGCGATCGATCACTGGGCCTCCGGGATAGCCGAGGCCGAGCAGCTTGGCGACTTTGTCGAAGGCTTCTCCGGCGGCGTCGTCGCGGGTGTGGCCGATATTTTCGTAGGTCCAGGAATCGTTGTTCTCGGCAGCGAGATAGAGATGGGTGTGGCCGCCGGAGACGACCAGGGCGAGCACGGGGAATTGGAGTTCGTGATTGCCCTTCTGCCGCTCTTCTAACAACACAGCATGGATGTGGCCTTCAAGATGGTTGACCGCGATCAGCGGCTTGTCGAGGGCGAAGGCGAGGGCTTTCGCGTAGCTGATGCCGACGAGTAACGCTCCGGCTAGTCCGGGACCTTGCGTGACGGCGATGGCGTCGACGGAGTTGTATGTGTGATTCGCCTCGGCCAACGCCTGACGGACAACGGGGACGATGGCACGCAGATGCTCACGCGAAGCCAGCTCGGGCACCACGCCGCCGAAAGGCTGATGCGTGGCGAATTGCGAGGCGACCACGTTCGAGATCAGTTGTTCGCCGGAGCGAACGACGGCGGCTGCGGTCTCGTCGCAGGAGCTTTCGATGCCGAGGATGTAGGCTTTGGGCATATTCCTATATTATTCGAAGTCTCATTATCCAAAGTCTTATGGCTGACTTGCTCGAGCACGTGCGGCAATCGGGTTTCACGTTCCCGGATCGCCTGATTCATTTGTTTGTGGGAGGCTCCGAGTTGCACGGAGCCAAGGTTCAGGGCACGGACGACCTCGACATCTACGGTCTGTACATCGAGCCTGCGGAGATGGTGGTGGGGCTGGAGTCGATGCCGCACTTCGTGTGGTCCACTGCCGGCAATGAACGCAGGAATGGGCCGAAGGATGTGGACATCACGCTGTACTCACTGAAGAAGTGGGCGGGACTTGCCTGCAAGGGCAATCCGACTGCTTTGCATTTCCTTTTCACGAAGGGCGACTTGCGCAATAAAATTTGGTCAGAGATTCTGCAGCAGAAGGATGTTTTTCTGTCGCGCTCTTGCGTGCCGCAATTTTTGGGTTTTGCCGATGCGCAACTGAAGCGCATGACTGGAAAGCTGGGACGTGGCAAGAAGGGACAGCGTCCCGAACTGGAAGAGAAATACGGCTACGACGTGAAAGCCGGGATGCATGTTCTGCGTCTTCTTTATGAATGTCAGGAACTGGTCTCGACTGGAAGAATTACGCTTCCTCGACCGGAGCGGGAGTTATTGATCCGGGCGCGGACGGGGAAGTTTTCGATGGAGAAAGTTCTGACCATGGCGCAGAAACTCTTCGCGGAATGCGAGGAGGCTGCAAGGCGGTCGGCACTGCCGGAGAAGGTTGACCGCGCCGCTGTGTCCAGGTTGCTGGCGAAGTCCTATCGCGAGGCGTGGGACGCAGGCTAGTGCCGGCGTCCCAGTTGTCGCGTTCCGCGGGCTAAAGCCCTCATTTCTTCTCGGACTCTACGCGGCGCTGAAGCGCCGCTCTTCCACGGCGCTGACTGGCCGCTCTTCCGGCGGTGCTGACGGGCCGCTCTTCCGCGGCGCCGTAAACGTTCGCTGCTCCACGTCCCCAAGCGCGCTTCCACGGTGCTACAGGCATTCACGCGCTCGTCGCTTCACGAGTTTTGGGCAAGGCAGTTACTCCAGCCTGATCTCGTCGACCTGGAACTCGAATTTGCCGGCTGTGGGGCCGCCGACAAAGAGAATTGCGGAGATGTCGTGGCCGTCGGTGCCGTTGAAGGCGAAGAAGGGGATGCTGGTCTTCTTCCATTCGGAGCCGGCGGTGAAGGTTTGTTGCGCGGGGATGCGGCCGCCGCTGGCGGTGAAGACCAGAACGCGATAAGTCTGGCCGTCCCCTTTGGCGAAGAACGAGATGCTTTTCTTGGATGACAGATCCACCGGAACGAACGGATGCTGACCGGGCGACCACATCACGCCGGCCCAGGCGTAAGGCAGGCCGCCATCGATCAGGCCGGAGATGTCGAGGGCGTGTTTGTCGCCGTTGGCGCCGCCGTCGGCGATTTTCATTGTGCCCGTGGATTTTCCGCCGGCGATGCTGTCAGTGGATAGATCCCATGCGGTGCCGAACTTGGCGGAGGGAGTGCCGTCGTCGAAGTCGCTGATGAGGCTCATGGCTGAATCGGCGGGCGGCGCGGCTTTCGCTGCAGTCGCAGCATCTTGCTTGGTTTTCTCGAGAAACGTGCGATAGCTAGCGCGATCGTCTTCTACTCCGAGCTTCCAGATAGAGACGATGTCGCGGGTCGCGGTGATGTCCTGTGTTGGGTCGCCCTTCACGAGTAAAAGATCGGCGCGCTTTCCTGGAGCAATCACGCCGCGGTCGTCGAGATGAAATGCTGCGGCTGGAACTGAAGTTGCCGCGGCCAGCGCTTCGGACGGCGTGAGTCCCGAGCGAACCAGCAATTCTAGTTCGCGGTGGATGCTGACGCCATGTGAGGTGCCCGGATTCGGTGCGTCGGTTCCGGCCAGCACCGGAACGTGCGCAGCCTTGAGTTGAGCAACCGTCTGCTCGGCATATTTCTCACTCAGCGATGTGCTGAACTTCGGAAACGACCGCTTCAGGTTTCCCACATCTTCGGCAGTGAGGTACGGCGCGAGGCGTGGATCAGCGGTGAGCGATTCGCCACTGGCCGTGCCGCTTACGCTTTCCAATACGTCCAGCGTGGGAACCACGAAGGCGTGATGTCCTGCGACGAGCTTGGCGAAGTCTGGTGCCGGAGCGCTGTCCGCGAACAGATGTGCCAGTCCATCGGCCCCCGCTTCGATCGCATTGCGGGCATCCCGCTGCGTGCCAATGTGGACCACGGCCAGTTTGCCTCGCTTGTGGGCGGCATCAATCAGAGCCTTCAAGGTTTCCTGGTCAAGGGTCGGACGGTGGCCGCCGTAGGCGCTCGCGTCATCGATCACGATCTTGATGTAGTCGGAGCCCTCAGCAATACGGGCGTCGACCCAAGGCTGCGCCTCCGCCGGCGAGGAGAGTGTGGGGATCTCAAGACCGTATTCGGTGCCGTGGCCGCCGGGCGCAGTCGCCAGAGAGCCGGCCGAGCGCAGGTCTGCCAAGTCGAGAAGTTTTCCGTCCGCTTGATCTTTCTTGGTTTGTTGCATGTATTTCACGCCCGTGAACATGTCGAGTTCGGTGGTGACGCCGAAGATTTCAGCCTCCTTCAGCGCGGTGCCCCAGGCGTGCGTGTGCGAATCGATCAGGCCGGGAAGAAGTGTGTCGCCTGCAGCGTCGATGGTTTTCACGTTCGACGGGACTTTCAGGTTCTTGCCGATGGCTTTAATTTTGCCGTTGTCGACCCAGACGTCGGTCGGCTCAAGTGCTTTGCGGCCATCGAACATGCGCGCCCCGCGGATTACGAAACTGTTGGCGCTGTCGGGGTCGGCGAGAATGATCGCGGGCGCAGACAGCAGGAAGAAAAACGCGATCCAGCCGGAAACTCTGAGGGTTGAGGCAAGTCGTTTGGACTTCATATTCATCTCCATTTCGATGATTCCAATGTCTACTTTCTACGCTCGCAGGTCTCGAATTCGATCGTGCATCCGGGGCGATCCCGGTCACCAGTAGAAACCGTCACGCGGGCGGCATGACAAGTGTCATAATGTGTCAAGTATGCTTGACACATCGAAATGTAAAGCACGCTTGACATCCCTGTCAAGCGATTTCTTGATGGGAGTCGAGCGGTATCATAGAAGAGGCTCGGCCATGTCGAAGGAACTTGCGAACTCGATCGTTGAGACCCTGCGCCAGCGCGGCTTTCAGGCCTATCTGGTGGGCGGGTGTGTGCGCGATCTTTTGCTGGGGCGCGAACCGAAGGACTACGACGTGGCGACCGATGCGACGCCCGAGCAGGTCATGGAGATTTTTCCGCAGACGTATGCGGTGGGGGCGCAGTTCGGGGTGGTGCTGGTACCGGAACCGGAGCCGGATAAGAAAGCGGGCGACGAACGAGTAGCGGGAAATTCTTCCAGGTCGCATGCGGTCGAGGTGGCGACGTTTCGCAGCGATCTTGGATATTCCGATGGGCGGCATCCCGATGAAGTGCGGTTCAGCGGCGATCCGCGGGAGGACGTTGCACGGCGGGATTTCACGATCAACGGAATGCTGCTTGATCCCGGAGGTCGTCAAACGCCCGGAGAAGTACTTGATTTTGTCGGTGGGCGCGACGATCTGAAGACGGGAATCATTCGAAGCATCGGCGATCCGGAGCGGCGCTTCGAGGAAGACAAGCTGCGAATGCTGCGAGCGGTGCGGTTCGCGGCGCGGTTCGAATATTCAATCGAGCCGGCGACGTTTGCGGCGGTGCAGAAACTTGCGGGGCAGATACAGGTGGTGTCGCGCGAGCGGGTGCGCGACGAATTAACTCGCATGTTGACGGAGAGTCACGGCCGGCGTGCGTTTCTTCTGCTGGATGAGAGTGGACTGCTGGCGCACGTTCTGCCGGAGATTTCGGCGATGAAGGGAGTTGCGCAGCCGCCGGAATTTCATCCTGAGGGCGATGTCTTCGAGCACACACTGCTGCTGCTGGAGAATCTGCCGAGTCCTTGTCCGCTGACGCTGGCGTGGGGCGCGCTGCTGCACGATGTGGGGAAGCCTGCGACGTTTCGTGTGGCTCCGGATCGCATCCGGTTTGATGGGCATGTGGAAGTCGGAGTGAAGATTGCAGAAGAAATCTGCCGGAGGCTGCGGTTTTCCAACGACGAAGCGGCGCAGATTCTGGCGCTGGTCGAGAACCACATGCGCTTCGGGCACGTTTCGCGCATGAAGGAATCGACGTTGAAGAGATTTCTTCGCATGCCCGGGTTCGACGAGCATCTGGCTTTGCATCGCGCGGACTCACTGGCGAGCCATCGCCATTTGGCCACGTATGAATTTCTTCAGCAGAAGCGCGCGGAGATTCCAGGCGCAAACATGCGTCCCGCGCCGCTGGTGACGGGGGATGATCTGATTGCTGAAGGGCATGCGCCTGGGCCGAGGTTTCGCGAGATTCTGACCGCGGTGGAAGATGCGCAACTGGAAGGTCGATTGGTTTCGCGCGAGGTGGCGCTCGAATTTGTGCGTCGCGAATTTCCGGTCTGAGGGCGTCGCGAGGTTGCGAACCGGCAGGCGAGCGCAATGCTAGAATCTTATCTCTCAGTTTGATTGCAACACTCACTGAGATGAGGCAGCATTTGGAGCAGGCAGGATCGGGGCTGGACAAAATCGTCGTGCGGTCTTTGCGGTTGGCACCTTCGGCGGAAGCGCCGCTGCTGGCCTGGCCGGTGGTCTGCGGGTCGGCGGTGGCCGAGCGGACGCACGCGGTGGGTTTCGAGGATGGAGTACTGCGCGTGGAAGTCGCCGGGCTCCGATGGAAAGCCGAACTACAGGCGCTTGCGCCGCGTTATCTGGCGATGATCAATCGATATACATCCGAGGCAGTTCGCAGAATCGAGTTCGTGGTCGCGGCGGTGGAAGTCACCGACAAGAAGTTGCGCTGAAGGCTGTCTCTATCCTATGAAAGTCACCGACAGAGACGTTGACTACGTCGCCGACCTGGCGAATCTGGAACTCACCGCGGAAGAACGCACGGGAATGCTGCGCGACCTGAATTCCATTCTCGAATATGTCGACCGGTTGAATGAACTCGACACATCCGATGTGCCGCCGATGGCGCAGGTTTCCGATCGCTACGGAGTGGATGAGAAGAAACAGGGGAGCGAGCGATTTGCGTACGCAAGTCGCGAAGATATTCTCGAGGGACTGCGCAAGTCCTTGCCGCACGAAGAAGCGCTGGCGAATGCGCCGGATGCGGATGAAGAATTCTTCCGAGTGCCGAAGGTAATTGAGCGATAAACGCCGGGGCGCGTTTCGCGAAACCTACCAATGGATTTGAAATCACTCACGATCGAAGGTGCGCGTTCCGCGGTGCAGGAGCGGAAGACGACGGCGCTAGCGCTGGCGGAAGCGCACTACGCGCACATTCAGAAAGAGGATGGACAGATCGGCGCATTTCTGACGCTTTCGAAGGAGCGCGCGCTCGAGCAGGCGGACCGAATGGACCGCATGGCGGCGGAAGGCAAGACTCTGCCACCGTTGGGGGGCGTGCCGGTTGGGATCAAGGACGTGATGAGCACGCGCGGGCTGCGAACGACCGCCGGATCGAGAATTCTCGAAAAATATATTCCGCCGTATGACTGCACTGCCGTGGTGCGCATGGAAGCGGCGGGCGCGATGGTGCTGGGCAAGATGAACTGCGACGAGTTTGCCATGGGCTCATCGAATGAAAATTCCGCGTATCATCCGGTGCGCAATCCGCGCGATCTGGGCCGCGTGCCGGGAGGATCGTCGGGAGGATCGGCGGCGGCGGTTGCGGCCGACATGGCGGTGGTTGCTCTGGGCTCAGACACGGGCGGGTCGATCCGGCAGCCGGCTTCATTTTGTGGTGTGGTGGGATTGATGCCGACGTATGGACGCGTGTCGCGGTATGGATTGATCGCGTTTGCGTCGTCGCTCGATCACATTGGGCCGCTGGCGAAGACGGTGAAGGATGCGGCGATTGTGTTGCGCACCATTGCGGGGCGCGATCCCATGGATGCGACTTCGGCCGATCTGCCGGTGCCTGATTATGTGGGGGAACTCGACAAGCCGGTGCGGGGAATGAAGCTTGGTGTGGCCAAAGAATATTTTGGCGAGGGACTGGACGATGAAGTGCGGCAGGCGGTGGAACATGCAATCGACAAGTTGAAGGGACTGGGCTGCGAGATCGTGCCGGTATCGCTGCCGCACACGCCGTACGCGATCCCGACGTATTACCTGATTGCGACGGCAGAAGCTTCGGCGAATCTGGCGCGGTATGACGGGGTGCGCTATGGCCACCGGGCGCGCGGGGTGAAGACGTTGTCGGAAATGTACCGGCGCAGCCGCGACGAAGGTTTCGGTGCCGAAGTGAAGCGACGCATCATGCTCGGGACATATGCGTTGAGCGCGGGTTACTACGATGCTTATTATTTGAAGGCGCAGAAGGTGCGGACGCTGCTGACGCGCGATTTCGACGAGGCGTTTCGCAAGGTGGATGCGATTGTGACGCCGACCAGTCCGACGGCAGCGTTTCGGCTGGGCGAGAAGTCGAATGATCCGCTGGCCATGTATCTGGCGGATATTTATACGGTAACTGCCGATCTGGCGGGGATTCCGGGGATTTCGGTGCCCTGCGGGGAGACGAAAGAGAAGCTGCCGATCGGGCTGCAGATTCTAGGAAAGCATTTTGACGAGGCGGGGATTCTCCGCGTGGCGCACGCGTACGAGCAGGCTTCGTAAAGAGTAAGGACTTCCACCTTCCCTCCGCACCCAGCCTGTAGTTTGTCATCCTGAGCGGCGTTCCTTGCCGCGAAGGATCTCTGCAACTGGCTGAAGATTGCATAGGTCCTTCGCTTCGCTCAGGATGACAAGAGATTTGTAATTTACTGAAGAGGTGTGAAGTACGACTCTCCAGCGCAGGAACGGCACAGGAGTTTTCCTTCGCGACGTACTTCTCTGCGGAAATTGATTCCTTCGCCGCACGTCTCGCAGACCACGCGCTCGCCTTTATATCCCGGGAATTCTTCTGGGGGTAGTTCGACTCTTACCCATTGCGTGGTGAAAAGATCATCGTCGGAGATTTCACGGTAGGCCAGCATCTGCTGCTGATTCTTGTCGGCGATTTCGGGGTGCATCTCGCGGGCCAGGGCTTTTGAAGATTCTTTTGCGGCGATGCGGATTGCTTTGCCGCTGTTTACGTCGACGAAGGTGGCGGCGACTTTGCCCCAGTCGCGGAACTTCAAGGCACGCTTGCCCAGGCGGCATCCGGTGACGACGGCGACGGCGTCGGTGGCGCAGCGGTCGATTTCGACGAAGGTGACGAGGCGCTTCCTATCTTTTCCTTGCGGATCGTCGATAGCTAGTTTTTGCAGGCCGAGCATCGCTAGACGGACGCCGAGGACTTGCCCGGCACAAAGATGTCCGTGGGCTTGCTCGGCGTCGCGAAGATATTCGTCGAGGGAGCGCATGGGAAGAGCTTTCAGATATCAGCTGTCAGCTTAACATCGCGGCGTCATTTTCTGCGCCAGCGGATGCCATCTTTGGTGATTTCTACCAGGATGCCTTGGTCGGCGAGTTCGGCGCGCAAGGCGTCTGACTTTTTGAAGTCACGCGAGGCACGGGCGGCCTTCATCTCATCTATCTTCTTTTCGATGTCGGCGTCGGAAAGTTGTCCGGACTGAACCGCTTCGCGCAACTCGTTGCTAATGTCCTTCTCACGGCCCTCGGCCCCGGCCCAATCGAAGACGGCTTTCATCTTTGGGCCATCGTCATCGTCGAGGACAGCAAAGATTTCGTCGAACTTGGTCAGTGCCCCGAGCAGCGGGGGGGCGTCCTCTTGTTTGAGTGAGCCTGCATCGGAGGCGGCGTTGGCCTGCCGCACCATTTCGAAGATCGCGGCTTGAGCCTGCGCGGTGTTGAGGTCGTCGTCGAGCGCGGCGGTCATACGCTCGACGGTTTGCGCGGCGAGAGATTGCATCTCGGAACTGGAGCCGGCAGGAAAATTGCCTGCGCGCAAGCGCGACCGGAAATTCCGCAGGCGTTCGACCGATACGGCGGCCTGCTTGAGGCCATCGAAGGTGAAGTTCAGTTGATTGCGGTAGGGGACGGACGCGAGCAGATAGCGGATCGACGAGGGCTTATGACCTTTCAGAACCAGGTCGCGGAGCGTGAAGAAATTTCCCAGGCTCTTCGACATCTTCTCGCCTTCGACCAGCAGGAAGCGCGCGTGGAACCAGAAATTCGCGAAGGTTTTGCCGGTGATGGATTCCGACTGCGCGATTTCGTTTTCGTGGTGAGGGAAGATGAGATCTTCGCCGCCGGCGTGCAGGTCGAAGGTTTCGCCGAGTTCCTGCATCGACATGACGGAGCACTCCAGGTGCCAACCGGGGCGGCCGGGGCCGATCGCCGTGTCCCACGAGGCTTCGCCGGGTTTGGGCGCCTTCCAGAGGGCGAAATCGCGGGCGCTGTCTTTGTCGTATTCGTCGACGTCAACGCGTGCGCCGTCCTGCATGCCGCTGAAATCTCTTTTGGAGAGCTTGCCGTACTCGGGAAATTTGGCGATACGAAAATAATAGGAGCCGTCGTCGGCGCGGTAGGCGAATCCTCTGTCGACCAACTTGGTGACGAAGGCCGCCATTGCCGGAATGTGTTCGGTGGCGCGGACCAGCGTGGGCTCTTCGATACCAATCATGGCGGCGTCTTCGAGGAAGGCCTTCTCGTACTTCGCGGTGTATTGCTGCACGCTGACGCCGTCCCGAGCGGCGTTGCGGATGATTTTGTCGTCCACGTCAGTGATATTCATGACGTGGCGGACGGAGTATCCGCTTTGGCGGAAGAAACGGCGCAGAAGATCGACAGCGATGAAAGTGCGGAAATTGCCGACGTGTCCGTAGTCGTAAACGGTGGGGCCGCAGGCGTACATGCGGACTTCCCGGTCGCGGAGGGGATGGAAGTCTTCGATCCGCGAAGACATGGTATTAAAAAGACGAAGCGCCATAGGACGTTGATTATCGGGAAACGAAACAAAGCTTTCGAATGAAGCGTTCCACTTACCAATCGAGCGAACTAAAGATTCTAGGGTCGGCGCGAAGGCGGGTCAAATCGGCGTCAGGCAGCCGGAGAACGGGTGGGCGTCGAGTTCTGGGTATGCTCACGCAAACGCTGCTGGACGAGAATTACGTAGTGCAGTGCGGAGATGATGGTGAAGATAAATGTGGCGCGAAGAAACTGGGTGCGCGCGATCCAGATCCAGCGCGACGGGCGAATCTCAAACAGAAGCACGAAAAACACCGCGCTGATCTGCGAGAAGGTGTTGGCCTTGCCAAAAATGCTGGGGCGGAAATTGCGCAGCCCGGCAATCGCGAACAGAACCGCGCTGGCGGCAAGGATCGAAATGTCGCGGCTGAAAACGACTACTGTGAACTTCCACGGGATTTTGTGCAGGATGGAGAGCACGAGAAACATTGTGCTCAACAGGAGTTTGTCGGCAATCGGGTCCAGATACTGGCCGAGCAGGGTTTGCTGATGAAGTGTGCGGGCGAGCAGGCCGTCGAGGCCATCGCTGAAGCCGGCGATTACGAAAACGACCAATGCCCAGAGATAGCGGCCCTCCACGAGATGAATCACGATGAAGGGGACAAAGATCATCCGCAGCAGGGTGAGCTGGTTGGGAGCGGTGAAGATTTGGGAGAGCTTCACGCCGGCTCCTGCGAAGCATGCGGTCGGGAGCTGTTGTTGCTGTTGTCCTGATCGAGGTGCGGGGCGAGCGCGGCCGATGGTTCGAGGCCGGTCTTGGCGAAGAAGCGCTGCGAAAGGGAAGACAGATTGCCGTCGGGCAGGTCAAGTTCGACGCGCTCAATACGGTGAATGGGGAAGAAAACGACCGCGGGAGTGAACGGTTCCCCGTCCCGGACCATTACGGTGAGATCTTCAAAGGACGCGAGTTCGGCTCCGCTCAGGCTGAGGCCCGCGGGGGCGAGGGCGAGAATCATCCCCCAGAACTTTTCGCGCGGATTACACAGGGTTGCAATGACCAGTGCTCCGGGCTGAAACGGTTCGCGCGTCTGGGCGGGCGCGTGTGGACCGTTGCGGGATGAATCGTTCTCCACATCTAGGATTGTCGCCGGGAGGGGCTCGCATTGCAAATTGAACCCACAAATTGAACCCACAAATTAAACCGCAGATGCAACGCGTGAGTTCACCCGCGCGGGGTGTCATTTCCATCAATTCAAGCTTCGCGCCGGATGTGGTATTGTGCGGCATCAGGGGCGGTGCGCAAGCAGGTTGTCATCATGGACGCCCGAACTGCCGGACACATCCGTGGGCATGGCATCGGCGCGCGAGCGGAGGCGCGCCGGTAATGGCCCCCATTCTGCTGTGGCTCATCCTCGTCTTGTGCCTGCTGATCTCGGTGGTCAAGTATTTGATGGGGATTATTTTGCGGCTGTCTTTCCCCAGTACCAAGGCGCGGAAGGACTATTCGTATGAGCCGACCGTGAGTGTGCTGATGCCCTGCTACAACGAGGGCCAAACCGTCTACGAGACCA
>Ga0210395_10001653_pt1 | contig 17322 bp, 17 predicted proteins | sample IncBWH4OmetaG_FD_150861 | JGI IMG/M metagenome (GOLD analysis project Ga0210395, IMG submission 150861) | Forest soil microbial communities from Barre Woods Harvard Forest LTER site, Petersham, Massachusetts, United States - Inc-BW-H-4-O ...
GTCCATGCCGAGTTCGTAATCCGGCTCCTCGGCTTTGGCGTCGACCGGAAAGAAGGCCAGCCGGATGTACCAGCCGGGTCGTTCGAGCAGCGGGCTGAGCTTAACCGAGACCGGGTCGGCGGTGACTTTGGCGGCGATCACCGCGGAGACCTGGACCGCGTTTTCATCGGTGGCGCCGTCGAATACCTGGCGGGTGAGGAAGGTCGCGCCGGCCTTGGCCTTGTCGATCAGCAAGATCGTGTGCGCGCTCGGGAACAATACGCCCGGCGCCAATTTCAGGGTTTGCGCCCGAGGTTTTGTAAAGATAGCGACGCCGCCCTTTCCCGGTCCGTCGAGCCGCGCCTCGCCGCGAATCTCCTGGTCGAGTTCGCCGTTGCGGGTCTGCCGCTGGTTAAAGCGATAGCGCAGCCCGTCCTTTGATTCCCAGGTCACGAAAGTCGAGGTGACGTCCACGTCCTGGCTCTCGGCATAGCGCATTTTCAACCGGTAGCGCTGCTCGATCGTCCAGCCGTTGCAGGTCTCGCCCCATTCGTAGTCCATCGCACCGGTCGCGCCGACGACCCCCGAATCGCCGCGCGTCGCACCCAGGGTCATGGTGTAAAGCGCACGGTGCGGTGCGATTTCCGCCGCCCCCAGCGGCTGCGGCAGCGACAGGGCAAGCCCGATCGAAAACACGATGAGGCAGACGGCGCGGGCGGTCATCGGCACAACGTTCTCCTGGCGGCCAAACGCCGCAGCGCGGGCCATCCTTGATCATTCTGCGCTCCCGGTAGCGCGGCGAATAAATTATAGCCGCCCGCCGGCAAGCGCGCGAGATCGGCGGCAATGCCCGAGCTTCGACCGGCGGATCAGGATCTCGGCCCCTTTTCGGAGGGCGGGATGACCCGCAGATGCAGTTCGCTCAGCCGCTCGGCCGGGACTGGGGCCGGGGCCTGCATCAACAGGTCCTGGGCCTGCTGGTTCATCGGAAAAGCGACTATTTCTCGGATGTTCGGCGTGTCCGCCAGCAGCATGACGATGCGGTCGATGCCCGGGGCCGAGCCGCCATGCGGCGGCGCGCCGTATTTGAAGGCGTTGAGCATGCCGCCAAAGCGGGCCTCGACCTCGGCCGCGGAATAGCCGGCGATCTCGAAGGCCTTGTACATGATCTCGGGGCGATGGTTGCGGATCGCCCCCGACGACAATTCGACCCCATTGCACACGATGTCGTACTGGTAGGCGACGATGTCGAGCGGGTCCTGTTGTTCGAGCGCTGTGAGCCCGCCTTGCGGCATCGAGAACGGGTTGTGGCTGAACTCGATCTGCCCGGTTTCCTCGTTCAGCTCGTACATCGGAAAATCGACGACCCAGCAGAATTCGAAGACCCCATCGCGGGTCAGCCCAAGCTCCCGGCCGAGCCGCAGCCGGGCGGCGCCGGCAAACGGCACAAATTGCCGCGGCACGCCGCAGACAAAGAACACCGCGTCGCCGTCGCCGAGCCCGAGATCGCGGCGCAAGGCGTCGGTCGGTTCCGGCCCGAGATTGCGGGCCACCGGGCCGCCGCCCTCGCCATTGCGGAAAAAAATATAGGCAAGCCCAGGCTGGCCTTCGGATTGCGCCCAGGAGTTCATCTGGTCGCAAAAGGCGCGGCTGCCGCCGGTCGGCGCCGGGATCGCCCAGACGCGGATTTCGCGATCCGATTCGATTAGATTGGCGAAGACCCTGAACCCGGAGCCGCGAAAATGCGCGGTCGCGTCGCGCATCTCGATCGGGTTGCGCAGATCGGGCTTGTCGGTGCCGTAGCGTTGGACCGCGTCCTTATGGGCGATGCGCGGGAACGGTGGCGGGGTGACCGGGCGGCCGCCGCCGAATTCCTCGAAAATGCCGCGCAGCACCGGCTCGATCGCGGCGAACACGTCCTCCTGAGTGACGTAGGACATCTCGAAATCGAGCTGGTAGAACTCGCCCGGCGAGCGGTCGGCGCGGCCCGCCTCGTCGCGAAAGCAAGGTGCAATCTGGAAGTAGCGGTCGAACCCGGCGACCATCAGCAATTGCTTGAATTGCTGCGGCGCCTGCGGCAGCGCGTAGAACTTGCCGGGATGCAGCCGGCTCGGCACCAGATAGTCGCGGGCCCCCTCGGGCGAACTCGCGGTCAGGATCGGCGTCTGAAATTCGCTGAAACCCTGGGCGATCATCCGCTGGCGGATCGACGCGATGACTTGCGCGCGCAGCATGATGTTGGCGTGAACCCGCTCGCGCCGCAGATCGAGAAAGCGGTAGGCGAGCCGCATCTCCTCGGGGTAGTCGGCCTCGCTGTTGACCGGGAACGGCAGCGGCTCGGCCTGCGACTGGATTTCGATTTCGTCGATCGCCAGTTCTATCTCGCCGGTGTCGAGCCTGGGGTTGACGGTGTCGGCCGAACGAGCGGCGACCGAGCCGGTCAGGGTCACGACACTTTCGAGGCGCAGCGCGTCGGCGGCCGCAAACAGCGGCGAGGAGGCGTCGATCACGCATTGCGTGACCCCGTAATGGTCGCGCAGGTCGACGAACAGCAGGTGGCCATGGTCCCGCTTGCGATGAACCCACCCCGACAGCCGGGCCGGGCGGCCGGCGTCGGCAAGGCGCAGCTCCCCGCAGGTATGGCTCCGATAGGCGTGCATGGGCGACAAATAGTCCGGATCGGGGTTGCGAACGAGGGTACACGGCATGGAAAGCCGATCCTTGTCAAGGCGACCCCCCGAGGCGGAGCCCGCTCGCGCGGGTGCGATTTGTCTCCCCTCGGGCGAGCGTATATGGTAGCGACTCTGCAGCGAGGGCCGGCCGGGGCTAGTGCGTGAGCGAAATCTTCCGCGAGATCGACGAGGAGCTTCGTCGCGACAATTTCCTAAAGCTGTGGTCGCGCTACGGACGCTATGTGATCGCGATCGCGGTTCTGGCGCTGGCCGTCGCGGGTGGGATCGCCGCCTGGCGCGCCCACCAGCTCAGCGAACGGCAGGCGCAATCCGCCCGCTTTGCCAGCGCCCTGGCGCTGGCTCGGGCCGACAAGAACGGCGATGCCGCCACGGTGTTCGCGACCATCGCCAAAGAAGGCGGCGGTTATTCCATCCTTGCGTCTTTCGAGAACGCGGCGTTGCTGGCCAAGGCGGGCGATCGTGCGAAAGCGGCCGCCGCCTACGACCGGATCGCCGGGTCGAACGGGCTCGGTCCGACGTTTCGCGACTTGGCCGTCCTGCTTTCGGTGATGCAGGAGACCCCCGACGCCAACCCCAAATCGGCGATTGCCCGGCTGGCGCCGTTGACCGCGGCGGGCAGCCCGTGGCGCTCGACCGCGCTCGAGCTGACCGCGGCGGCGCAGCTGAAGCTCGGCGACAAAAAGGCAGCACTCGAAATCTACAAGGGTCTTGCCGACGATCTGACGGCGCCGCGCAGCCTGCGCGCTCGCGCCGCCGAAATGGCGGCGGCGCTGGCCTCCTAGCCCCTATACCCATCAGCGCCCCCTACCCCTCAGCGTCTCTGTCCCATCAGCCGATGTTTCGACCCGCGGTTGTCGCCCTTGTGCTCGTCGGCTTGACGCTCGCCGGCTGCAGCTTGTTTTCGACCAAAAAGCAGCCGCTGCCCGGCGAGCGCATCTCGGTGCTCAGTCTCGACCGCCAGCTCAAGCCCGATCAGGCGCTCGCCAAGATCGCGATCAGCCTGCCACGGCCGGTGGTCAACCCAGACTGGCCCCAGCCCGGCGGCTATCCCAACCACGCAATGCAGCACCTGGCGTTGCCGGCGAATTTGCGGCAGGCCTGGAAAACCAGCGTCGGCGAGGGATCGTCGCGCTATACCCAGGTCCTCGCCCAGCCGATCGTCGCCGACGGCCGGGTTTACGCGATGGATGGCGGCTCCGTGGTCGGCGCCTTTGACGCATCGAACGGCAACGAGGTCTGGCGGCTCGACGTCAAGCCCTCCGACAACCTCGGAAACGGCTTTGGCGGCGGGATCGCCTATTGGAAAGGCCGGCTTTTTGTCGCGACCGGCTACGCTCGCGTGCTCGCTCTTGATCCGAAGAACGGCAAGGTGATCTGGAAAACCGGTGTCGGCGCGCCGGTGCGCAGCGGTCCGACGGTGGCCGACGGGCGCGTCTATGCCGTGACTGTCGAGAACGAGCTCGTGGCACTCGCGGCCGATGACGGGCGGCGGCTGTGGAGCCATAACGGCATCCCGGAGACCGCGGGCCTGGTCGGCAGCGCCAGCCCGGCGGTTGAAGGCGAGGTCGTCGTGGTCGGCTATTCGTCCGGCGAGGTTTTTGCGCTCACCGTCGAGAACGGCCGCCCTTTGTGGTCCGACAGTCTGACATCGACGGGTGCGGTCGACGCGGTTTCCGCCCTCGCCGACATTCGCGGCCGGCCCGTCATCGACCGCGGCCGGGTCTTTGCGGTGAGCCACGCCGGGCGCATGGTCGCGATCGATCTGCGCAGCGGCGAGCGGGTCTGGGACCAGGGGATCGGCTCGAGCCACGGCGCTTGGGTCGCCGGCGATTACCTCTACGTATTGTCCAACGACAACGAACTCGTCTGTTTGACGCGAGACGAGGGCAAGGTGCGCTGGCTGCGTCAGCTGCCAAGCTACGAGAACGAGAAGGACAAGGAAGACCCGATCACCTGGACCGGGCCGATATTGGGCGGCGACCGGCTGATCGTGGTGTCCTCCGACGGGTGGGCATTGTCGGTCTCGCCCTATACCGGGGAGCCCTTGGGGCGCGAGGAAATGCCGGGCAACGCCTTTGTCGACCCGGTCATCGCCAACAACACGCTCTATATATTGACCGATAACGGCGAACTTTCCGCCTATCGCTGACCGATCGCGACTTTCCGAGGCGCCGCCCGATGAGCTTTGCCGTCGCCATCCTCGGCCGCCCCAATGTCGGCAAATCGACCCTGTTCAATCGGCTCTGCGGCCGCCGCGCGGCGCTGGTCGACGACACCCCCGGGCTGACCCGCGATCGCCGCGAGGGCGAAGCCCATATCGCCGATCTCGGTTTTCGCGCGATCGATACCGCCGGGCTCGAAGAGGCGGCGCCGGCCTCGCTCGCCGGCCGCATGCAGGCGCAGACCGGGCGCGCGCTCGCCGACGCCGACGTGGCGCTGCTTGTCATCGACGCGCGTGACGGCGTGACCGAGGCCGACCGCCACTTCGCCGCCTGGCTGCGGCGATCGGGCAAACCGGTGGTGCTGGTCGCCAACAAGACCGAAGGCCGCGCGACCCTCGCCGGGGTCGGCGAAGCCTACCGGCTCGGCCTCGGCGACCCGGTGCCGATCTCGGCCGAGCACGGCGAGGGGCTGGCCGGGCTTTACGAGCGGCTGACGCCGTTTTGCCGCGGTGACGAGATAGCGCGGGATACGGTCGAGGACACGTCGAAACGGCCGCTGCATCTCGCCATCGTCGGCCGCCCGAATGTCGGCAAATCGACCCTGGTCAATCGCCTGATCGGCGAGGACCGGCTGCTGACCGGTCCCGAGGCCGGGATCACGCGCGATGCGATCGCGATCGATTGGGCGTGGTGTGGCCGCCTGATCCGCCTCGCCGACACCGCCGGCATTCGCCGCCGGCCGCATGTCGAAGGCAAAATCGAGCAGCTTTCGGTCGCCGATGCGCTGCGCACGATCCGCTTTGCCGAAACCGTGGTTCTTGTCGTCGACGCTTTGCAGCCGCTCGAGCGCCAGGACCTGACGATCGCCCGGCTCGTCGCCGAGGAGGGGCGCGCGCTGGTGCTGGCGGCGACCAAATGGGACGCGGTTCCCGACCGGGCCGCCGCGCTGAAGGCGTTGCGCGAGCGGCTGGCGATATCGCTGCCGCAACTGCACGGCGTGTTCCCGGTGCCGGTCTCGGGGCTGACCGGTTATGGCCTCGACGCGATGATGGACGCTGTCATCACCGCCGACGCCGTATGGAACAAGCGCGTTCCGACCGCCGATCTCAACCGCTGGCTCGCCGCGGTGCAGGAGCGCCACCCCCCGCCGCTCGCCGCCGGCCGCCGGCTGCGCCTGCGCTATATGACCCAGGTCAACACCCGCCCGCCGAGCTTTGCGCTGTTCGCCTCGAAACCCGCCGAGCTTCCCGATTCGTATCGGCGGTACCTCGTAAACGCGTTGCGCGCGGCGTTCGAGCTGCCCGGCACACCGATCCGGCTGATGCTGCGCCAGGGCAAAAACCCATACGGCGCGCGGTGATCGCGCCCGTCCGTCCACCGCCGCGAAATCGCGGCGCCCACCTCCGCCGGCGGGGTTGCGCTGTCTCGTGGCTTCTGTATTTCTATCAACAGGCGATTTTTTCGGGAGGCGACAAGAAATGTTGAAGACGGCTACGGTCTTGATCCTTTTCGGTCTCGTTGCGGCGCTGCCGGCACAGGCGCAAACCGCGTCTCCCCATCCCGCCGCCAGGGCCTCCTCCCACGCGGCTGCTGCGGCGTCGCCAAATCTCGCCAGTGACCAGTTTTCCTCGGAGGCGGCGGCCAAGGCGCATTGTCCCGCGGACGCGATTGTCTGGGCCAATCTCGGCAGCTCAAAGGCCTATCACCCGAGCGGCGACAGGTATTACGGAAAGACCAAGCACGGCGCCTACATGTGTCAAAAAGACGCCGACCAGGCGGGCTTTCATGCCGCCGGCCGCCGCGGCGGCAAAGCTGCCGCGAAAAAGGCGAGCGCCAAGACGACCCACTGACGACGAACCGCTACCGGCTAGCGCGGTTTTTCGATCGCATTGAAACCGTCGCTGCCCGCGCGGAGGAGAGAGCTGATGGCGCCATCCGATCGGATTATCCTCTGACGTCGGTGTCGCGAACCACCGGCCGGCATGCTGGACACCACGGCTGGGATCGCAACCGAAACCGCTGGGGATAGCTCGGACGGGGCTACGGGTTCGGTTGCGAAAAGCCCCGGTGGGTCGGCCGAAACGGGGACGGGACCAATCGGCGATCGCGTACAACCTTCGGGCGACAGTTCGTCGCGGCCGACAGAGACTCGATCCGAGCCGGGCGATAGAAAATGCGGCAGGCCATCAGAACCATCGGGATTGTTGTTCAGATGACCGTCGCGCTGTGGGCGGCCGAGGGCTCGGCGGCCGACCAGTCGAGCGTCGGCCTGCCAGAGGTGAATGTCACGGCGCCGCCGATCACCCCCCAATATAAAAAATGGAGCCCCTATCTCGGCAACATGCGGGTCGAAGAAAATAAATGGCCTACTATTCCGTGCACCGGATCGCGGATCGCCGCCGCGGCTGCCGGAACATGCAAGACCGGGCCGCAAATGAGCCCGGCGGCGCTCGGTACGCCGCAAGGAGCGTCGTCGGTCCAAATATCGAATTGCAGCATCGCTCATGACTTGGTCATGACCGACCTCGGCAACATTCGGGTTGAAGCCGACGTCCAGACCTTCGACCCGGATTATGTCAGCGGCATCGGTTTTCAGCATCGCGCCTGCTTTGTCGAGACCGGCTACAGCGACCTGCGCCAAGACTTTCCCGACATGAACCAGATGACGAGAAGCGGCCTCAACTGGCGGGATTTCACCGAAGCCGGCGATGTCAGCATCATGAAATTCGCGCTTGGCCCAAGCGACTGCCGGGCGTTCGAAAAGCGCGGCCCGCGCTGGGGCGGGGGCTATGTCTGGGTGATGCATGCCAGCTTTTGCCGTGTCGACGGCCGCCCGGTCGACCCCGCCGACCTCGATCGCGTGCTCGCCGCGTTGCAGGTACGGCAATATGAAGCGCGCGGCAATCTCCGTTCGGCGCCGCCATAGACCTCGATAAGCGACAACCGCAAAAAATTGTCGCAGGCGTAGCGTAGCCAGGCGGCATCGGTACTTTTGGGCGGCTGCACCTACAACCAACACGGTCATGCCCGGCACAAGGCCAGTAATTGTAATAATCAGACCGGAATACGTTAACTTTTGTTCAACTTAAGCACGCCTTGCCCGGACTTGATCCGGGCATCCACGTCTTGGAAACCGAGAGGACTGAACCTCGAAGAACGAGATGGCTGAGCCCAAAGAGGGCGTGGATAGCCACGACGATAAGCCGTTGCTGTCACCGATCGGCGATCAACTCGATTGCCTCCCGCGGCCTCCCCCTCTTTTCGCCGATCACGGGTGAGGCGGGCGGCATTCGAGCAATTGGAGACACCGCGAGGGATTGCCGGTACCTTCCGGCACGATAAACCGCCAAGGCGAGGGCTGCGATGTCGGGAGATGTCATTCGTATTCCAACGGCGGACGGGCGCGAACTCGGCGCTTATCTCGCCGTGCCGCGGGCCGGCAGCGGGCCGGGGATCGTGCTGCTGCACACCGCCTTCGGCCTCGACCGGCATATGCGAGACATGGCCGACCTCTATGCCGAGGAAGGCTATGTGGTGATCTGCCCCGACCTCTATTGGCGCATCGAGCCGGGGTTGGATCTCGGCCAAGACGAGGCGGGCCGGCAGCGGATGCTCGGGCTTTACCAGAAATTCGACCATGCCGCCGCGCTCGACGACATCGCCCGGTCCGTATCGGCGCTGCGCGCCCGCAGTGAATGCACCGGCAAGGTCGCGGCGATCGGGTTCTGCCTCGGCGGGGGCCTTGCTTATCGCGCCGCGGCCCAATCGAGCGTCGATTGCGCGGTTGCCTATTATGGTGCCGGCATCGACGCGGAACCCGATCTCGCCAACCGGATAACCTGCCCGCTAGTCCTGCATTTCGCCGAGAACGACGATTACGTCCCGGCCGCCGCGGTTGCCCGAGTGAAGGAGGCGTTTGCCCGCCGCCCCGACATTCAGATCTATACTTATCCGGGGACAAAGCACGGCTTCAACCGCCCGGACGGCGGCGATTACGACAAACCGGCGGCCAGGCTCGCGCATTCGCGCTCGATCGCCCTGCTGCGGCGGGTGATCGGGCCGCGTTACGATCTCGAAGCGCTGTGGGAGGCGCATACGCGTTACGAGTTCGAAACCCGCGATGTCGCGGCGACGATGGCGACGATGGTCGGCGACCCCTATGTCAACCACGTCCCGGTCATGACCGGCGGGGTCGGTCAGCGCGACCTCGCGCGCTTCTACGCCAATCACTTCATCCCGAAATGCCCGGCCGACATCGCGATGGTGCCGGTCTCGCGCACCATTGGCGGCGACCGCATCGTCGACGAAATGGTGGTGTCGTTCACCCACGACGTCGAGATCGACTGGATGCTGCCCGGCGTGGCGCCGACCGGGCGGCGGGTCGAGGTGCCGCTCGTGGCGGTCGTCGGCTTTCGCGGCGGCAAGCTCTACCACGAGCACATCTATTGGGATCAGGCGAGCGTATTGGTGCAGATCGGCGTCCTCGATCCCAAAGGATTGCCGGTCGCCGGGGTCGAGACCGCCAAAAAACTGCTCGACGAAACCCTCCCCTCCAACACCCTGATGAAGCGCTGGCCCGAGAGCGCCCCGCGAGCCGAATGAGGCTTCCATTTCCTCTTGGAGAAGTCCGCCGCGATGCGTAGTTAGTATTTGCATGACGAGCGCGGAGGTTCTCCGCTTGCTTCTGGCGGAAGGGTGGCGTGAGGTTGCGCGGAGAGGGAGCCATATTCAGCTTAAACACCCGCACCGCGCCGGTCGGGTCACCGTGCCCCATCCGAGAAAGGATCTCCCGATCGGCACCGTCAAGAGCATCGAGCGGCAAGCCGGCACAGAACTCGTGGGTAGAATGAAGTGACCAGCTACATCGCATTGATCCGCAAGGATACGGACAGCGATTTCGGCGTCGAGTTCCCCGATTTCCCGGGTTGCGTCAGCGCTGGCGCGACATTTGAAGAGGCGCGGCGGATGGCGCAGGAAGCTTTGGAACTGCACGTCCACGGCATGCGCGAGGACGGTGACGAGCTGCCATCCCCGTCGTCTTTGGACGCGATAATAGCCGGTCCCGGCAACACCGACGCCGAAGCGTTTTTCTTTGTCCGCCTGACCGAAGGCGCCGAGCGCGGCGTCAGCGCCGAGCCCAAGCGGCGCCGCCGATAGACCTGCCAGACGGTCTCGTCCACTTCGCCGAGAACGCGCTCGCGGACGCGCCGTCATCCATCAGCGGAACTGCGGCGGCAATTTGCCGTTTGGCGGCGGAGAAACAAGCAGCGCATAGGTTCTCCTGCGACGCTGCTTTTGAAGGAGAGCGACCGATGGCGGCGATTCCCGACAACTACCTCGATCTCGTGCAGCAGAAAAAAGCGTTTGCCAACCTCGCCACGATGATGCCTGACGGCACGCCGCAAGTGACGCCGATTTGGATCGACTATGCCGACGGCAAAATCCGCATGAACACCGCCAAGGGGCGGACGAAGGCGCGCAACCTGAAGGCTGGCGTTCCGGTCGCGTTGTCGATCATGGATCCCGACAATCCCTATCGCTATGTGCAGATCCGCGGCCGGGTCACCTCCGCCCAAGAAAACGGCGCCGACGCGCATATCGATGCGCTTGCCAAGAAGTATCTCGACAAGGACAAGTATCCGTTCCGCCAGCCGGGCGAAGTGCGCATCATGTACGAGATCGAGCCGCTGTCGGTTTCCGGCATGGGCTGAAATCCTGGGCGCTTGCGGGATCAGCGCCGGTTGCAGAGCCCTCGCCGATGCTGCCGCCATCCCGCCGTCGCGGTCGCACTGTCATTCCCGCAGCAGAAGCGGCGCCAGCACCTCCGGATCGGACAGCATCGGGTAATGGCCGGTGTCGATATCGAGATATTTGGCGCCGAGCGTTTCGGCGGTGCGGCGCTGGTGCGCCTCCCCCGGGTTGGGGGCGCGGCGGCAGCGGATCACGATCGCCTTCCACGGCTGCGACCAGAAGCTCTTCAACGACACGGCGTCTTCCATCGCGGCGATCGGATGCGGCGTATAGCGGGCCAGCGCGAAGGCGCGCGCCGCCGGGTCGAGGCCGGCGAAGCTGCGATTTTCGGCATCCTCGCGCGACGGCCCGACCGAGAGCGCGGTGGTGACCCGCGGAGTCGGCCGGTTGACGATCTGCGAGACCCGTTCGCCGTCGAGGAGCGCCAGCGCATCGACAAAGACCAGCCGGCCAATCCGCTCGCGCGCGAGTTCCGCCGCCCGGCACAGCACCATCCCGCCGGAGCTGGTGCCGGCCAGCACGACATCGTTCAGATCCTCGTAAAACAGCAGCTCGGCGATCTCGGCGGCCTGGGTCTCGACGGTGATCCCCGGCCGCAGCGCATGCCGCCGCTCGGCGCAGCCGTCGAGCGAGGGCGCATGGACGAGATGCCCCGCTGCCCTGAGGCGCGCCGCCGTCGGCTGCCAAATCCAGCCGCCCTGATAGGCCCCGTGGATCAGCACATATGTCGCCATGTCATTCTCCTTGGTCGATTTTAACACCGGTGGACCCGGCCTAGCCGCGCGGCGCCGCCCCCGACCCACTAGCGCATGATCCGATCAGGTGGGACCGCCCCCTCACCCGGTGCGAGTAGGGCTCAGCTACGCCTGGCCAACTCTACGCAGCCCTCTCCCCCCTCAGGGGGGAGAGGGAGGGGTGAGGGGGGCGGTGCCCAATTATGCAACCCGATTACAAACCTCACTGCTAGCCCGGTTTGACCCAGGGGGGGTGCGAGCCCGGGTCGGGCTTTGGCACCGCGATCGGGACCGGCGCCCGCCGCGCCGCGGCCGCACCGTTCTTGATCGGTTTGATCGTGGCGCCGTCGAGCTCGACGTTGATTTCGAGCATCGAGGTATCCCCCGAATGGCCGACATTGACGTGCAGCATGTCGCCCCGGATCTCGACATAGCGCTCGACCACGTCGAGCAGATCCTTTTGAAGCGCCGGCAGGAAATCCGGCGCCTCGCGGCTCGCGCGCTCGTGGGCGAGCACGATCTTCAGCCGGTCGCGCGCGACGGCGGCGGTGTTCCGGCGCTCCGGAAACAGAAAATCGAGGAGCCCCATCACGCCCTACCAAAAAGGCTGCGGAAAAAGCTGCGGCGCTCGGGCTTCAAGAACCGCATTTCGCGCTCCTCGCCGAGGAGGCGTGCGACGGCGTCGAGATAGGCCTGGCCCGCCGGGCTGCCGTCGTCGAACACCACCGGGGTCCCGGTGTTCGAGGCGCGCAACACCGATTCCGATTCCGGGATCACGCCGAGCAGCGGGATCGACAGGATTTCCTTGACGTCGGCGATCGCCAGCATCTCGCCCTTGTCGACCCGCTCGGGCGAATAGCGGGTCAGCAGCAGATGGACCTCGACCGGGTCCATGTTGTTTTCGGCGCGCCGCGATTTCGAGGCGAGGATGCCGATGATGCGGTCGCTGTCGCGCACCGACGACACCTCGGGGTTGGTGACGATGATCGCCACGTCGGCGAAATAGAGCGCGGTGATGGCGCCATGCTCGATCCCCGCCGGGCTGTCGCAGATGATGTAGTCGAAATTTTCCCGCATCTCGTCGAGCACCCGCTCGACCCCGTCGCGCTTCAGCGCGTCCTTGTCGCGGGTCTGCGAGGTCGGGAAGATAAAAAGGTTGTCGTTGCGCCGGTCCTTGATCAGCGCCTGGTTGAGCTTGGCGTCGCCGTTGATGACATTGATGAAATCAAAGACGACGCGGCGCTCGCAGCCCATGATCAGATCGAGGTTGCGCAACCCTACGTCGAAATCGATGACGACGGTGCGGTTGCCGCGCAGCGCCAAGCCGGCGGCGACGGCGGCGGCGCTAGTGGTCTTGCCGACGCCGCCCTTGCCCGAGGTGAGCACGATGACTTTCGCTGGCAAAAAGGCCTCCCCCTTCCCCGCGGCGGCCCGGGATCGATCCGGTGCTAAGCGGCGTTGCGAGCAGCGCTCGACGAGTGCCGCTCGCCCAATGATGCCCGCCTAAAGATGAGCGTCAATTGCGGGTGATGGTCAACCGGTCATCGACGAGCGCGATCTGCACCGGCAATCCGCGCTGTTCCTGCGGCATTTGCTCGCTGACGAGGTAATGCCCGGCGATGCTGACGAGCTCGGCCTCGAACCGGCTGCAAAAGATTCGCGCGTCGACATCGCCCGAGGCGCCGGCGAGGGCGCGGCCGCGCAACGGCCCGTAGACATGAATGTTGCCGTCCGCCATCAGCTCGGCGCCGGGGCTGACCGCCGCCGTCACCACGAGATCGGCGCCGCGCGCGTAGATCTGCGTCCCCGAACGCACCGGCTGGGTGACGAGAAGCGCTTTTGCGGCTGCCGCGGGGGCGGATTGGCGGGCCGGCTCCGGCCGCGGCGCCGGCGGTTCGGCGGCGGGCTGCCGGCGCGGCTGTGTCGAATTCGGGGCAAAGCCGGCGAGGCCGGCGAGTGCCGCGGCCTCGGCCTGCGCCGGCAGCGCGTTCTGCACGCCGACCAAGGTCAAGGTATGGCGCCGCAGGACGTCCTTGGCGTCGGCAAACTCGGCCGGCGCGGTGAATTCGGCGGCGTCCTTGAGGTCGAGCACAACCGGCGCGTTCAAAAAAAAGCGCGGGCTGCGGCTGATCTGCTCGGCCAATTCCGCCTCGAATGCGGGGTCGCGCAGCAATCCCGCGCGCACCACCATAACCGTAAAGACCGCACCCTGAACGAGATTGCCCGCCATCCGAGAAATCGATGCCGCCCCCTCTCCCGCAATCAAACCGGGTTAACCCCAAACCGCGCACCCCGCAACCGGTTTCGCGGCCGGGCGCCGCCTCGGTCGGCATTTCCCCTGATACGGCATGGCATGGTCTAGCTGTCACAGGCGGCCGGGGCATGCAATGGGAGAGGGATTCCTCTCTTCTTGCCATCGTCGCCGCTCATGCTGACCCGAGCCGATAAAACGTGTACTGCTTGTGGGGCGGAGGCGGCGTGCAACATGTGACATTTAAGAGGAGAGAACGGAATGTTCAGTCATGTCATGGTCGGGAGCAACGACATCGCCCGGTCGAAAAAATTCTACGATGCCCTGTTTGTCGCGATGGGCGCTCAGCCCGCCACTCCGGATGCTAGAGGCCGGTTGGCTTACACGCATAATGGCGGGCGCTTCATGGTGTCCAAACCGATCGACGACAAGCCGGCCAGCCATGCCAATGGCGGCACGATCGGCTTCTCGATGAGCAGTCGCGAACAGGTTGACGCCTGGCACAAAGCCGGGGTCGCGAATGGCGGCACGTCGATCGAGGACCCGCCCGGAGTGCGCCAAGGGGCGGCCGGCCAGATGTACCTCGCTTATCTTCGCGATCCCGACGGCAACAAGGTGGTCGCGGTTCATCGCATGCCGGCCTGATCTTCGGGTTGTCATTGCGAGAGCGCAGCGACGAAGCAATCTCGTGCCGCGGGGGCTCCATGGCACGAGATTGCCGCGGCGCCCTGCGGGCTCCTCGCGATGACAGCGTTAACCGGTGTCCGCCGCCATATATTAGCCGTTTTGGAGCCGATAGCGGAGCCAAACGGCGCCCCCCTCCAGCACCTGGCTGCTCGCCAATGTCATCGAGGTGATCGGCGCCGATACGCCGGCATCCGTGTCGCTGGAGTCGAAGACGCTGGGCGCGCCCTTGGCACCGTCGATTGCGGGGCAGATCGCCAGGCTGATCTCGTCGATCAGGCCGGCCCGCAGAAAGGCCCCGTTCGAGCCGCCGCCGCCTTCGAGCAGCAGGCGCTCGATCCCCAGCTCGCGGTTCAGGACCTCTAGCGCCAATCCCAGATCGAGCTCCCGCTCGCCGGCGAAGATGTAGGAGACGCCGTCTCGGCGGAGACCCGCCAGATGCGCGTCGGAGACCTGCTCGGTCAGCACCGCGACGACCGGGTCGCCGCCAATATCGGACCGCCCCCAGGCGATCTTGCCCTGGGCGTCGAGTGCGATGCCGTAAGCTTTCGCGTCGCCCAGGGAAAACCGCTGCGCGAACCAGGGTTCCCGCGGATAGATCTGGTCTGCGTGATTGGGGTACGCCTCGGCCTTGGCGTATTCGCTGCCGGTGACGCGGCCGATCAGCCAAGAGCCGCCGCCGAGCTCTTCGTGTATCCGCTCAAACAGCCCTGGCATGCGATTCTCGGCGGGCCGCCAGCGGCTGCCGAGGATGCGGCCGTCGACGCTCGAATTCATGTGGCAGATCACATAAGGCTTCATTTCCGCCCCAAGGCTACGTCGCGGTTCGCGCGTTAAACGAAGCGAGCCGCTCAGGCCGCGCGCGAGGAAACCTCCCCTAAGGGGTGGGAACTCGCCACTCGGGCAACCAGATCTGCTACCGGCATTACATGCGCCGTCGACATCGCGAGTATGACGAGGGTCGCATGATGAACCTCTGCATTCGGCATCGAGCCGAAGCCGCAATCCGGATAGTCGAATGTTGCCGTCGCGTCCGAGAGAAACACGACGCGATAGTTGCGAAACATCGCATCGCGTGCCGTCGCATGACAGCAATTCTCGGTCGTCGTTCCTGAAATAATGACTGTATCGACACCCCATTCCCGCAGGATGATATCGAGATCGGTGCCGAAGAAGGCGCTGTAGCGATGCTTCTTGATCACATGTTCACCAGGCGCCGGAGCGAGCTCGGAGTAAATATCCACCCCCGGCGTGCCGTCCACTAGAGCATCGCGACTGGCGATCACCGGATGCAAGTCGTCGAACAGCCCCATATCGCAGCCATCGCGGCGATGCACATGAGCCGTATAGATCACTCGAATTCCGGCATCGCGGCATACCTTGAGTGCTTCCGCGAGCTTCGGCACCATGGCGCGGGCAGCGGCCACCTCTATCGGCGCCCCGCTAGCCACAAAATCATTTTGCATGTCCACCACGATCATGGCGGTCTTCGCCGGGTCGATCGTATCGACTAGCAGCATCTTGCCTCCTCTGCCTGGGTGGCATCGAGTGTTGGCATTTCGCCTGTCCCGAACGAGATTTAGCAGCAAGTGTAGGGCGGAACAGCGCAGCGCATTCCGCCGCTCTGCGCGGCGATGCATACTCTCCAGATGGCGGATTATCGCCGCAATCGGGTTCCAGGCGGAACCGTCTTTTTTTCCGTAAATCTGCTTGATCGGCGCTCGAATCTGTTGGTGACAAATATCGACGCTCTGCGCGATTCGGTTCGCCGGGTACGCGCCCGCGCACCTTTTCACACCGACGCCTGGGTCGTCCTCCCCGACCACATGTACTGTCTGTGGACCCCGGCCTTCGCCGGGGCAGGCTGTTGCCGCAAGGCGATGGCGATTTTCCGGGTCGGTGGCGAGCGATCAAGACCGGGTTCGCGAAATCGCTGCCGATCGGCGAGCCGCGATCACCGGCCATGACGCGCCGCGGCGAACGTGGCATTTGGCAGCGGCGCTACTGGGAGCACACGATCGCGACTTTGCGGCTCACATGGACTATACGCATTTCAACCCGGTCAAGCATGGTCTCGTGGCGCACCCGGCGGACTGGCCGCATTCGTCATTTCGCCGGTGCGTCGCCGACGAAATCTATCCCGCCGACTGGAGGGGCGGCAGCGATGAGCCGCAATAGACTGGCGAACGCAGTGGAAATCGAAGCGGCGGAGGCAGGCCGAGCGACACGGCCACTCCATTAGCCGCGCGCGCCGACCCACAAGTCGAGGCGGAATGCGCTTCGCTGTTCCGCCCTACGCTTGCTGGCTTGCACGATGTCGCCGAGAACATCGTAATCGGTGAACAGCACCCTCGCACCGCCCTCGGCGGCAATTTTGGCGGTGATAGGGCTCTGCCAGGCGCCGACGGCCACCACATCTGCCTTCCGATCGCGCAATGTTTCGTCGAGTTGCGGTCCGCGGACCGTGACCAGCTCCACGTCGTCCTTGTTCAGGCCGTGGAGCCTCAGATATTGCCGGATCGTATGATCAGGCGCGTCGGCGCCCACCGGGCCTGCAGCGAATTGGAGCCAGATCATCGCAAGCACGACGCCGGACACGACTTTAGTAGTCCGGCGTAGCGGACCGCGCTTCATCTTCGCCTCCGTTGTGCTCGCGACTAGCTCGGCAACAGATTGATTACCCGCATGACGGAGATTCCGGGGCCGATGTTCTCGGTCTCTTCCAAGAGCCCTTTGTTGCAGCTCCACACGTCGCCCTTCTTGGCGACGAACTCCCCCCCGGGAGTCTGCCTGACCCGAAGCTCACCCTCCGGGCAATGGCAGACCATGTCGTTCGCCATCGCCACTCCCGTCGCCAGTTTGGCCTTCGGCTGATAGACGACGTCGAACATCGAGACGGACTTGTAGGCCGGGATCATCGACGCGCGCTTGCCGAGGTTTACGCGCCGCACGCCGGACGCAATCTCCTTGCCGTCCGTCGCGGCTTGCGCCCGGGCCGCCTCTCGGGGCGCGGCGGCGACAGACGCCGCAGCGAGTGCCAGCGTAAGCGCCGACCTTCTGTTCATGCC
>Ga0210395_10001656_pt1 | contig 17300 bp, 12 predicted proteins | sample IncBWH4OmetaG_FD_150861 | JGI IMG/M metagenome (GOLD analysis project Ga0210395, IMG submission 150861) | Forest soil microbial communities from Barre Woods Harvard Forest LTER site, Petersham, Massachusetts, United States - Inc-BW-H-4-O ...
ACGGCCGGTCGCCGCATCGTAGTGGCCGAGCGCGGCGCGCGGCTCGAGCGGCACGCCGGTGACTCTGCCGATATGAAAATTCTTCGTCACTACATGCGCGGCGCGGGCGAACGCCTGGTCGGTCGCCTCGACATTGCCGAATACGGTCTCCACCGTGACGTTGTTCGGCGCCGCGTCCCACAGCACCGGCGCACCGGGCCGCATCGCGTCCTCGGAATGCAGGACGAACGGCAATTCCTCATAAGTCACCTCGACCGCTTCCGCTGCATCCAAAGCTTCCGCCTTGGTCTCCGCCACCACCATCGCGACCGCTTCGCCGACATGGCGCGCCTTGTCGGCCGGCAACAGCACATTGGGGCCGATGAACACCGCGCCGCCGCCGGGGCCGGTGAGCTTCATGTCGAATTTGGTCTTCGGCACTGGATCGTGCGGGATCGGCCCCAGCTTGTCGGCGGCGCAATCGGCGCCGGTGAACACGCCGAGCACGCCCGGCATTTTTTTCGCCGCCGCGGCATCGATCGCGACAATGCGCGCGTGCGGGTACGGCGAACGCACCATCACCGCGTAGGTTTGGCCGTCGAGACTGAAATCGTCGGTAAAACGCCCCTTGCCGGTGATCAGCCGCGCATCCTCCTTGCGCGGCAGCGGCTTGCCGATGAAGCGGTAGCCGGTTTCGTCCGGTCTGGTTTTGTCGTCCATTGGGGCTCGCAGGCGGTTGGCTCGCCGGGGCCATTCCTATTACATCGCTGCCGATGTGAGAAGGTTAGCGCACGGAATCAGCAGTATGCCGGGCGTCGGCCATCTTGCACCTTGCCGCGAGCCGGAGCTAAAATTCCTCGATCTGTGGGGGAATTTGCGTCGCAACGCGGGCGGTTGACGCGGCCAATTCTGTTGCCGTCAACCTGCCGCGATTTATCGCATGCCGTGGGGCAGCGGCGTGATGCCTTCCAGTCAGGTCGGTTCTGCGCTGTCGTCGAGCGACGACAAATTTCACTTGGGGAAAAGCCGATGCAACGTCCAATGCGCTGGGGGGAATCGGTAAGGAAATCCGCCATCAAGCCCCTTTGGCTCCTTATCTTGATTGCATTGCTGCTCGAACCCAGCGGCGTGTTTGCTCAGGCGGGAAGCACGGGAGGCACGGTCGGCGTACAGGAAAAGTCCAGCTCCGGCGGTCAAAATCGTGAGGTCAGTCCGCGCCCAAGCAAGCGCGTATCGCACGCTCCCGCGACAGAGGGCCGCGCGGCGGCGGGTGTCGATGGCACATGGGCCGTTTCAGCGAGCGGCCGTTGCGTTCCGCCATGGCAACTTACATTTCTGATCAGCAGTGGCGCCATATCCGGCAGTGGCGCTACCGGGCAGGTTTCGCGAGGAGGATCCGCCCACGGTCAGGTCATGGTGCTCGGCCTTAGATTTGATTTCATCGGACGCTTCGGCGCGCGTGAGGCATCCGGGACATTTACCGGCGCTGACGGTTGCCCCGGAACATGGTCGGCCACCAAATCCTGACAGCGTAACGGTGAATCCGGTTATTTGGCGCTGAACCGCTCCGCGCCGTCCGCGCAAACAGACGCGATGACCTGACAGGAATTGCCGCGCTTGCCGCAGTCCGCCAGCGCATCCGCCTTGGCTTTGGCGATCGCATCGCGCGCCGCGATCGCCCAACTGGTCGCCGAATAGGCGAACGCGCCGCATGTGGTGCCGAAGAAGCTGACCTCTACCGGGCAAGTGCTGCTGTCGCCGCAGGAGGCACGAGCGCGCGCCACGGCCGCCTTGCGCGTGCTCTCGTTCCACGCCATGCCCCACTTGCCGTTATCCTTGCCGTAGACGATCGACGCCCACGGTTTGACACCGCCCAGCTCGCGCAACCGCCGCAACAGGCCCATGGTAGCGATACCGGTCGGCGGCACGTTGATCTGCTGCTGGAATTCCTGGATTGCTTTGCGAGCGGCATCGGTGAGCGGACCGTCGAGCGGGCCCGGATCGAAATTCAATTCGTAGAGCCGGTCGCGCAATTCATTGAGCAAAACCGGATCGCTGATCTGAACCGAATCATCGGCTGGCGCTGGCGGCGACGCTGGCGCCGCGGCCTTCAATTCCTCGAGTGTGATCCGCGCGATTTCGGCGAATGCACCGTCCGGATAGCGCTTGAGGTAGGCTTCGAACAGGTGCGGATTTTTTTCGTCTTTGATCGAATTCCAGAAGGTGACTTCGATGCGCGACGCGTCGAGACCGGGCTCCGGCGGCGTCGCGGCGGCGGATTGCGAGGGTGGCGCGGCGACGCTGGACGCCGGCTGGACCGGCGCAGCCGACGCTTGGTCCTGTGCGGGAGCTGGCTGCACAGCCGGCGGCGGCGGCGGCGGTGAGACCTGCACAACTGCCGCCGGAGCAGATATCGGCGGCACCGGCGCCGTCTCATGGGGCGGCGGCGTCAACTTCGGATAGGCGAGCCAGATCCCGGCGGCGCCGATCAAGACAACGCCGAGCACGCCCAACGCGGCGAGCGCGCGGCGTGACGACGGCGGCTCAAGCGGCTTGACGGCGCGGCCGGACGCGCCAACGGCGCTGGAACGCCGCGAAGCGACGTCTTCGATTGCTCCCTGGAGCGCCTTGATGAGGCCCTGGACGTCGGAGCGGAAGCGTTCGTGTGTCAGCCGAACGGCATTGCGTTGCGACAGTGGCCGGATCGCTTCAGGCAGCTCATCCGGGTACGGCATGCGCGCCTGGTGCACCAGCACCGGGATAACCCGTTTGCCGAGCTTGAGCGCGGATTCGATTTCGATGCGCACGAAATCATGGGGGTCGTCGAGGCGCCGGCCGCCGCGCTCGTCAATGGCGTCGAGCCAGTTATTGCCGATCACCGTCAACATCGCGTCGCACTGCGCCACCTGCGATTCCAGCATGCGGACGAAGTCTTCACCGGGAGGGATATTGTCGACGTCGATGAAAAGCCGCTCGGCCGGGAAGGCCTGCTCCAGACGGCCGAGCAACGCCTGGGTGAACCCCGGCTCATCGCCACGGCGATAATTGATGAAAATCTTGCCGCTCATGCCCTCAAGCATCCATGAGCAAATAAATCCCAGCCCGCGATACTATAGCGATTGCCGGCGGGCGCGCGAGCAATAAACGCTTACAGCGAACCTGCCGCCGCTCTAGCTCGCCGCCGCGCGCGCGTAAGCCTGGTCGATCAGCCGCACCACCCGCGCGCAGTCGTGCACGCTGATCGGCGGCGGCGCGCCGCGCTGCCAGTGGTCGAGGGCATCGCGCACGGCGGTGAAATAGGGCGCGGTAAGCTCGGTGCCCGGGAAGACCTCGTCGCCCGCGGCGGTGGCGAGCTTCAGGATGCCGTCCTTCATGGTGAGGATGCCGTCGCGGCCGGCGAGCTTCCACTCGCCGTCGGTGCCGTCGCGGGGAAAACCGTTGCCGACTTCGACGGTGCCGAGAACGCCGCTCGCCGAACGTAGCATCACGGAAGCATAGTCTTCGACCGCCTGCTCGTGCGCCCGGCGGCTCAATTGGGCGCCGGTCACCTGCGCCTCCTCGCCGCTCAGGTGCAGAAACATGTCAAAGCCGTGGGGGCCTAGGTTGCGCACGCAGCCGCCGCCGGCCTCGGCCGGATCGAGCATCCAGGCGCAATCCCAGGCCGGATAGCGCGCCGGCCCCGGCCGGTTGATGCGGACATAGATGTGCGACAGGGGCCCGAGACGGCCGGCCGCGATCAGTTCGCGGGCGCGTTTGGCGAAGGGCGCGTAGCGCTGGGCCAACGGGACGGCGACATAAGCCCCGAGTCGGGCCGCCTTGGCCGCCACCGCATCGACCTCGGCGGCGCTGATCCCCATCGGCTTCTCCATGAGGAACGGATAGCCGGCATCGAGCAGGTCGTGGGCGATAGCGGCCATCTGCCGGTGCCGCCCGAGCGCCAGGACGAAATCGGGGCGGGTTGCGGCCAGCATCTTGCCGTAATCGGTAAAAGTAGGCGGATTCCCCACCTCGGCCGCCCGTTTCGCGAGGATTCCGGCGTCAAAATCCTGGATGGCGACCAGTTCGACGTCCGGCATGGCCAGGAGGTGGCGCAGATAGGCAGCGTCGTTGAGCGCGTGCCAGTGGCTGACCCCGACGGCGGCTATGCGGATGGTCATTGGAACCCTTCCCCCTTGGTCTTGGTTGGCAAAATGGCGCCCAAGGCGATGCCGGACAAGAGAACCATCGCCGCGGATGCCACGACTAATACGTGTGTCGTTGTGAATGCGCGGAGCTTTAGGCTCGGAGGCGTCAAGCGGGAGTCGGTGTAGTGAGTAAGCTCATCCATCGCGTTTGGCCGGCCGCAGATGTCACACCCTTCATCGCCGCCCTTTTGCTGGGTGTCACTGCATACGGCTTCTTCATGCTCAGCGAGCTGATTTTTTAGTGAACTGTAGGGTGGGCTGAGCGCAGCGAAGCCCACGCGGTTCGGCGTCGACGTTTGACGGCGTGGGCACGGCGCTTCGCGCCTTTGCCCACCCTACCGCCGCTACTCGAACGCAAAAATGCGTTTCCAGTCGTTCTTCATATCGACCACGGCCCATTTATTCGCCGCCGCGGCGTCGAGCGCCTTGTCGAGGCGGCCGAATTCCGTGTCGCGGTCGTAGGCGTATTCGCGCTCCGCATCGGTGTGGTGGACGATCATGCCGAGCCGCGCGCCGCCGGTCATGGTCGTCCATTGCAGCATTTCGAGATCGCCGTCGGAATTGCCGAAGGCCGCGATCGGGCGGCGGCCGATAAATTCGTTGATGCCGACCGGCTTGCCCGGGCCGTCATCGATGAAATTTATCTCCGGCAGACGGAATAGCTCCGGCTGGCCGTCGCGCATCTGGAATTTGGTCTTGATCGACGAGCCCACCACCTGCTCCGGCGGCACGCCATAGACCCGCTCGGTCCACGGCCGCATGAACTCGACGCCACCACCCGAGACGATGAAAGTCTTGAAGCCGTTGGCGCGCAGATAAGCGAGCAGCTCGATCATCGGCAGGTACGCGAGCTCGGTATAGAGCCGCTTGAATCGCGGGTGGCGCGCGGTGGCAATCCAATCGGTGACGATCTTTTCGAATTCCGCGGTGGTCATGCCGGCGTGCGTCGCCATGCCGAGCTCCACCAGCCCGCGCTCGCCCGCTGCCATGAGCGTTTTCACGTCGCCTTCAAGCACCGCCTTGAACGGCTGGGTGGTCGTCCATTCCGGATGCTGCGGCGCCAAAATCTTCACGCGATCGAGGACGAAGGCCAGTTGGGTGTACATCGGATGCTCGACCCACAACGTGCCGTCATTGTCGAACGTCGCGATACGCTCGGCGGGCGGCACGAAATCCGGCCCGCCTTGCTGGGTGACGCGGGCAACGAAGCCGGTGATCGCCTGTTTGCTCGGGCCGTCGTTCCACGACGGCAGCGGGCCGTCCGTCGCCGCCGTCTGCGCCAGCGCCGACCTGGGCAGAAGCGGCCCCGAAAATGCCGGAAGCACCGCCAGAGCAGAGAGCAGCGCCCGACGGCTGACCCCAGAGAAGAAAAGTTTTTGTGACATGGCCGCTACCTATTCGATACTTCCATCGGGGCGTCCCAAGTTTCGCGTCTTTCCCGAAGTACCCTTTAGGGCGTCAACGCCAAGGCCTTGAGTTCCTTGCGCGCCGTACCAAAACTGCCAAGCTGATAAACCGACGCTCCCGCGGGCGAGAACGTGAACGCCTCAAACGGCTCGGCGAGCATTTTCTTCAGGTAGACGATCGTGGCTACGCCAATGGTGACGTGCGGATTGAATTTCTTGCCGGCTGCGATCGTCACAAAATTGGCCACGTAGTCGATCAAGAACGGTTGGATGTCGCGGCCATTTTCAGTGCTCATGAACGCCGCGGTGGTCCCGGTTTTCACGGTGAAAGGCGTAACCGCGTCGATGAGTTCTTGTTGAAGCCTGTGCAAATCCTCCGTTGGCTCCGCAACGATCCCGGCAAGACCGACCGGCGGTGAGGGGATGTAGTAGTATTTGAATGCCTTCAGCTTCCAGCTCGTCGGCTTCTCACTGGTAAAAACCTTGTCTGCCGCGGCGTAGACCTTGTCGAGATCAGCGGTGCGAACGAACTGCTGCAGCATCGAGATGTGGGGATGGTGCGTCGCGTCGAGAGCAAAGCCTTGCGGAAAGGCTTTTAGCAGGCGGCCGTTGTCCGCCTGTGCGTGCTGGATCATTGTTGCGTCCGGCTCTAGCGCAATGTCGATGGCCGTCACCGCGTTTTCCTGTGCGCTGGACGCACCCGCGGAGCCGAACAGCGACACCAAGCCGAAGGCGAGCGCGGCCAAAAATTTCCTGTATCCCGGCATGACAAGACTTTCCGGTTTTGGTGAAGACCCGAAAATCAATGGCGGGCGCGCGTAATGGCGCGCCCGCCGTTCACAGATGGATTATTGCCCTTCGTGCGACTTCATCATCGCCTCGATCTTCTCCTTGACCTGAGCGAGGTTGAAGGACGCGGCCTGCTGCATCGGCGGGAAGTCGATGAACGACTGTGCCGCCGCTGCCACGGTCTGCTGCACCTGGACGAAGCGCCAGAATTCGCGCGCCATGAAGTCGTTCATGTAGCCGCCGCCCTGGTCGTTGAGCGATTGGCCGCGGATCGACGGCGTGCGCTCGAACGGATCCTGGCGCAGGTTGACGATCGTCGGCATGTCGGTCGTCACCTTCTCGCCCGGCCAGCCCCAGGGCTGCTGGTAGAACTGGAACTTGAAGTCGTCTATGCGGATGGCGCCGAGCTGGGACTCGCCGAAGTAGAACAGCTCGTGCCGCGCCGACGGCCCCTTGCCGGTGATCAGATCCGTCTGGTTATAGCCGTCCAGATGGTTCTTGTAGGTCTGGCCGCCGATCTGCACGCCTTGCAGCAATTGCTGCACGATGTTCGGATTGCCCGCCGCCGCGACCAGCGTCGGCAGCCAATCCAATCCGGAGAAGATGCCGTTCTGCACCGTGCCCGGCTTGATCTGGCCCGGCCAGCGCGCGATGCACGGCACGCGGAATCCGCCCTCGAACACCGTGCCCTTGGTGGCGCGGAACGGCGTCATGCCGCCGTCGGGCCAGGTGAAGACTTCGGCGCCGTTGTCGGTGGTGAAGATCACGATGGTGTTGTCGGCGATGCCCATGTCGTCAACGTGCTTGAGCAGATCGCCGATGTCGTCGTCCATCTGCGCCATGCCGGCTTCTTCCAGGCCGAAATTGCTCTCGTAGTTCATCTTCGCCTGATATTTCTGCGACAGATAGGTGAAGACGTGCATGCGCGTGGTGTTGTGCCAGATGAAGAACGGCTTGTTGGCCTGCTTGGCGCGATCCATGAAGCCCTTGGTCTGCTCGACCAGAACTTCGTCGAAGGTCTCCATGTCGTATTTGGCGTCGCGGCCCTTCTGCCACATCTGGTGGTCCTGGGTCATATCCTTGAAGGGTTTGAGCGGGCCTTCATCGACGATGCGCTGCTTGCCGACCTTGCCCCAGCGCGGCATCACGGTCGGATCGTCGGTATCGGTCGCGTAGGAATGCACCAGATTGCGCGGGCCGTATTTGTCGATCCAGTCCTGCGGATAGTCGAACCAGTACGGATCGGACATCGCATCGAGGTGATAGAGATAACCGAAGAATTCGTCGAAGCCGTGCAGCGTCGGCAGATATTTGTTCAGGTCGCCGAGATGGTTCTTGCCGAACTGGCCGGTGGCGTAGCCCATCGATTTGAGCAGAAGCGCGGTCGTCACCGACTGCTCCGGCATGCCGACGTCGGCGCCGGCCTGGCCGACCGTGGTGAGACCGGTGCGCAGCGGGATTTGCCCGGTGATGAAGTTGGCGCGGCCGGCGGTGCAGCTCGCCTCGGCGTAGTAATCGGTGAACATCATGCCGTCGGCGGCGAGCTTGTCGAGGTTCGGCGTCTTACCCGACATGATGCCGCGGTGATAGGCGCCGATATTGAACCAGCCGACATCGTCGCCCATGATGACCAGAATGTTCGGCTGCTTGCCCGCGGGCGCAGCCTGCTGCGCTTGCGCGACAGCTTTCTGAACGCTTGCAGCGGTGCCCAGCGCCGACGCGGCAGCGAGCGTCGTGCTGGCCAGTAGGATATTGCGGCGGCTCAATGCAGTTTTGTTTTCGCCTTCGTCCTTGTCGCCCATGATCATCTCCTGTCTCAGTGATGCAGATGAATCCGACGTTCCTCGTCGAGGTATCGACCGGCTGCGAATGGCGCGCAGCCAGCCTATAGCGTCGGCAATAGTTGGGGGCGCAGAGATGCGAATGGCCCCTTTAGTCACTCTGCGTGGTAGCGAGGTATTGACTTATCTCGTTCGCGGCCGTCGCTCCGCCGCGCGGACCGTCGCAACACTACCTCAGTGCGGACGTGCCGGAATTATGCAGGCCGTGAACGCCGCCGTAAAATCACGAAAATGTTTACCGGCAATAATGCTGACCTATTCGTTTTGGCAGCGCAACAAGCGCCGTGACCGGGCTGTAATTACGTTTACGATGTCAATTCGTTGCATTGGTTTTGGGCAACGAGCCGCCTTGCATTTATTAGCTGCATTTATTTCAAAAATGAACGTCGTGTGACTTCGGCAAACGGACATTGACCGGATGCTGTGTCCGAATCTCGATAAATAATTCCACCTCCTAATCCAGCCGCACCGTCTGCCCGGTCGCCACTGCGCGCTCGATGGCGTAAGTCGTTTTGAGATTGAGCATGGCCTGCTCGGGCGTGGCGTGCACGCTGCCGCCGCGGCCGGTCGAAAGGAAATCGAGCCACGAGCGCGTCTCGTTGCCGAGCGGTCCCCAAAAATCGCCCATGGCCCAATCGCCCGCGGTGTTGCTGCCGAGGAACGCCAGATTGATCGAATGCCCGGGCACGTAAGGATGCGGAATGCCCTTCTCGGAAAAAATCAAATGCTCCATATGATCGTCGTCAATGATCATGGTGCCGTCGGAGCCTAAGAGCTCGACGCGATCCGATTGGCCTTGCGTCGGGTAATTCGCCGGCAGCGCGTAGCTGATACCGAAATTGACCACGGCGCCGTCGGCAAAGGTGACGATCGCCCAGGTGACGTCGTGGGCGCTGTAGCCGGCGTCGCGGAAAATGCCGTGCTGGCCGCGCGCCACGACTTCCACAGGCGCGTTGCCGTCGAGGAACCAGCACATCAGGTCGACGTAATAGGTGAGCACGTCGAGCACCGGCGTGGCATGCGGATCGCGCTTGAGGATGGCAAAAGTCTGGGCGCGAGAATTATAGACCCGCGCCAGGCCGCCGCTGATACGGCCGAGCCGGCCGTGCACCATCTGCTCCTTGGCGCGCAGAAAGCATTCCTTGAAGCGGCGGCTATAGCCGACCCGCAAGGTGCCGTTGGTCCGTTTCAGCGTATTGATGATGGCCTCGGCATCGTTGAGCGACAGCGCCAGCGGCTTTTCCACCAGCACCGCCTTGCCCAATTCGAGCGCCTTGCAGACCGCCGCGGCGTGCTCGCCTTCCGGCGTCGAAACGAACACGGCGTTAACGTCCGGATGCGCGATGATTTCGTCGTTGTCGGCGGAGTAAAAATGCGCGCCGGATAAATCCGCCAGCTTCTTGGCGTTTGCCGGGTCCTTGTCGGACACCGCGACGAAGCGCACCGCCGGATGTTTCGCCGCGAGCCGCGCCCGCAACGTGCCGATGCGGCCGGAGCCGACGACGGCGATGCCGAGGTCCTTTGTCGTCACGCTCTCCTCCCTTGCCATCCGTCCGGCTCCTGCTTCAAGCTAGGCCACGTTTGCCGGCAGGCGAAGCAGGAGATCATACATGAGTGCACGCGCTCTCGAATTCGTCGAGACCTGGGTTACCGAGAAGATCGAGGCGATGGAGACGCTTCCCGCGGCGGGCGATGAAGCCGCGGCCAAGACCTTGGCGAACGAATGCTTTCAAGCGGCGCTGGACGAGGACATCCCGGCAGCCGAGATTCAGGAAGCCTTCGACGATCTTGCCGAATTCATAACGGGCGAGATCGCGGAGGAGCGGGAAAGAAGAGAAGAGGCCGAGGACGACGAAGAGCCGCTTGCGGACGAAGAGAACGACGACGACAAATAAGCGAGGATGGAGTGCGACTATGACATGGACTCATTAAGACGCACCCCATGTCTGCTTTCAAGGTGCCGGGTAAAGCGGACATCGCGCGGAGTTGTCGCCATGTCCGCTAACGGCCCGCGACCGCGGCCGGGACATGCTTGCGGCCGTGATTTTTCTTGCTGGGTCCTAAAGGCCGACGTCATTTCCCGGCACCTTACGGGTGAGGACATGACGCCATGAACCACGAGGACCTGGTACGCTCGGCTGCCGGCGGCGAGATCAGCGCATTTGTCGCGCTGATGCGGCGGTTCCAGCAAGCCGCATTCGGCTCGGCGCTGGCAATAGTGCATGATTTCGATCGCGCCGAAGACGTGGTGCAGGAGGCGTTTGTCGCCGCTTGGGCGGGCCTGCCTACACTCTCCGACCCGGCGGCGTTTCCAGGCTGGCTCCGCGGCATCGTTCGCCACCATGCGTTCCGGCTGCTGCGCCGCAAGCAGCTGAGTGTGAATCCACTGACGGAAGCGGAGGGTGTTCCGACCGAAGAACCCGGGCCGGAGCGCCAGGTCGAAAGCCGCCAACGCGCCGTTGCGGCGCTCGCGGCGATTGCTGCGCTGCCCGACGCGCTGCGCGAGCCGGCAACGCTGTTCTTCGTGCACGATTGTTCGCACCAGGACATCGCGACATTTCTGAATCTCCCGCTCGCCACCGTGAACAATCGGCTGCATGCGGCGCGGGTGCAATTGAAGGAAAGGATGCTGACCATGGTTACGGATACGCTTCGCGAACATCAGCTGCCCGACGATTTTGCCAACCGGATCGGCCGCCTGATCGAGGCGCGCGGCAATGTGGTCGACGTTCTGTTCGACCCGGCGGCGACGCCCGACATCCTGGCCGAACTCACTGTCAGCGACGAAACCAATCGCCGTGGCGTCAAGATCCAGGTCGCCCAGCGGCCGGCGCCGGGCTTGGTTCGCGGGCTGGCCGCGGCGCCGGCGGACGCACTCGCGCGCGGCAGTACAGTGCTGAGCTCCGGCCAGCATGTCTCCCAGCCGGTTGCGCGCGTCGAGTTCGCGAGGACTGTCGGAGCGCTGGCCGGACACGCTGTCGTCTCCGAGCCTGCGTTTCTGGAGACGGGCATCAAGGTCATCGATGTGATCTGCCCTCTGTTGGCCGGTGGTACGCTGGCCATCGCCGGCGACCTCGGCGCGGGCATCACGGTCGTCATGGAGGAAATCGTGCGGCGGCTGTCCGTCGGCCCCGAGCGGCTCACCATGTTTGTCATGATGCCGCCTGCCTCGGCGGAATTTCCCTACACCCTCGAGCCCGGCTTTTCCTACGCCGAGGAACTCAAGAAGGAAGGCTATAGCGAGGGCACCGTTGGCGCCGTGCAGACCTTCTTCCTGCGCGCCGACGAGGGGCCCTGGACCAGCGAGCGGCTCGCCGCGCTTGCGCCGGTCGACGTTGTCCTTCGGCTGTCGGGCGACCGCGCCAAGGCCAAGGTCTATCCTTGCGTCGACGTTCTGGCGTCGCGTTCGCGTCTGCTGGACCAGCATGCCGTCGGCAACGAACATGCAGAGATCGCCAAGCGCGTCCGCGAGGCATTGGCGGCGCTGTGGTCCACCGATGGCAGTTCAAGTCCGGGCGCGGACGCGCACCAGCGCGCGCTGAAGCTGCAGAATTATTTCACCCAGCCGTTTGATGTGGCCGAGCCCTATACCGGGCGGCCCGGCGCAACCGTCGGCGCGGCGGAGGCACTGCAGACCTGCCGAGATATCCTTGACGGCAAGCTCGACGATATACCGACCGACGCATTCTACTTTAGCGGCGGCCTCGACGAGATCAGAGCAAACGTTGGGCGCGCGCTCAGGTTCGGCCCGGTGGCGCTATGAGCCGCGCAGTGTTTTGATCGGTCGTCAGCCGCCAATCTAAAGTCAATTTAGGAGTCCACGCCCTCGTCACTCGAACTCCCGCACCTCGTCCTTCAAATCGCTCCAGATGCGCGAATAGATGTCGCGGAATTCCGGCGCGATGGCGAGCTCGGCGGGCGGCGGCCGCGGCCGCTTGAGCTCGACCGGGATGATCGATTTCACCCGGCCCGGGCGGTTGGTGAAGACGACGACGATGTCGGAGAGGAAGATCGCCTCGTGCAGATCGTGGGTGACGAACAGCACGGTGCGCTTGTTGCGCTCCCACACCGAGAGAAACAATGCTTGCAGCAACAGCCGGGTCTGGCTGTCGAGCGCGCCGTCAGGCGAACTCCCACACCTCGTCCTTCAGGTCGTGCCGATCAACGCACTGGCCGAGCTCGCGGCGTGATGTCCGCTTTGCTCCCAAAGCGGACATGGAAGAGGCGTCGCCCGATGTCTGTTATGGGCCAATTGGAGACATCATGCCGTGTCCCGGGTCACGGGCTTCACGGCCGCAAATGCATCGCTGTCGCAGCGGACAGCGCCGCCAAAATAAAGAACACTAAGCCGGGCCCATTGGCCATCACCGCAACAATGACGAGCCCTATGCCGTACCCACCGGACGCAGCTTCGATGGCGAGGGCGACGCCAACGATGAGGAACAACGCCGCTAGAATCGCCTGAAGCAAAAAAAGAACTTGCGTCCTTCACGCTCTGACATTTGTGCAGCCCCCGAAAGAACCCGACCCGCCGACGGTCTGGGGGCATGATCCAAGGCTATCGCCTAGCGGGCAAGGGGTTCCCCCCAAAGGCTCAAGACCACGTCAGCCAGCCTGCTAAACTGAAGCGCAAAGCAAAAAATTCAAACTGATGGAATGGGTCCGAGTTGTATCGGCTACCTTGCCGCTGACGTCGGCTATGGGTCATTTTCGACCGATTCCGCCCATCCAGCCATGTCGGCTTATCCCCCGATTGCGACCGCAATAGCGACTTGCCGGGCTGTCGACGCCGAAGCTTTTGGAAGATCGGTGATATTGTAGATAATGGCACCGTGGGGAAACATCATGCGAGCAACCGTTCTTTCATGCGCCGCCATCGCCGCGGCTTCTCTCTGTGCGCAGCTCTGTCCGGCGATTGCGCAGGACTATCCAACCCGGCCGATCACCCTGATCGTGCCTTACCCGGCCGGCGGCGGCGTTGACACCATGGGCCGCCTCGTCGGTCAAAAGCTCTCCGCTGCGCTCGGCCAGCAGGTCGTTATCGAGAACCGCGGTGGCGCCGGCGGCATGATCGGCACCCGCGATGCCGCAAAGTCCGCGCCCGACGGCTACACCATCGTGATGCTGCTGACGGGCATCAGCCTCAGCCCCAATGCCGGCTATGACGTGGAGAAGGATTTCGCGCCGATCGGTACGGTCGCCTCGACGCCGGAAATCATTGAATCTCATCCGTCGTTTCCGGCGACGTCGCTGGCCGGACTGATCGGCTTGGCGAAAGCGGCGCCCGGCAAATATTCCTTCGGCACGCCGCCGGCGCCGACGCTCAATTATTTCGCGGCGGTGCTGTTCAACTCGCTGGCCGGCGTCGATATCACCATCGTCGCCTACAAGGGCACCGGGCCGCTGACCACCGATCTACTCGGCAACCATGTGCCGCTCGGCGTCAACACGATCCCGGCGTCGGTAAGCCAAGTCCAGGCCGGGCAATTGCGTGCGCTCGCGGTAACCTCTGCTGCCCGCTCGCCGGCACTTCCCGAAGTGCCGACCTCAGCCGAGTCCGGACTGCCCGGCTTCGAGGTCGTGCAGTATTACGGCCTAGCTGCACCGGCTGGCACGCCGCGCCCGATCGTCGAGCGCCTCAACAAGGAACTGCAGGTCATCTTGAAATCGGACGCGATGAAGCAGCGCCTGCTGGCCGAAGGCAGCGAACCGGCGCCCGGTACGCCGGAGGATTACGGCGCCAACATCCGCCGCGAAGAGGGCAAATGGGCGACGCTGGTGAAGAAACTTGGATTAAAGCTCGAGTAGGCTTAATGCCCGAGCCTGACAGTGCCTGGCACGAGTGACTAACCGTTACGGCTGCTGAGATCCTTGAGTAAGATCATTTCAACGCGAAATGATCTCGCTCTACGCCACTTTCTTGAATTCCTGCTGCCAGCGCCGCACCCGGCGTTCGTCGACGTCGACGCCGAGCCCGGGCCGGTCCAGCACCGTCAGGTGACCGCGGTCGATACGCAGCGGATCGGCGACCACATCCTCGGCAAGGCCGGGACTGGTCACGGTCAGGCCCCACGCCAGTGACGGCACGACCGCGGCGAGATGCAGGGCCGCGGCCGATGCGACGCTCGATTCGCCGGTCTTGCAGGAAATGTTGAGGTTCATGCCGAGCCGGTCGCACAGTTGGCTCGCCTCGAAGACCGGTCGCACACCGCCAAGCTTGATTGCCTTGAGACTCACGCCAAGCGCTGCCTTGGCGGCATGGTGGCGTTCGATATCGTCCATGGAATGAATGCCCTCGTCGGCGCCGATCGGGACGCGGCTCGCCGCGGCGACTCTCGCCATGCCGGCGAGATCGTGGGCGTGGACCGGTTGCTCGAAGAAGCCGAGGCCGGCATCGGCGACCGCGCGCACGTAGCGGACGCCCTCCTCCGCGCTGAACCCTTGATTGGCGTCGGCGGAAATGAGGCAGTCACTGCCGAGCACGCGGCAAATGTCGCGGGTGCGCGCGGCGTCGGCTTCCGGCGCAGCGACGCCGACTTTGATCTTGTAGATGACATAACCGGCGTTGCGGCGCTCCTGTGCCTCGCGCAGATCGGCGGCGGCATCGTCGGAGCCGATCACCGCCAGCAACGGAATTCTCTCGCGGCGCTTGCCGCCAAGCAACGCGTGCAGCGGTCGGCCCGTAGCGCGGCCGACGACATCGTGCAACGCGATCTCGATCGCCGCCTTGGCACCGCTGTTGCCGTACATCTGCGCGTCCATCGCCGCCGCGGCGCCGGCAATGTCATCGGCCGCACGCTTGAGCAGACCGGGCGCCATATGGAGCACCGCAGCCATCATGCTGGCGACGGTTTCGCCGGTCATGGTCGGCGCCGACGCGGCTTCGCCCCAGCCAACGGCGCCGTCGTCGGTTTCGATGCGCACCAGAATATTGTCGGCGCGGCTGACGGTCTCGCCGGCCATCTTCACCGGCTTTTTCATCGGCAGGCTGACCGCGATAGGCTCGATGGTTTTGATCCGCACGCCGTTCCTCGATCGCAAAATGCCGCGCGCCAGCGCCCGGCCGGCGAAGTGTACCGGGGTGGGCCGCATGGCGACAAGCGGCGGTGCCAGGAAACCGCTGCGTCAGATGCGCTGCTTTTCACGCCTGAGCATGGTTGAGTGTGCGGGCCTTCGGCGGCTAAATTCGCCGCCCGGCCGCAAGCCTGTTGCGGTCGCGTCGCAAAACCGCTCTTTGCATGTGCATAAAATGACCATGTTCATTGCACACATGAAACCCGTGCTCATACACAGGATTGTTCCACGTCCGTGGTGTTGCAGTGGTCCAATTTGGGAGTTCCGATCATGCGGGCAAAGCTGCTTTTTTCTGTCGCGGTGTTGACGTCGCTCGCCACTGCCGTATCCGCGCAAAGCCCGGCGCCGGCCGCGCTGCAAACGCCCGCCGGCCTGTGGCAGGCAGTCGACGACGACACCAAGCAGCCGACCGGCTGGTTCTTGATCGCCAATCACGACGGCGTCTATTCCGGCATCATCGCCAGGATGTTTCTAAAACCCGGCGAGGATCCCAATCCGGTGTGCAGCGAATGCAAGGACGATCGCCTGAACCACACCTGGCTCGGACTCGAGATCATCCGCGGCATGAAGCAGGACGCCGACAAGCCGGAAAAATATGAAGACGGCACCATCCTCGATCCGCGCGACGGCAAGATCTACAAGGCCAACATGACGGTGACGCCCGACGGCCAGACTTTGGTGGTGCGCGGCTATATCGGCATTTCGCTTCTGGGCAAGAACCAATATTGGACGCGCTTGCCGGATTCCGCCATGACCATGCTCGATCCGTCGGTCAATCCGAATCCCGCGGTCGCCGCGCCCAGCCCCAAGCCGGCGCCGGCGCGCAAGCCGCAAGCGTCAGCGCCCGGCGCGGCGCCCGCGGCCGCTCCCAAATAGCGCCCCGCAGCGTCAGGGCGTGGACTCATAAATCGAGGTTGGTTGGCGGTCGGAGCAATGTCCGCTTGAACTCACCCCCGAAAGCGGACATTCAGTTGCAGCGCCCCTCTCCAGAACGCGCTTCGCCTACTTCGTCACGATGTTTTTGTAGATCGTGCCACCCTTCATGATGACGAGAAAGTTCCTGTCTGGATCTGCAACAAGCTTGATATTTTCCAGCGGATTGCCGTCGACCAGCAGCAAATCGGCGATGGCGCCCTCTTCGACCACACCAAGTTTGCCGGGATAGGGATTGATAAATCCAGAAAGCGCCATCAACGCGCCGTTGTCGGCGGTGGCCATTTTGAGCGTTTCGGCGGGCGTATACCAGCGGACCATCTTGGCCAATATCGCCCCCTGCCGCGTGGTAAGCCTCGCGTCGAACAAAATGTCCGTGCCAAAAGCCGTTTTGACATTGTATTTCTTCGCGAGCTTGTAGGCGTTGTCGGTTCCGGCGAAGACTTCCAGCGCCTTTTGCTGCGACACCGGATTCACGAGCGGTGGCGCATCTTCATCATCCAGAAGCGGCTGCAAGCTCCACCAGATTCCATTGTCCGCAAGCAGCTTGGCGGTCGGTTCGTCGATTAACTGACCGTGTTCGATACACTTGACGCCGGCGGCAAGCGCCTGCCGAATTGCGCGCGGTGTATAAGCGTGGACCGTGACATACGTGCCCCAATTGTCGGCTGCTTCAACGGCGGCGCGAATTTCCGGTTCGGTGTACTGCGTCGACTCGATCGGATTGTAGGGCGAGGCGACACCGCCGCCGGCCATGAGCTTGATCTGGCTGGCGCCCTGCCTCAACTGTTCTCTGGCTCGCAACCGGACCTCATCGGGGCTGTCGGCAATGGCTGCGATGCCCTCGACCTCGGAATGGCTCAGCGGACCGCCGGGCAGCCGCGGAACCTCGAACGAGAACCTGAAGTCTCCATGTCCCGAGGTTTGCGAGATAAAAGCGCCCGAGGGATAGATGCGCGGGCCGATCATGACTCCCTCGTCGATGGCGCGCTTGAGACCAAAGACCGGACCGCCGAGGTCACGCACCGTCGTGAAACCCCTCATCAATGTCGCTTCAGCCTGTCGGGCGGCCAGGAGCTGGAGATAGTTCGGAT
>Ga0210395_10001658_pt1 | contig 17297 bp, 13 predicted proteins | sample IncBWH4OmetaG_FD_150861 | JGI IMG/M metagenome (GOLD analysis project Ga0210395, IMG submission 150861) | Forest soil microbial communities from Barre Woods Harvard Forest LTER site, Petersham, Massachusetts, United States - Inc-BW-H-4-O ...
GTGGCACTAGAGCCCCCAGCGCCAGCCCCCCTGCTGATTCCAGTCATCGGACACGGAGGACGGGGTTCGTTGGGGATAGATAAAGCCGCCATCCCTGGCGGAGGTCCCGTTATCACAGCAGCCGCGGTTGCTCGCTCGCGGGTTTCACCGTCCGGTCATCGGGGCGGCCAGGACTCGGGTTCGCGTCGGCCGAGACGCAAATCCTGTTGCAGGCCAGCCCCCGAGACCGCTATGGCTTCTCGATTGACTACGTTCGGCACGGGCACGATTACACGGGGGTGTACTTCTCGCTGGGAACCCTGCTAGCGTCAGCCGTATCACCGATGCGTCAGCGAAGAATGTGAGGACCCGCCCGTGAGCGGACAAGCTTGGACGATGGATGACCTACTCGCCGAACTTGAGAGGTATGAGCGTGAGCTGCAAGAGGCCAACATGACGCCAGAGACAATCCAGTCATATGTTGACCGGGCGCACCGCTTTGTGGGTTGGCTTGGCGGCGACTACAAGCCCACCCTGCACGCAGACCGCCCACGGTACCGCTACTCACAGCATCGGACCGAGGCATAGGGCCGTCTGAAGGCTGGGCCCCGAGTTCCACCGGCGCGAACTGCCGCCGCTTCGGGTGGTCATCAACGATCTTGACGGCGTTGAACTGCTCGTCATTGACGGATACGTCACCCTGGTCCCGGACGGCTGTGTGGCCGGGCGCGTACGCCCGCGCGGGTTGGGCGTCCCGGGTGTCGGAGCAGCCAAGACCAGGTTCGGCTCTGGCCGTGCATGCGATCCCTGTCCTGCGCGGCAACGCCACGCGGCCGCTTCACGCAACGTCGGTCGTCGATCTGGTCCGAGCGATGACAGGTAGGTTCCGCTTACCCGACGCCTCGCGGGGCATACACCGTAGCGCGGCCCTCTTGGCAGTGCATACAGGGAGGCAAAAGGATTTGCGCTCATGTTGAGGCGCCCGCCCACTGACCAGAATTAGGCCCGAGGCTCGACGGTGAACCGGAGGCCGCGCATCAAGGGCACCGCGCCCCCAATCCGCCCGCTGAACTGCCCAGAGGTCAGCGGACTCTTCCCCGGAAGGAAGCCATGGGCCACTCCGACGATTGAATCGCCCCGGGTTTGGTGGAGACTTCCTTTCTTGGAAGGATGATCTCCTGTGCCGAAGCAGTATCCGAGGGAACTGAGGGAGCGCGCGCTGCGGCTGGTGGCCGAGCACCGCGATGATTACGAGACCGAGTACGCGGCGATCCGCTCCATCGCCGTCAAGCTGGGCATCGCCACACCGGAGACGCTGCGGCAGTGGATCCGCAAGGGCGAGGTGGACGCCGGGCAGCGGCCCGGCGTGACCAGCGAGGAGTCCGCTGAGATCAGGCGGCTCAAACGGGAGAACGCCGAGCTGCGCCGCGCCAACGTTCTCTGAACTTGGACATTGACCATGATTAGCCGATTCGGACTATGCGTGGACGCTGTCGCGTGGGCGCGAGTTGGCCGGGATAGCGGGGATGCCGATGTCCACGGGCTGAGTGCGGGTGCGCCGGTCGATCTGGGCGAGCTTGTCGTCGGCGCCGGCGAGGCTGATCTTGAGTCCTTCGATCTCGCCGAGCCAGCCTTCGCGTTCGGCTTCGGTGATGCGGGCAGTGAGGTTGTCGCGGATTTCAGCGATGCGGGGCCGCTGGGCGGGGTCGGGCCAGAGCATGGGGCAGCGGATGCAGGCGTGCTCGTGAATGCAAGGGGTCGCGAACGCCCGGCAGCAGTGACCGACGGACAGCTTGCGCCGTTCGAAGTTTCTCTGCACTTGTCAACTGTGGGCGGGGCCCGCCTGGTGAACGGCGTCGCGAACGGCTTGGGCATGCCTGTCGAGCGCCCGTCGCATTTGGTAGCCGGTGTGTGCGGTGCCGGTGCCGACTTCGGTGCGCCGGGCGGCACCGGACTGGTCGTCTGCATGGAGCAATCGCACCGTGACGTACTCCTCGCCGGCGTAGGACAGGACGAGGCTCGCTTCGACATCGAAATCGCTTCGGTGGTAGTAGACGCTGATCAGCAGCGGGTAGGTGTCGCGGTCCTCCTGGACCTCCGGGCCGACGAAGCCGTGTTCATCGAGCAGGAAGTTCAGTCTCCTGATCGCTTCTGCGGCAAAGGTCTTGACCCGTATGTCCATTCCCTGATTATTCAGTGCGGCGCCGTTGCCGCCATGGGCTCGGCGGGCGGAGCTGGATCGGCGCAGCTCATGACGATCCGGTGATCACGCCCGGCATGCCGAGGCTGACGGGCGCAATACGGGCCAGCCGCCGAGTCTGGTCTCGTTTCTGGCGCAGGAACGTGAGGGTGAGGTCGATGCCCTCGACCTCGCCGAGCCAGCCCTCGTGCGCGGCCCGGCCCCGGCGGGCCTGGAGGTCGTCTTCGATCTCGTCGAGCCGGGGCAGCATCTTCGGGTTGATGTTGATCATGGGACATCTCAGGCAGGCGTGCTCATGCTGGCACGGGGTTCCGTAAGGGCGGGCGCATCCGCCCAGTTCGACCTTGCGCTGGTCGAAGTGCTCCTCGAACCCGAGCCACTCGGGGCGGGTGACTTCCCGGTACTCGTCGGCCGGGCGGGCCTGGCGGCGCCGGTCGAGGAATGCCTGGTAATGGCGGACGACGTCCTCGTTGAAGACGGCGACGTAGCCCCGGGTCGTTTCAAGGTTCAAGTGTCCGAGCAAGGCTGCGCCGATGTGGATCGGCAGCCCGTTGTTGACCAGGTCGGTGGCCAGCAGCCTGCGGAAGTCGTGCGGGGTGAAGCCCGCCGTGCTGAACTCCGGGTTGCCGTCGGCGAGGCCGTTGCAGCGCCGGCGGAGCATGACCTGGACGGTGGCGGGTGAGATGACCCGGCGGGTCGTTCCGAGCTGCCGCTGGAACAGGAAGGGCATCGCCTCGCTCATCCGGCGCTCGTGCTGGTCATAGCGCTGGATGAGGGGGATGGGCCGTCCGCCTCGGGAGTGGCGGCGGACGATTGCCGCGATGACGGCGAACAGCTCGGCCGACATCGGTATGACGCGTTCCCGGTCAGTCTTGGACGGCGCTATGACCAGCAGCGCGATGACCTCGCCGTTGGGCCGCTGGTACTGGCGGACGCTGAGGTGGGTGAGTTCCAGCAGCTCCTCGATCCGGATGCCGCTGTGTCGCAGTACTTCGACGGCAGCCCATTCCCAGAAGGCGAGCTCCTCGGCCGTGGTGACGTTCACGTCTTTCTCGCTGGTGAGGTCTCGGACTCTGACGTTGGCGTCCCCGCCGCGGCGCTGGCGTCTGTCGTCGGCAGGGCTCCAGCTGCGCTGGTAGGAGCGGCCTTCGAGGATGAAGGACTCTCCGGCGGCCAGCGGCGACGCCTGCTGCAGGAGGCCGCGCAGGTGGTGGTAGCGGTCCTCGAGGTGGGCTACGAGAGTGGGGAGCAGGGGCTGGCGCCGGCGGATGCGGTCGTCGATCCGTTCCTTAGTGCGCCGCTTGTGGACGGTGAGCCCGCGCAGCGCGTTATCGGGGATCGGGCAGGGCGCCGCCCATGGTCCCCATTTCCCGGGCTCTTCGACTGCCCAGCTGTGCAGGTCGGTGTAGAAGGACCGCACCGAGCGCAGGATCCGCTCGACCTCGCGCCGCTTGCCCTGGCCGTCCTCGCGGGTGCTGAGCGCTTCGCGCCATCGCCCGTAGAGCTCTGCGTCGATGCGGAGGTCGGGGTGCCCTGGGTCCAGTGCCTCGATCTTGGCCCAGAACAGGCCGGCGAGTGAGCGGGCGTGCTGATCGAGGGAGCTGTAGTCCAGCTCGCTCCTGCGACGCGCCAGGTAGTCGAGGATCAGCTGCCGGACCCCCTGGTGATGTATCTCGTAGCGGTCGACGAGCTCTTCCAGGGGCTGCTGTCCCGTGAGCACCGCGGCCCGCACCGTCGGCGGCGCGGCGGCAGGGAACTGGCCCATCTCGTGCAGGACCGGCCAGGCCAGCTGGCCGGCGAACTGGCCGCGGTTCTGCTTCCCGCGCGCTTTCATGTTCAGCCCCTGGTCACGGGACTGCCAGATGTAGTGCAGGAACGCCCCGGGCGCCAGGCCGGCCAGGGCGATGCCCTGGCCGGCCAGCGCGACCGCGACGTCGAACAGCGCCGCCGTGTGGTGCATGGGGTGCACCGGATGGTCCTGCACGCGCTTCCAGAAGTCTTCCAGCAGCGGGTCACGCTGCGCTTCCAGGAACCGTCCGCCGTAGCCGGCGAACCGGGTCGACCGCAGCGCCAGCAGCGACGGGCGGATGACGCGCAACGAGAACAGGCAGGCCGCCCCGGTGCAGATCTCCTTGCGTCCCTCCTGCCCGGGGATCATCACGTTGACCGGCTGATCCGACTCGTCCAGTCCGCTGGCCTCCCAGCGCTGCTGCCAGCCTTCTCCCGGGAAGGCACCGAGATACCCCAGCAGCAGGCGGGCACCGCGCGCCCGCGTCCGCTCGGAGTCCCGGCCGCCGGGCCAGACCTGCCGCATCGCGGCCACGATCTCGTCAGCGCCAGCGCCAGTCAGATGGCGGCCGTAAGGGCCGGGCGGGACGGCAGGCAGCGGTGCGGGTGCCGCTGGCAGGTCCGCGAAGCGGGTCGGCACCAGCCTCTCGGCCTCGCCGGAATCCATCGTGGCCGTACCCGGTTCAGCCACCGAAGACCGCCTTGATGTCCTCGGGGTCGTAACCTGCCGGGTAGGAACGCTGCGGTCGCGGCCTGGTGTAGTGCTCCTGCAGCTTGTCGTGCATGTCCTCGATCCGGGCCGTGAGGTAGTGCCCGGTGGTGTCCAGGTGCGCGTGCCGCAGGATGGTCTGGACCTCAGCCAGGGTCAGGCGCTCGTCGCCGGCCATCCTGGTGGCCGCAGTGTGCCTGGCGTCATGCAGTGTCCAGTTGGTGCCCAGCTGGTCGTTGGCGCGCTGCAGCACCCGCCGCATCGCCCAGTACGTCATCGGCCGGGACTCGCCCCGCCGGGTCCGCCAGACGGGCTCCCCTGGAGAGGGAAGCCCCTCTGCGGCCAGGTAGCGGCCCAGGTAACCGAACGCGTCCGGCGACGCCGGCACCGGCTGGCGGATCCTGGTGCCCTTGGACACGACATAGATGAGCTGCCCGCCCCAGTCGACGTCCTCCACGGTCAGCCCGAGAAGCTCGCTCGCCCGCGCCCCGGAGCTGACATAGAACTCCAGCAGGGCCCGGTCACGATCACAGCCCATCGCTGCGAACAGCTCATCCCACAACGCGTCGGGGACCGCTCGCGGCGCCTGCCACGGCACCTTCTGCCGCAGCCGGGCGCGCCGGACGAATGGAACCGGCTCCAGCGGGCTGCGGTGCGCCAGCACCTGCCGCCGCTGGACGGACACGGGCACCGGGTTGATCACCGGGCCGTCGCTGAAACGGCCGTGGAAAGAGTAGAAGCCGTGCACGACAGTCAGCGCGTGATTGATCGTCGCCGGCGCGTACCCCGTCCGCAGCGACGGCTTGCCCGTCTTGAGGTTCACCGATCCCGCAGGAGCCGAACCAGGCCGCGTGCGCTCCCGCTGCGGATTGCGCGCGGTCCGCAGCCAGCCCACCAGCGTCGCGACATCAGCCTCCGTTGCCTTTTCCCAGCCGGTCCCAAGGCACCACAGCAGCCGGTGCCAGCGCAGGAGATCGAACGCATAACTACGGCACGTAAGCGGGCTGACATCCCCGAGCATCAGATCCCGCAGGAAAGCGCTCACCGGCCCGATTTCCCCGCCAGCGCCGTCCGCGACGAAAAACGGCAGCTGCACCGACCGGCCGGCAATGACCGCACCCACCAAGGGCACCGGCCGCAGCCCCTCCATCAGTCCACGCCGTAGCTCCTCGATCATGCCCCACCCTCTCAGCAGACCAGGCCTGATGCCCGGTCAATGATCCAGATGAGGTGCAGTTAACAGGGAGGCCGAGGAACTGTTCCCATTCTTCGTCGGTTGGGATGCGGTATTCCTCGGTGGGGCGCAGCGCGCGGCGGCGGGCCAGGAACGCCAGGTGGTGGGTGATGACTTCCTCGGGGTAGACGGCCTTATAGCCGAGGGTGACGTTGATGTCCCGGTGCCCGGCGATGACCTGGGCGATGTGCGGGGGGAGCCCGGTCAAGATCGCGTCGGTGATGAACATCCGCCTGAAATCGTGGGGGGTAAAGGTCAGCGGCTGCCCGGCCGGGCCGGTCAGGCCGGTGCGGGCTAGCGCGGCGCTGAGCATGTTGCGGACGGTTCCGGTGGAGACGGGCCGGAGTTCGGTGCCGCCGCGGCGCTGGAACAGCAGCGGGGCCGGGGGCTGCCAGAGGTGCTCGTGGCCGTCGTAGCGGGCGGTCAGGGGGATCTTGCCGCCTGGTCCGGTGAGCCGGGTGATGACTGCGGCGAGCACGTCGGCGAGGTCTGGTGAGACGACCAGGAGGCGTTCGGTGTCGGTCTTTGACGGGGCGATCTGCAGCAGCGGCACCAGCTCGCCGGTGGACGGGAGCCGGTACTGGACCAGGCTGTGGTGGGTGAGTTCGAGAAGCTCCTCGACCCTGACGCCGGTGGCGCGCAGGACTTCGATGACCGCCCAGGTCCAGAAGGCGTGGTCTTCCTCCCAGGTCAGGTCACGGCGTTTCCCGCTGCTGTCGCACGCCCAGGTCCGGATGCCGGGCTTGCGGGCTGTGATCAGGGTGAGGGCTTGTCCGGCGACGGTGAACGTGCCGCCGGGAGGAGCTGCCAGTGCGGCCTGCAGGACCTGGGCGGTGCTGGCCCGGTGCACGGCGGCGGAGCGGGCCAGGACGGGCAGGACGGGGAGGCGCTCGCGGGTGCGGCTGTCCATCCGGGACTTGCGCCGCCGGTCTTCCTTACGGCTGTTGACGTCGGCCTTGGTGACCGGGCTGGGCACGGCCCACGGTGCCCAGCAGGCCGGGTCTTCGGTGGCCCAGCAGGCCAGGTCCAGGTAGAGCGCGCGCACCGCGAGCAGGGTGTGCCGGCTGGTCAGCCGCGGTTCGGTGCCCTGTGCTGCGGCATCGGCGGTGCCGGCTGCGGCCTTGGTGCGCAGCCGCTGCTTCCACGCGGCGGCGACTTCAGGCGGCAGGTTCAGGCTGGCGATGCCCGGGTGGTGCCGCTCAAGGTCTTGCCAGAAGTTACGGCCGAGTTGCTGGGCGAGAGTGTCCAGGCTCCGGTAGTCCAGGGCTGGCTGCCGTTCTTGCAGGTAGTCGGCCAGCAGGTCGCGGACTGGCTTGCAGGTGATCTGGTAGCGGTCGATCAGCTCGGCCGGGCTGCGCTGCCCGATCGTGAGCAGCTGCGCCAGCGTGCCGGGCGCGCCGGGGCCGAAGGCGCCGGCCTGGCGCAGCAGCCGCCACGACACCGCGCTGTAGTCCCGGGGCCGGCCGTAGACCTGGCGTTCGGCATCGAGCAGTTCCAGGAAGTCGCCGGGCAGCACGTCGGCGAGCGTGCCGCCCTTGGCCGCCACGATGATCGCGGCCCGGCCGATCGTCGCCTGCCGCGCGCCTTCACTGATGCCGGTGTCGGCGGTGATGGTTTCCCGCAGCCTGGTGAACCCGGCCCGGTCACGGGTCCGCTCCAGGTTGCGAGCCAGCGCTCCGGCGCTGATGCCGGAGGCAGCTAGCCAGCGCAGGGACGGGCGGAACAGATCCGCGCAGATGGCCAGGATCACCCCGATCGACAGCAGGAACATCCGGTCGCCGGTACGCATGCCGTGCGTATCGAGCCAGCCAGCTGCGCAGTCTTGCTTCCAGCCCGTCCCGGCGGCCTCGGCGCCGCTGGCCAGCCACCGCTGCTGCCAGCTGCCGCCGGGCTGGTCCTCGAGCCAGCCGACCGCCAGCTTCGCGCCGCGGATCTGCATGTTGCGGGTACCCAGATTGGCGCCGGTGAACGGGCTGCGAGTTATCACGCCCAGCACCACGGCCTGGCTGAGGCGGGTAGCCGGCCACTGATCGGCGGCCGGGCGCGGCGGGAACGTCTGCCGCGAGGCCGACCATGCGGCCTGCCGGGCCTGGCGGCGCAACCGCACCGGAACCGGGACGTCAGCGTTGTGCAGGCCGGCGGTCACGACGCGCCCGTCCCGAACAGCACGCCCAGCGTCTCGGGGCGGTACCCGGCCGCCGGCGGCGCCGCGGACCGCTGCCGGGCGCCTGCCGCACCTGCTCGCCGTGGTGCGCCAGCACCCGGCGGATCACGTCCTCGGCGCGCGGCACCGTATAAATCTGCGTCGTGGTCAGCTGGGCATGCCCGAGCACGGCCTGCACGTCGGTCAGCGGCAGAGACGGGTCCTCGGCCATCCGGTAGGCGGCGGTGTGCCGCAGCGCGTGCAACGTCGCCGCCGAGCCGGCCCGCTCGGTCACCCGCTCGAACATCCGGTGCGCCGCGTGGTAGGTCAGCGGCCGCACCGGGCGGCGCAGTGTCCACCACAACGGCTGCCGCCGCCCGGCCGGGATCAGCCCGGCCATCTGAGCCTGGTAAAGCCGCAGCCACACGAACGCATCGGTGGAGGCAGGCAGTTGCGCCAGCTCGCGGGTGCCCTTGCGGACCACGGTGATCAGCTGGCGGCCCGGGTCCACCCCGCCCGCGGTGGCCGACAACAGCTCGGCCGCCCGCGCCCCGGTCGACACGTAGAACGCCACCAGCGCCCGGTCCCGGTTCGACGGCAGCCGGGCGAAGATCGCGTTGAACTCCTCATCGCTGACCGCCCGAGGCACCCGGGACACCAGCTTGGGCCGGTACCGGCCGCTGCGCTGGTTCGGGTGCGCCTCCATCGGGTTGTGGTGCGCGCCGGGCCGCCCCCGCCGCCGGGCACGGTCCAGCGGGAACGGGTTGACCAGCGGCCCGGTGCCGGCCTCCAGGTGATAACCGTAAAAGCCGCGCAGCACCGTCTCGCTGTGCGCCCGTGCCGCGGGCGCACAGCCGCGGCCGGCCCGCGCGCTCAACAGCAGCCACCGGCTGAAGTCCCGCGCCACCCGCTGGTCAGCGCGGTCCCATTCGACCCCGGCCGCCCAGATGAACCGGAACCAGCGCAGCAGGTCCATCCCGTACGAACGCACCGTGGCCTCTGACCGGCCCGCGGCCAGCAGGTCCCGGAAAAACTCCGTTGCCGGCTCCACAGTGCGACCATCCGGCCCGGCCAGCCGGAAGGGCTCATAGCGGTCACCCGTCGCAATCAGCTGCCCGGCCCGCGGCACCACAAGGGCCGCCAGGTCCTCTCCGTCCCACATGGCCGGCGACTCTACCGCAATACCGACCTGAACTGGGACGACATCACTAGTAGTTCAGTCAATAGGTGAGATCCTGAAGGCGGCGAGCGTTTATTTCGCCCGGGAACTCGACCCGAGACATCCGCGCTAGTCGGGTTCATCGATTCGCACAAGGACCGGTTCGGCGTGGAACCGGCCTGCGCGGCCCTGGAAATATCGCCGTCCACGTATTACGCGGCGAAGAAAAGAGAGGAGAAGCCGTCCGCACGTGGTGCCCGGGACGAGGAGCTGAAAAGAGAGATCATGAGGGTACGGGAGAAAAGAGGGCGCAAACTTTACGGTGCGAAGAAGATCTGGCATGAGCTGAGGCGTGACGGCATTGAGGTCGCCCGGTGCACGGTCGAGCGACTGATGGGCGAGATGGGCATCGCGGGCCTGAGGGCCAGGAAGAAGAGGCCGCGAACCACGGTGCCCGGTCCGGCTGGCCCGGAGCGGCCGTCTGACCTGCTGGAGCGCGACTACACTGCGGCGGCGCCGAACCGCCGATGGGTCGGTGACATTACCTATGTCGAGACAGCCGCTGGTTTTGTCTACGCCGCTTTCATCCTCGATTTGTTCTCGCGGATGATCGTTGGCTGGCAGGTGTCGGATACGCTCCGGGCCGAGCTCGCTCTTGATGCGCTGGAAATGGCCGCCTGGTCCCGCGGGGACCGGATGGACGGGCAGCTTGTTCACCATTCGGACCGAGGTGTGCAGCCCGGGTTCAAGGAGTCGTCGCAACAATGCCGGTAGATGACCCTTTCCGCGCCAACCAACCACCTCGGGTTTGCCCAAGTCGCCGGGCGTGACGAGGTGTTCCGGCACCTTGTGCTGGCGCGGATCATCGAGCAAGCCGGACTCGTTGCGGGTGCTGGAGGAGTCCGGCGTCGCCGCGGTGTCCTACCCCACCCTCAACCGGCGCCTGCCGGCCTACGGCCGGGAGTCGTGGCGGAAGGGGCTGTCCGAGGCCTGCGCCCGGCACGCCCGGCTCGGCCCGGCCAGCGTCGTGCTCAACGACGTGTCGTCAGCTGATCGCACTCATCGGCGCTGCAGGTCCCTCCAGAGGTTTACATCGGGGCGGTCGTCTCAGACAGTCGCCTGAGGGCGGTAGGAACCCCTAAAGCGCATGCTGCCTGATGGAATATCTGCTCTACAGCTGGAAGCCGCGCTGGCCTGCGGGCTGTTCGACGATTTCGATGGTGATGGCGAGCTCGCGGCTGGCCCAGTGGCGCGCCAGTCGCCATTGTAGGCCTTGTCGGCCCAGACCAGGGCCAGCCGATGCCGTCCGGCGGCGCAGGCGGCCTTTATAGTGTGACGGCGGCGCCGGTCCGGTCCTGGGTGCCCGCCGGGGTGACCGCGACGGCGATGAGCAGGCCCATCGTGTCGGTGAGCAGGTGGCGCATGCGGTCGCGGACTTTCTTGTGGGAGTCGAAGCCGCTGGTCGCGGACGGCACCACCCCCTCGGCGGACTCGTGCACCGACTGGGCGTCGATGATGTCGGCCGACGGCTCGGGGTCCCGGCCGGCCGCTCCCGGGCCCTGGCCCTGGCCCTGGCCCGCAGCCGGTCGGTGACGTCGGCGGCTGCCCCGTCCTTCGCCCACCGGGCGAAGGACGGGCCGTGGACGGTCCGCCGCGGGCTGATAGGAAATCGGCCCGCAGCGCCCGCCACTTGATCCCGTTATCGGCCACGTAGAAGATCGCCGTCCGATCATCGTCCGCCGGTCATGCTTTTCCGACCGGCCGCCCAGGACCGTATCGCACAGCTTGACCGGCAGTAAAGGCTCCAGTTCAGCCCACTGCTCATCGGTCAGGTCACTGGCATACCGAGGCACGCGGGCCTGGCATCCGCACTCGCACGGGCGCGCCCCGGTAGCGCGCCCGCCCGGAAACGGTTCAATGCCATGGCGGGACTTTGGCGGGCAGAGTCTGGACAACCCTGCACCTACCGGGGCGCCCCGTGTCACCCACATCAACGCAAACCGAAACAACCGGCCCGGGTCGCCGCGGCAGTGTAACCCCGCCCCAGGCAACCCTTTAAAGACAGCCTCTATATGCCAAATAGCGAGGTTCGGGTGTGTGGGTCTACGGCGACGCGGCCGTGACTATACTCGTCCCATCGCGGGGAGGCGCGAGCGCAAAGGAGTGCGGCGGCGATGAGCCTCAGAGACATCCGGTACCAGGAAGACTACCGGACGGGTTACGACGACCTTGTAAGGGACTTTTTTCGTCCCTCCCTTCGGGAAGCACGCAAGTATTGGCGAGCCGTCGGGTATTTCTCTAGCTCAGCGCTCGAATCGTTCGGAGCGCCTCTGGGCGAGTTCATTCTTAATGACGGGCAAATACGGTTGGTCACGTCCGTACAGCTTTCGGAAGCTGATCTCAGAGCTATCGATGCCGGTAGTCCCAGGCAGCAAGTCTGCGAAAAGCGACTCGAAGAAATCATCGACAAGGACTTTAACGACACTGCCGGTCCGGGAGTTGTCCGCCTTGCTCACCTCCTTGAGCTCAAGAGGCTCCAAATTAAGGTTGCGGTGCCGAAGTTCGGAACGGGAATATATCATGAAAAGATCGGCATCTTTTTTGATGACCAAGATTTCATAGCCTTTACTGGATCCTCGAACGAGAGTAGGAATGCTTTTGAAAACAACCGTGAATGCATAGACGCGTATCCTGCTTGGGAAGTCCCCACCCGAGCACAGCGAAAGCTTGAACACTTCGAACAACTGTGGGCAAACTTGGATCGTGGAGTTGACGTATGGACACTTTCTGAAGCCATCGAGAGGAAATTGATTCAAATCAATCAAAGACAGATGCCTAGGCAGTCTACCGCTGACCGCTGGCGGCACCAAGACGAAGCAATCGAGCGCTTCCTCAATAGCGAGCGGGGCGTACTCAACATGGCCACCGGAACAGGCAAGACCAGGACTGCTGTGCGGATAATAGACGCCCTCATCAGCAATGGAACAGTCAACAGCGTCATCGTGACCACGGACGGGACTGACCTTCTCAAGCAGTGGTATAGAGAACTCTTGTCATTGCGGAAGGCACTTCCAAGGCAAGTCAGGCTGATTCAGGACTTTGATCAGCAGAGGGGCGTTCAAGAGTTCAATATGGATCCAAAAGACGCCATATTGCTGGTCTCACGTCGAGCCGGGTCTACCCGGGACCCACTTGTATCCTCGCTGCGTCAGCTAAACCCAAGTGCCGGCTTTAAGACGCTACTTATCCATGATGAGGTACACCGACTCGGCAGTCCAGCCAATCGGGAGAGGCTTCAAGGGAAGTCACAGCACATTCGCTACCGCCTTGGACTAAGTGCCACACCTGAACGCGAGTATGACGATGAAGGAAATAACTTTATTGAGTCGCATATCGGGCCCGTACTCCTCACCTTTGGAATAGGCGATGCAATTCAAAGAGGGGTCCTTGCTCCTTTCGCCTACTTCCCGTTGCCCTACGAACTCAATGATAATGATAAGGAACGTCTCAAGGATGTGTACCGCAGGCGGGCTGCCCGCGCTGCCGCCGGTGACCCTATGAGCGACGAAGAACTCTGGATCGAACTTGCGAGAGTTTATAAGACATCAACGGCAAAGCTGCCCCTGTTTGACGCATTCATTAGCACACATCGCCGTTTCCTGCGTCGCTGCATAATTTTCTGCGAGACACAAGAGTATGCGCACGAGGTCCTAGAGATAGTACACAAGTATAGGCCAGACTTCCATACGTATTTCACTGGCGAAGACTCCACCACACTACTGCGATTCGCCCAAGGTGATCTTGAATGTCTAGTGACGTGTCACAGACTCTCTGAAGGTATCGACATAAAGTCCCTCAGCACAGCAATACTCTTCTCGTCGGCTCGTGCGAGGCTTGAGACAATTCAACGTATGGGTCGCTGTCTTCGTGTAGATCCTAGCAATCCAGAAAAGATCGCAAATGTGGTTGATTTCGTCCGTGTGCCGAACGCGGACGAAGATCCTAACGCCGATGCCGACCGGAGCGCGTGGCTGAGTGCGCTGTCGGAGATAAGACCTCAGGGAGATTGACATGGTTCTTGACTCAAAGATAAGCGAAGCTATAGAAGCGGCCGTACAAGATGAGGGTCAGTCCCCCGCCTTGGCTCGCCGCCTGATCGCTTGGATGGAAGCAGCTACTTCTGGCAACGAAGACCTCAGCGATCCCGCTGCCACTGCGCGTCACCTGGAGGTACTCTACGAGGCGGCGACGCCGAGCGACCCCGAAGAGGAGAGAAGCTAATGACCTCTGTTGTAAAGATCCTCGGCTGGAAAGCCGAGGGTTTGCGGTGCCCCGATCACGAGCTTAATTGCTGTGATGATAATGGTGAACCCTATCCGGTGTCTCTAATCCAAATGCCGAACGGCACCGGCAAGACGACAACTCTCATGTTGCTGCGCGCTGCTCTTGCAGGCACCCCGATGGAAGGAAGATGGGACGAAAACAAAGTTCGGTCGCTGCGTAAGCGTGGAGCTGATAGCGATGTTGGCTCATTCGAGCTGCGGCTCCTCCTGAACGGACGACGAGTTACAGTTGTCATGACTTTCGATTTTGAAGCCAGTGCCGTCACATATAAGACGACCCGCAGTCCTGCTGGCCAAGCTCCTGGCTTCGATCCGCCCGCGCAATTCCGTAGGTTCATGAACCAGAATTTCGTTCCATTCTTCGTATTCGACGGTGAGCTCGCTCAACATCTCCTGGATCACGATCAGGTTGAAGCCGAAACGGTGGTGGAAACACTTTTTCAAATAAATGCTCTTCAGACGCTCGGGCGGAGAGTGATGGATCACTGGACGCATGCTACGCGCAATGCATCCGCAACCGAAGAACGTGGGTTGGCTCGGCGAGAAAATCGTGTTGAAAAGCTTCGGGAGAGGCTTCAGTTGCTCAAAGCGGAGCGAAGGAAATTCCTAGAGTCCTCGGCTAGACTGCGCAAGCAGCTGGAGCAGTATCACGAAACATACGCTCAGGAAATCGGCAAGGAGCGAGACCGCGCCGAGCAGATAACCAACGCCGGGGGTACCGTCGACGACTTGAAGGCGCGCGTGCGTGAGCAATCGCTGAGCGTTCTGGACCAGATGCGGGACCCACACGCGCTCTCATCGATATTTGCGCAGACAATGTATGAACTCAAGTTGGGGCTGGATCGGGTAAAGCTTCCGGAGAGTGCTGCCCGTGAGTTCTTCGAGGAGCTCGCAACCGAAGATAACTGCGTGTGCGGTCGCCCGATCGATGAGGAAGTGAGCGCAGTGATCCGTCAGCGCGCAACTACGTACTTGAGTACTGATGATGTGTCCCTCTTGAACTCAATGAAGACTGCCATTCAAGACGTCGTAGGCCAGTCGCGCGCTCAAACCGAAAGCGACCTGGAAATTGAGATGGGAGACCTGGAGGCGCTTGTGGCTCAGCGGCGCGATTCTCTCAATGATCTTGAAGAACTCCGCCTTGCCGCTGAACAAGCAGATCCCGCGGTCAAGCGGGCGAGCGAAAAGATTCGGGACCTCGAATTGGAGATGGCGGGCATTGATGGGGAACTCGAGAAGTTTGCTAGCAGGGATACTGAGCTCGGGGACGAGCGTACTTTTGGAATTGATGTGATCGCTGACCGCCTGGATGACGCAGAACAGAGGCTGGCAGAAATTATGGGGACCATTACCTTGCGGCAGAAGCGCGATGTGCTTGTGCGAGTAATCGAGAGTGCCCGCGAACGAGCACAGGCCCTGATATCTGCCGATATCTGCGCAGAGGCTAATACTCGAATTAGAGAGCTCATGCCCGATAACCGCATCGATATTGATCACATAGATCGGTGCTTGATCCTCAGAGGTCAGGAAGGAGGCAGTGCAGGCGAAACATTGGCTATCGCTTACGCTTTCCTTGCCACTCTATTCAATCGCTCCGAGCATCAATTGCCTTTTGTGGTGGATAGTCCGGCCGGGCCTATCGACCTCGCCGTGCGGCCGCGAATTGGGAATTTGATTCCCAAGCTGACTGACCAGTTTATAGCTTTCACAATCTCGTCCGAGCGTGAGGGCTTCGTGCAAAGGCTAAAGCAGGCCACTGAAGGTGGTGTGCAGTTCCTTACCGTGTTCCGGAAAGGCACGCTCGCTGCGCAGAGGGTGCCGACTGGAACGTCGCCAACCGCGGAGACCGTTGACGGAGTTTTGATCGAAGGCGAGGCATTTTTCAACGCATTCCAGTTGGACAAGGAGGACTGAGCTATGGCACAGTCGTTTCGAATTCGGAAAAGCGCTAGAGACTGGTTCGCGGAGTTGCGAGGCGAACGAGCATTTAGGACTGATTTCGACTCGTTCTACTTCTGCTTTATGGCGGGGATCGCCGAGCGGCGGAAGAATACTGTAGCGCTTGACGAGACTGCCGAGCTTGTAGACTACTTCCCTGATAGGTACGGGATGCGCAGCAAGCTGCTCGTAGCGCTATTTCTAACACGCGAATTGCAAGAGCTTGGCGTCACGATGGCCGAGAAGAAGACTGTACACGAAGCGATTGCGAAGCTCGTGAATCCAGAAGCCCAGCATCATTTGAGTGACATTGGGGTCCGAGAGTTCAATAGATACGCGTACGGCGGGTATGACGTGCTCCTGGACTGGTACGATGACAAGCCGAGATACCTAGATCTCTTTCTTATTTCCTTCAAGGAGCGGGTTGATTCGACGCTTGGAACGTAGTCTATTATCTCAGCCTTTCTCACTACGTTTCACGTTATCGGCCTCGATAGCGTCGGCAAGCATATCTAGTCCATCAGACGGATCTAGCTGCCAATCGAATCCGTACCTGTCGAGAGCTAGATGCCAATTCTTGCCATCTCCAATCAACGTACAATCCCCATCTATAGCATCAAGGATACGTAGCAGTCTTGAGTCGTTGTTAGGACGTTCAAGAACGTACGCGGCGAGAGTAAGAAGAGCATCGGCCGATCGACTGTACCTTACGTCATCTGAATGATCTTCTGCCGCCGCGACGCTTAGTCCCGTCAATTCATCCAAGAGCTGCAGGAGTCTGGTACGCACCATTTCCGCTGCTTCAGCAGACCTCGAGGAGGCAAACGCTCTGGACGAGACTCGCTTCACTGCCTCTACAGACTCGTCGGTAACTCGCACATTCAGAATGCGGCTCGAACGCCACAGGAATTCGTCTGGCGTAAGCATGAAGAGCTTAACTTCTGCTGCGGCAAGCAGCTCCTCCACCAGTTCAGGCCGCGGCCCTCGTCGTTTCTCCTCTTCCAGCCTCCACCAGTCCTCCTTCTCATCACCAGTAATGAAGAGGATGTCCTCCCGCCGCGCCCGTGCTTCCCCAATCAACTCGTGCCACAGTACATAGTCGCCTGTGGGGCCTTTTCCTTCGGGGCCCACATCCTTGAAACCGGGTGGCTTCCTTTCTCTTCCTCGCCGCCTCGCTTCGTCGACGGCCGCAGCATGTTCTTCGCTGCTCAGTGGCGGACCCACACGGTTTTCAAGGATAGATTCAAGCTTCGTAAGTATGGCATCGTTTGCCGTATTCTTTGCGAGCTCGTCAGCGTCAATGTCAGCATGATCAGCAATCTTACTGATAAGTTCCGTGAATGCCTCTTCCAGAATCGCGACCAGCCCGGGCGGTTGCTCCTTGGGCAGTGCCGCCTTTTTCGCCCATGTACGCAGCTCGTGCACTGCCGTTTCGCATTGACGGCGGAGAGCCCGAATTACTTTGACAGTGCCCCGCTTGTCCTGGAGCACCTCTTCCCGGTGATGCCAGAACTCATCCATCACTTGATGAGGGATCCACAGCCGTTCCTTAACCCGTTCGAGCACGGAAAGAAGATCGTCGCACGCCTCTTTGTTATACCTGTACAGGTCCAGTAGAACATTGGTGTCAAGGACAATCATTCCCCCCGTAAGCACGGCCAAATAGTCGTCCTCAGTTGGCGTCTGATATGCGGAAAAATGGTTGTACAAGCCGTCGCCTTTGCGCACATCTGGCGGTGTTGGAGGACCAGTGCCCTGGGGTGGGACGCCAAAACCCTGGGCCGTGCGCGTTGCCGGATTGGAC
>Ga0210395_10001660_pt1 | contig 17282 bp, 12 predicted proteins | sample IncBWH4OmetaG_FD_150861 | JGI IMG/M metagenome (GOLD analysis project Ga0210395, IMG submission 150861) | Forest soil microbial communities from Barre Woods Harvard Forest LTER site, Petersham, Massachusetts, United States - Inc-BW-H-4-O ...
TGAGCGCATGCGCAATATGCAACGGGCCGAACTGGCTTGGGCTGCGGGTATCGATCAAAGTCAGGCCCCTGCCCTGCGCTTCCTGAGGCGAAAGAAGCCATGAGCGATCGGCCACGAATCCCGCGATGGTGTAGGTTTCAATAATATTGGAAGCGAGAGAGCCCAGCAGGCGAACGGTCACATCAACGGTGCCAACTTGGGAAGCATGGTGTACCAGGGGAATCGTTACGGAGGCCCCGGGCTGGACCTCATCCGGCTTTTGCAGCACCTCGATGCAATCGCACGATGGGGAGATTTGGTCGATATGCATGGGCGCCTTCCCCGGATTAACATACGTCAGCTCCAGTGTGGTTTGCTCACCGCTAAAGACCACGCCCAAGGGAACCGTCTCGGCGCGCGCGCACCCAGCGGCCACCAGAAAGATCAAAACTGTAAGGGAAAAGCGCATGGTTATTCAACAACCTGTTAGGGTGGCGGCGATTGTGTCCAATACCGGGCCGCATGGAGTCCGCGGAATCGCAGGACGTAGCCGACCTCTGGCTGCAGCACGTATTGGTCGGCGGGCGCTTCGGTCTCAAACCAGTCGGTGATGAGGACGTAAAAACGCTTGTCGGGTGGCAGAGAAAAACCTTCACGGTCGGCCGGATAGTCCAGAACGAGATCGCCCAATTGAAGATCGCCGATCGACGGCATGATGACCGGCAAATTTCCCGAAGACAGCCCGGAAGCGGACAAAGCTGTGGACAGCGGGAAAGCCAGCGAGGCCGCAAAATCCATGTCCGCTCCGTCATCCATTGCCGGAAGACCTTGGACAAATGGGTCCGGCGACACATATCCCACCACCAGGATATTGACCGAAGCCGGGTTTTGCCGGCGAATAGTAAACGGAACGCCGGGCCAGAGCACGGTCGCGCTGGCATCGGTGGAAGCAGCACTGCGTTCGCGCCAGCCCGAGCCGGTGACGTATGCGATAACTTTTGCCGACGGCTTTTCCGTGCCTACGGAAACATTGTCGGGCAGCAGAATGGCATCCGCTCCCGAATAGACGGAACTATTGAGGCTGGCCACCGGATCGAGCAGGATTTGGGTCGGATCGGTGCCAAAGACTGCTCCGACGGTCCAGAAAGGCCGAATGCGCACCAAATCGCCGGAAGTGCCGGTATTCACCGTGCCAAGAGGATGGTTGGTCAAATCATCGCCGCGGGTATCGAGGGTAAAGACGCCCGTCTGGTTATTGAGGATCTCGTAGGAAAGGCCGGCCAGTTTTCCCGAGACAAATTGCAGATAATAGACCGCTGAACTGCCGGGTGCATACGTTCCATCTGCCACCCCGGTGGCAGACAACGTCACAGTCGAAGATGCAACCGCGGAAATTCGCGCAATCAAGGCCGAGCGCTGCACGAGCGGAATGGAAACGAAACTATCGCTGGCGCCGCGGGCGGTTAGTTCGGAATAACCGACCGCGGGAGTGGCGGCGATATAGGTGGTCTGGGCCTGCGCTGCCACCGCCAAGGCTAACGCACTTGTCGCCGCCAGGACTAATGAAACCAAGATGATATATATTGTTTTCATTTAGTTGCTTGTTTGAGTCACGCGCAGTTTGAGGAAGCGATGGATCGAGCCGCCCTCGATCGGCACGCTGTCGCGCACTTTCACCAACATAAATCCGGGGGGCGCCGCGGATTGATCGGTCGGCTCGGCCTGAATTTGCACCGTCCAATTCGCCAGCGGCACGGAGAGATCGTTGGATGCCACTACTTCATAAAGTAGCGTCGGGTCACCCTGCAGTTGGCGATAGGTCAGGGTCAGGAAATGTTGGCCACCCACCACGTCCACACCAGCCACGGGCAAGATGGAGTCATCCGGCTTGGTCGGATCTCCGCCCAAGGCGTATTCCAAAAGATTGTCCAGGCCGCCACCGGACGGATCGGCGTACGGACCGATGATATTGGGATCGGTGATCCCGGGCCAGTATTTGCTCTGCCAGGCACTGAAGCCCGAGGTTAGCGTGGCTGCGACCTGAACTTGCGCGCTTTGGGCGGTAGTATTGGGCCCATCCGTGGCACGGAATTGCACGCTGTAGGAACCGACTTGGGTGGCTGAAGGCGTCCAAGTGAGTTCGCCCGTGCCATCTTTGTTGTCGGTGAAGATCGCTCCATCCGGCAAATTAGCCGTAGAGAGAACGGGAAACAATCCGTCGGCGTCAGTCGCGCTGATCTTGATCATCGTGGGCTGATTGATCAAAAATTGAAAGTTTGGACCGCCAACAATGATCAAGGCTGGGGGCGCGGTCAGATTGGTCGGGTTACTGAAAGTGAGCGTGTAGCTCTGGGCGCCGGGCTGCACCCCCGTGTCGAAAAGGTTGAGCCAGTAAACCCAACTGCTGCCATTCTCCGTTTTCGAAACCCAGCAATTGGCGGAGGCCAGTTTTTTCCCGTCGGAACGCACCGCGCTGACATTTTGATCGGCCGAGATCGGGCTGGTGGTGCGCACGTAGAGGAGCGGACTGGAACCTGCCAAGTTTACAGTCAGCACACTATTGTTCACGTTCACCGCGGGGTTTCCAGGCGCTAAGTAATTGACCGGCTCGTTCTCCGTGGTGTGCGTCTGGCCGGTAAGCTCCGACTCAAATAGCTGGACGTCGGTAAAGCCGTCGTTCCAGGCATTGCTGTCGGCCGTGGGGTCGACGGCGAGAAAATCAGGAACCGTGTCCCGGCCAGGCAAGTCGCAAAGGACCACGCCGATCAGCCGATAGGTGCTGACGGCGCTTTGCGGGATGAGCGAAGTCAGGCTCCCGCCGAGCGAGGGATCATGGGAAATCTGCGCATCAAACTTTTCGAAGGTTCCCGACAGCGAACAGACCATGACCCAGTCCGCGATGCCCACGCTATTTGGTGCGATATCGCCAAAATTCACTAAGAGCGAAGGCTGCGCCGGGGCGCCATTGACCTGGCAGCCTACGATGCGAAAATCGATCAACAGGCCCGCCTTATTATCAATTATCTCGGGCTGGCCGGACTGAATCGCCACCTGTCGGGCCGTGGCAGAGGAGGAAGTGTTGATCACGCGTACACCCAAGGGAAAGGGCACCTCCGGGTCGCTGACTTGAGAGAACGGGTCTTGTCCGTAAACGTCACCGGGCAGGAAATATTGCAATTGGAGCTGGGGCATCGGCTGCACCGTGATCGAAGCCGGAGCCACCTGGACGGTCTGCGGTGTCCCATTGACCGAGTACTGAATCGTGGCCCCCACATAATAGAGACTGCCTTGGGCGCTCGTGCCGGCCGCCCCCGCGGCGGGGACAATGAAATAGGCCAGGGTTTGGGAAGAGCCACCGGCAATGGAAGTGGGGATCGTATAGCCCGTCTGCACCGTATAGAAGAATAGGTTAGTGCTAGAACTTCCATTTGGGCTCGTGGTGGCGCCCACGGGATTGCCGTTCGCATCGGTAAAATTGAGCGTGACGCTAAAAGCATCCAGGGATGACGGCTGGCCGTTGTCTACCGCCAGGGTGGCCACAAAACCCTGTCGCTCCAAGGTCGCTTGCTGGTTAATCTGTATCACCACCCGGGCGCACAGGCCGCTGTCGGCCCGCAGCGCGGCGCCGGCCAGCCCGCAAAACAGGGCAGCGCCGACAAGTAAACTGGAAGTGAGTCTGGACATCTTTTTAAAATCAGTCGTTGGGCGGAGCCACCGCGATCGGAACGTTGCTGGACGTACCCGTGGTTTGGTTACCCAACTGGCCAAAACTATTTAGTCCCCACGCCCAGAGCGTGGCGTCGGCTTTCACTCCAACCAGATGATCGTAACCGGCGGCCAAAACTTGCACACCAGCCAGGGTGAGCGCCACCGGCATCGAGCTCGACGTAGTGTTGCCGTTGCCAAGCTGGCCGACGTCGTTGGCGCCCCAGACCCAGACGGTGCCGTTGCTATCCAAAGCCACACTGTGATTGCTGCCGGCGGCGAGAGCCTTGATTCCAGAAAGCGTGGGATTGAGTTGTGGCGTGGTGACAACCGAGGTTGTGCCCAAGCCAAGCTGGCCCGCATGGTTATCGCCCCAAACCCAGACGGTGCCGGTGGCAGTGAGCGCCAATAAATGCTGCCGGCCGGAAACCAATGTCGTCGCCGGGCTGAGTGCGGCCACGGCCATCGGCGTGGCGCTGTTGGCCATCGTGCTATTGCCCAGTTGGCCAAATTCATTCGAACCCCACACCCAGACAGTGCCGTCCGAGGCCAAGGCCGCGCTGTGCCGGGCGCCCGCCACAACTTGGATTATATTGGCGGGCAAACCGGTAACCTGCACGGGAGCGGGACGGTTTATCGTGGTGCCATCACCCAGTTGCCCCCATCGATTGCCACCCCAGGCCCAGACCGTACCATCATTGCGCAAAGCGAGGCTGTGCGAATCGCCGGCCGCCACCTGGATGATGGCTCCGGTCAAGCTGGTAATCACAGCGGGGGTGTGATGACTGGTGAAACTTCCGTCGCCGAGTTGGCCAAAATAATTATCTCCCCAGGCATAGACCTGGCCGGACATGACCGCCAAACCATGGCCCTCTCCTAGCGCGGCGCTCGTCACCGGCCCGGTCAGACCGCTGACCCGCATCATTTGCGAACGGCTTATGACCGTTCCGTCGCCAAGCTGCCCTTCATTATTGCGGCCCCAAAGCCTGATCACGCCTGAAATATCCTGCCAAAGCCCATCGTCTCCCCCTGCGACCAAGGCGCTTCCGGCCAGCGGATTGATTGTATAGACGCCGCTCGTTGCCTGGCTTGAACCGCTTACATTGACGCCAATGGCGCTGAGGGTCGTCGTCGCTGGAATTGAAATGGGCCCGGTATATAAGTGTGAGGCTGAAGTGGGCGCATTACCATCGGTCGTGTAGTAGATCGCGATTGCGCCCGTGCTTGTGATCGTGACCGTCTGAGGGGTGCGGTAGGTGCCAGGCGCTGGCGTAAACGCCGGAGCAGAAGGCGACGTTGGAACGGTTACAGTGAGCGCGATCGGGCTGCTTGTCACGGAACCTCCGGGACCGGTGACAACCACCGTATAGCTACCGGCATTCGCTGCGTTGACATTGGTGAGAATAAGCGTCGCGCTGTTCGTACCGACAATATCGACCCCGTTGAGCTGCCATTGGTACGACAACGGACCGGTTCCGGTCGCGGCCACCCGGAGGGTTATATTGGATCCGGCGGTGACCGTGCTCTGGTTTGAAACGGCAAATAGGCTGCCGTCGTTGCTCGCTCCGCCGCCGGAGGCCGTGCCATAGAGCCGGCCATCGGTTCCTTGGACAAATCCATCGTAGGGATAAACGCCGTCACTTGCGCCCATAAAGTTATATAGCGCGGTGAAGCCTGTTCCATTCGGGTTGATCACAAACACGGTCCCGTCGCTGCTGGTTCCGCCAAAAGTCGCCGTGCCGTAGAGATGGCCATCGCTTGCTTGGATCAGGCTGGCTTGGGGATCATTGCCATCCGCGACATTGGTAAAATTATAAAGCGTGGTGTAACCCGTCCCATCCGATTTGAGTCCAAACAAGGTCCCGGTGCCGCTGGCCCCGCCGGCGGAGGCCGTGCCGTACAAGCGCCCGTCGGTGCCCTGGATCAGGCTGGCATGGGGAGCGCTGCCGTCACCCGCATTGGTGCCAAAACTATAAAGCGTCGTGAAGCCGGTTCCATCCGAATTAACCGCAAATACCGTTCCCAAATTTTTAGCTCCGCCTTTGACCGTCGTTCCATACAAGCGTCTGTCAGTGCCTTGGATCAGGCCGCTATCGGGACTCGCGCCATCGGTCTGGCCGGTGAAGCTGTAGAGCCTGGTAAAGCCGGTCCCGTCGGAGTTGAGGGCGAACACGGTTCCGGCACTATTCGCCCCACCCGCGGAAGCCGTGCCATAGAGCCGGCCGTCAGCTCCTTGAAGCAAACTGCCATCGGGATTGGCGCCGTCAGTTTGACCGGTAAAGCTGTAGAGCACGGTAAAGCCGGTCCCGTTGGATTTAAGCGCGAACACCGTCCCCGACCCAGCCGACCCGCCCGAGGAAGTCGTTCCATAGAGTCGGCTGTCGGTTCCCTGGATCAGGCTCGATTGCGGATCGCCTCCGTCAGGGCCATTGCTAAAACTGTAAAGCGTATTAAAGCCGGTTCCGTCCGTGTTGATCGCAAACGCGTTTCCATGGCCGGTGACGCCGCCACTGGAGGTCGTGCCGTAGAGCCGGCCATCAGTTCCTTGGATCAGGCCGGCGTCCGGATTTAGTCCATCGTTGCCACCGGCAAAGTTATGGAGAAGGAAGAACGAGGTAATCTGCGGCTGCGAAACGGTCGGCGGATAATTGATCGTGTAGGTGCCGGTAGCGACCTGGCTGGTACCTAAACTGTTTACCCCAATGGCCTGCAGCGTCGTGCTTGTTGGGATGGAGACGGGGCCGCTATAAAGCATAGACGAACCGGTCGGCGGGCTGCCGTCCGTCGTATAATAAATCGAGTTTGCACCCGCGCTGGTGATCGTCACCGTTTGCGCGCTAGTGTAGGTCCCTCCACCTGGACTGAACACCGGCGCGGCCGGCGGCGGCGTGATTGTGTAGGTCACGGTCGTGATCGGGCTGGAACCGGCACTGTTGACCGCAATGGCCTTCAAGGTCCTGGTCGCGGAGATCGAAACGGAGCCGCTATAAAGCGTGGACGAGCTCGTCGGCGCACTGCCGTCCGTCGTATAATAGATCGAGTTTGCACCCGCGCTGGTGATCGTCACCATTTGGGCGCTGGGATAGGTCCCTCCATTTGGACTGAATACCGGCGCGGCCGGCGGCGGGATCATCGTATAAGTCGCAGTGGCGATCAAACTTGAGCCTCCTCCATTGACCCCGACGGCTTTCAAAATCGTCGGCGCCGAGATCTGGACAGGCCCCGTATAGAGTGAAGATGAGATCGTCGGCGGGCTGCCGTCCGTCGTATAGTAGATCGAGTTTGCACCCGCGCTGGTGATCGTCACCGTTTGCGCGCTGGTGTAGGTCCCACCACCTGGACTGAATACTGGAGCAGCCGGAGGCGGAGTAATCGTGTATGTGGCAGTGGTGACCGGACTGGAACCGGCGCTATTTTTGCCAATGGCCTTCAAGGTAGTGGTTGCGGAGATCGAGATCGGGCCAGTGTAGAGCCTCGAAGACGTGCCCGGCGGGCTGTTATCCGTCGTGTAATAGATCACACTCGCGCCGGAGCTGGTGATCGTCACCGTTTGCGCGCTGGTATAGGTCCCTCCACCTGGACTTAACACCGGCGCGGCCGGCGGTGGAAGTTTGATCGTGTAAGTGCCGCTTTTCACCGCGCTGTTTTTATAACCGGTCTCGTAAGCGATCGCCCTGAGCCTGGTCGTGATGGTGATGTTCACCGGACCGGTATAAAGCGTGCCGTTGGTTTCGCTTGGCGAGCTGCCGTCGGTCGTGTAGCGGATCGATACGCCGCTGGTGCCCGATGTGATCGTCACCGTCTGTGTGCTCGGATAAGTGCCGGCCGCAGGACTAAAGACCGGCGGCAGAAGTCTGATCGTGTAAGTGCCGCTTTTCACCGCGCTGTTTTTATAGCCGGTCTCGTAAGCGATCGCCCTGAGCCTGGTCGTGATCGTGATGCTCACCGGGGCGGTATAAAACGTGCCGTTGGTTTCGCTCGGCGTGCTATCGTCGGTCGTGTAGCGGATCGATGCGCCACTGGTGCCCGATGTGATCGTCACCGTCTGCGCGCTCGTATAAGTGCCGGCCGCGGGACTTAAAACCGGCTCGACCGCCGTGCCCGCGTGGGCGACGGCTGTCATTGCGCCCACCATTGCAATTCCCATGAGGAAAAGCTTAAGCGTCGCAAAAAAAATGCCCGTGGTCGCGTGGTCGCTCCGTCTGCGAATCGCGGCTGCGGTGGCGATGGCCGAGGAGATCATTGTTGTGTGCCTTTAGGATGCCAAGCATAGTTCATATGTGAACTTAGCATCCGCATATGAATCGCCGTGCTTACCCTTTCCCCAACAAGCGAAGCGAGTTTTTCTCCTTTCAGGGAAGAAAACCGATGCGAGCGCCGGCACTCGCACCCGCTATCCTGTTGCAGGACGGGCGGTCAGAAAGGCCCGGCTAATCTAGCCTTTGCTTTGGATTTATTAGGACAGGGATAAGCCACAAATGAGGGCAAATGCAGCAAATGTTTTATTAATATGTTTTCCGCTCTCATGATACTAGTTGGGTTGAGTTGTCGTATCAGGGGGATTGTCTGTCGCAAAATGGCTGATGGATTGCGTTGAGATGGCACGGGTAGAGTTGCGCCTGGCGCAGTCGGAGTGGATCAAACAGGAGGTTTGATCGGCTCTGAAGCCAAGTTCATATGTGAACTTATGATCCATATTTGAAACATGCCAAAGACGTCAGCAAATGACGTCAAGTGTGTTGTTGCGCACCGGCCGGGTAGTTATGCAACTACAAACTGAAGGGCATTAATGACATTATCTTACATGAGTGTAATAAATACGTCATAATCCCGCTGTCTCCCAGCCGCCTAGCCCCACCCCCTTGAATCATTTGCAGCTGGTGGCGGGCGAGACGCGTAAAGCTGGGTGGGGCCGGAGACAATAGCTAAACCGTAGGGCGGGTTTACGTCCGACACTTGTCCAAATTGGCCAAGGTATGCTTCCTTCGACAATAGACAACAGCTTAATGTCTTATGGAAAATGGGCCCGCAGGGACTTGAACCCTGAACCAAAGGATTATGAGTCCTCTGCTCTAACCATTGAGCTACAGGCCCGTGCGCCGCGGCGCAGACGCCGCCGCGAACGTCGAACGCCCAACATCGAACGTCCAACGTCGAAGTACATACTAAAATCCAAAGCTGATGATCAAGCTTGGGCTGCGGCTTTCCCGCCGCTTTCTTTCATTTATTTTCTTTTCTAGTCCAAGCGGCACCGCGACAGGCGCGCGTCGCGACCCAGCCAGGTAGCAAATCGGCAACCTCCTGAACGCTTGGATCAAACCGAACCATTTCTTTCCTGGTCACGACCATCGAGTCCGACACTCTTTTTCTCCGGGGTAATGGAACTGCCAGCCATGATCATCAGCATCATGAAATACAAGGGTAGCGCGTTACATTGTTCGCTGTGTGACCCAACTTATGCTTCCTCTTACGTAAGTTGCCGGTGATAACATGAACCCGTTTCAACCCCGAGCCAAACATGCTTCATCGTCTTATTTTGACAATGGCACTGGTCATACTGGCTGTCACGGAGCTTCGAGCTTCTGAGGCTTCATCGAACTCCCACGACTCTTTGATCGCTGAATTACTTCGCGATCCTCAACTTGCGGACTGGAAGGCGCTTTCCCGGTTTGATGAAACCCTGACCGGCCACGAATTTGAAACCCGGCTGGATAACGTCTTCGATCCCAAACATGGGCTTCAGCCTTATTTGCATTATGGGGGCGACTCCGTGGCTGTTTACCTGAACGCTGAGCACAAAGGCAATCCGGTGCTCGTCCTGCGATTCGCGGCATCGGATGCGTTGGTGCGCCCGCGCCCAAGCACGTTTCGGTCTCCAGCCGAATTTTGCCGCCAACCCGCGCCTGCGGGAAGAAATCTTCCGTTAGCCGGATTGCGGGTAGTGATCGAACCAGCCGATATCGGCGGCCGCTGGGCGGAGATGGAAGATCGATCCGTCGATTTTCACGGCTATGGCCGGATCAATGAAGGCGATCTCAATCTGGTGGTGGGCCGGTTGCTACGGGATAAGCTGACCCAGTGCGGCGCGACCGTCTTTCTCGTGCGCGACCGGGCAGAGCCCGTCTTGCCGATCAAGCCCGATGAATTGCTCGGCCCGGCCGAGCAAATCCTGCGCACCCAGCCATTGTCCCTGCCTGAATCGTTCCGCCACCGCACCGCGCACATGCAGGTGGATAATCCCGCCCAGCTTCGCATTGCGGCAGAACTACTCCTGACCAAGACGCTTGAAACACGCGCCCGTGCCGCACTCGTGCGGCGTTCATTCACGCCGGACGTGACCATCGTCATCCAACACGACGCCACGCCCGACAGCACCGAAGGCGGGTTCGTCAGCATCAACCGGAATATTTTTTTCGTCCACGGGGCCTACACGCCCTCCGAATTAAGCGAACCCGAGCAACGCTTCCGGCTATTGACGAAATTGCTTGAGGACACGACCCCGGTAGAAGCCATAGTCGCGGCGGCCATCGCCGCGCGGTTCAAGGCCGTAACGGGATTTCCCTCGGTGCTCTATGGGGATTCGGCCAACACACGGCTGGTTCTGCCAGGCAACCCATATGTCGTCGCCCGCAATCTGGAATTCAATCGCGAGCACGATGGCCCGGTGGTGGTGACAGAACCTTACTTTATGAATCAACCTGAAACCTTGGCGCGACTTCTCGCCGGCGACTATCCCGGTAAACGCGTTGTGGCGGGCAAGCTGCGGATCAGTATTTATCAGGAGTATGCCGATTGCGTAGTCGCGGGATTGCTCGACGCCTACAAACTTCCGCGCTGATCGGATCAAACACGTTATTTCGGCCAGCTTATGCTTCCTTTTCGCGATCTCGGCCAACGCATGCTTCCGAATCCGAATCTGAACAACCGATGCGCCGGCCAACCTATCGTTCGATCGACATACACGGATGGATACGGATCGGATCAGCGCCCATTAGCGTACATCAGCGGTTAAGCAAACCTTGATTTTATCTGCGTAATCCGCGGAAAAATATATAAACTTCGTTGGATCGACCTCCGCGACCTCCGCGACCTTTGTGTAAAAAATCTTCTACTCAGTCAGGCCTTGGATGTTCGACGTTGGGAGTTGGACGTTGAAGGAGTTCCTCGCAGAGTTCTGCGACGCGCGCGGAGGTCGTCATCGCCACGTCCGAGGCATCGAAGCGTCCCCGGCTGTCCAGGGTGAAGGCGAGTTCGACCAACTCGGTCCGGAGCTGGTCGAGTTTTTTCAAGAGGGTGTTGGCTTTTGCACTCATGTTCACGGTTCACAGTTCACCGTCCACGGTTTGTCATTGGTCCTTGGTCATTTGTCATTGGGAGTTCGACATTCGGAGTTCAGTGTTCAGTGCAGGAGTTGGGCGTTGGGCTTTCGATGTTGGATGTTGAATGTTCAAGGAGTTTAAGACGCGGCCTCGGATGCCGCCTTCAAATCGGCGAGGCCTTTTTCGAACTGGCGGCCGCACATTTTATCCATGCTCATGAAAAGGCCCATCAATTTGCAGAAATAGTTGCTTTTCCCAAACATGCTCCAAGTGACAATCGTCTGATTGCCGTCTGGCTTGAAGGTGAACTCCGCGGTGTTGGTCGCCGCGAAGGGTTTCAGAAATTCAAGCCTGATCTTGATCTGCTCGAATGGACGGCTCTCCGTCAGCGTCATGCGCCCGATGCCCACCTTGCTGTTTCCAGTCCACGAGTAACTGGCGCCAACTCCCGACGGCGCGCCGTCGTAGGTTTCCTTCATGGCCGGATCTATTTTCGCCCAGGGGTTCCACGCCTCCCATTTATGGAAATCGTTTACTTGTGCGAACGCGGCGGACGGCGAAGCCGATACGGAAATACTCCGCTCGACCCGGAAATAGTCGGACTGTCGCGCCGCAACGATAAGAAGAACCACAATGACAATGGCGAGGACGATGAAAATTTTTATGAGCATGGTGAAAAAGGTATCAAGTTTCAGGTGCCAGGTATCAGGAATTCAGCATTCGGAGTTGGTAATTGGTAGTTGGGCGTTTGCCTAACATTTCTTGTTACTTGTCACTGGTACTTGGTAATTCTTTTGCCTTTGGGTATTCGGCATTTCAGCCGGGCGTCACTTTCGCCGACAGCATGGTGCGGTACGCCTGCCGATAGGCCCAGGCCAGGTAGAGTTCCAACGCGAGGAAAACGGCGGCCATCGGAAGGCCCGAGTGCTCGAGAAAAACGTGGAACGCGATACTGTTGACGATGAAAGGCGCAAACAAAGCCAGGGCCAGCGGCACGAAGCGATTCGATACAAGCATCGCCCCGACGATCAGCTGCGTCGTCCCGATCAATTGCATCATATAGCCGCTCTTGAACAACGCGCCGGCAAACGCCATGGCGCCTTCGGACATGGGCGTCTTCGGTTGCGGGATAAAATTCAAAAACATGTTGAGCCCGAAGACGAGGAGCGGGAGCCCCATCAGGATCCGCGCGATGGCGGGGAAGAAACGGGTGCTGGATTTGTTTGCGCGCCCCTCGGCGACGCCGGCTTGGAATGTGGTATCGGTTGTCATATGGGATTGGAATTAGGAGTTGGTCATTGGTCCTTTGTCATTGGTATTTGGCGATAGCAGCAGTGACGTGAGATAGACCGACGACAAATGACCAAGGACGAATAACCAATGACAAATGCGTCAGCGCCCGCGGCCCATCTGCATTTGTGCGGCGGCTTTTTTTATTTCTTCAGGGCTCATATCGCGGATGTGCGTGGCCACCGACCAGTGATGCCCAAACGGATCCTCGATTTGGCCGTAGCGGTCGCCCCAGAACATATCCGCGACCGGCATCGTGACCTTCGCCCCGGCCTCGACGGCGTCCGCGACGGTGGCGTCGACATCCGGCACATTGAGGTGGAGGGTGACCGGCGAACCCTTGAGCGACTTCGGTCCCAAGGCGCCACATTGAGGAGTTTCATCGACCAGCATGACGATCGAATCGCCGATGCGCACCGAAGCGTGGATAAGTTTGCCTTCGGGACCAGGCAGCCGCATCATCTCCACGGCGCCAAAAGCTTTCTTGTAAAACTCAATCGCATCGGCCGCGCCGGCACAGACCAGATGCGGCGTGACAGTATGCAGTTCAGGGCGATTTGCCGGCTTGTTGGATTTCGCCGCGGGTTTTGCTTTGGCCGGGCTTTTTTTCTTGGTTAATGTATTCGTGCTCATGGGAGAAAGGAGTAGATGGTAGTTGGAACGAACGGCTAAACACAAACTACCAATTACTGGTTTGTTCAGTGCTCAGAGTTGGATGTTGGATGTTCAAAGCGTTCACAGTCTCAACGAACGAGCCGGTGCATTTCGGACAGGGGGTGAAAATTTTTCCAAAAAGCATCGTGGACAAACCTAGGTTCGTGGAGCCCAAGCGGATTGATTGACCGGGAAAATGTGCAATAGTGCGTTCGTCTCAAGTCGGGGTGACAAAAAAACGCCAAAAATCGGCAACTATGTCCTTCCGGGCGATTCTCGTTCGTTGTAGGTAGTAGAAGCTATCTCGAACCCGAAAATTAAAGGTCCACCATGGAAACAAATTCTCCGCCCGCTCCCTACATGCTTTTCTTTCGAAACACCGGTCCAGAGACTCATCAGCATCTCTCCCCAGACCAGCGGCAACAGCTCGTAACCCGTTGGAACGCCTGGTACGATGGGTTGACCGCCCAAGGCAAGGCCGTCGAAGGCCAGCCGCTGGAACTGGAGACCCGCCTCGTCTCCGGCCCGAACGGATCGCGCGTGGTCGACGGTCCCTTCGCCGAATCCAAGGAGGCCATCGGTGGCTTTGTGAAACTGATGGTCAGCAGCCTAGATGAAGCCACGGAAATTGCCCAGCAGCACCCCGGCCTGGAATACGGCCTCGTCATCGAAGTGCGGCAGATGACGGACACCTGCCATCTCGGCGTTAATGCCGGGAGAAAAGCGGCGAAAACGTTGTCCGCCGTATAACACTCAGCACAAATCCTATCTTTTCAGAATGTGGGCGGGGTGCCCTCACACCGCGACCGATGTCAATGCGGGGTGAGGGCACCCCGCCCACACCTTTAAATTCCCCGTGCCACTCGTGGATTCAGATCTGCCGACTGAAGGTTCCCGCACAGAAAGCCAACCGGCGGGCGCCCAGCCAGCCCAGTTGGTGGAACATTTTTTCCGCCACGAGACCGGGCGGTTGCACGGCGCGCTGATCCGGTTGCTCGGCGTGCATAATATCACGCTCGCGGAAGACGTGGCGCAGGAGGCGCTGCTCCGGGCCCTGCATAACTGGTCCATGGGCGGCGTGCCGCCCAACCCTTCGGCTTGGATTACGCGCGTGGCGATGAACCTCGCGCGCGACGCCCTCCGGCACCAGCGCATGTCCGGCGGCAAGGAGTCGGCCATCATCACGCATCTCGAGCAGACGCGGTCGACTGCGGCCATTGTCAGCGAGGACGATAACGAGATCCGGGACGATGCCTTGCGGCTTTTGTTTGTGTGCTGCCATCCGGCGATCGCGCCCGACGCCCAAGTTGTGCTCGCCCTGAAAGTCCTGTGCGGTTTCAGCACCGGTGAAATCGCGCGCGCATTTCTGACCAGCGAAGCGGCGATCGAGAAACAACTCACGCGCACCAAGCAACGAATCCAAAACGCCGGCATCGGCTTCGACCTTCCGGAAGGCGAAAACCTGGCTCCCCGGCTCGGCGGCGTGCTGGCCGCGCTTTATCTTTTGTTCAACGAAGGCTACAAGGCCTCGGCGGGCGAACGCCTGCTGCGGGAAGAGCTCTGCCAGGAAGCGGTTCGATTGACGTCGCTGCTCATCACTCACCCGGCCGGGCGGACGCCGCGCAGCCATGCACTGCTCGCCCTCATGCTCTTGAGCGCCGCGCGCTTCCCGTCCCGTTTGGATGACCACGGGGATTTGTTGCGGCTGGATGACCAGGACCGCTCCAAATGGGACCAGCGGTTGATCGAACACGGACTGATCCAACTCGGTGAAGCCGCGCAGGGAAACGAACTGAGCGAATACCACCTCCAGGCCGGCATTGCCGCCATTCATTGCACCGCGACCGATTATGCGTCCACCGATTGGGCGAGCATCCTGCGCCACTACGACGAGCTCAACCGGATCAAACCGTCGCCCATCGTGGCCTTGAACCGCGCAGTGGCGGTGGCGTATCTGCACGGGCCGCAGGCCGGGCTCGAGGCCATCGCGAAAATTCCGCAACGCGACCGGTTGGAGTCACACTATTTGCTCCATGCGGTGGTCGGCGAATTGCACTGGCGCTTGAAAGACCATCGCGCCGCGGCCGAGAGTTTTCGGCAGGCGCTGCGCCTGGCCCAAGTCGGTCCCGAGCAGCTTTACCTCACGCGCATGCTGGAACGATCAGGCGACTGCGTCGAACACTGAACGTTGAAATCAACATATTAGCCACAAAAGAACCCAGAGAGCACAAAGACTAGAGGTTGAAGATCAGGGGTCAGATAAAATTTCCCAGCCGTGTAATCCGGGTTTAAAACAAAAAGTTTATTTGGATTGGTCTCTGCGCTCTTTGTGCTCTTTTGTGGCTAAAATCATGAAGCGTTTTATTTCAATCCTGCTTTTGTTCCTGCCGCTGGCGGTTTTCGCCGGAGACAAGCTCTTCATCGCCGCCGCCGCCAACTTCGTTTACGTGCTCGATCCGCTGGACGCTCAGTTCAAGAAGCTGGAGCCGGAAACCGAAGTCACCATCGTCACGGGCTCATCCGGCAACCTGGTCGCGCAGATTACCAACGGCGCGCCGTACGATTTATTTCTCTCGGCGGACATGCAGTTCCCCGAGTCACTCATAAAAAGCGGTTACGGCGAGAAGGAGTCGCTGACCAGGTTCGCCGTGGGGCGGCTGGTGCTTTGGACCACCAAACCGGGACTTGAATTGTCGTCGGTCGCCGATGCCGTCCGCTCGCCCGCCGTGCAGAAGCTGGCCATCGCGAACGTGGAAACGGCACCTTATGGCCGGGCGGCAAAAGAAGCGCTGATGAAACTCGGGGTGTGGACAACAGCGGAGCCGAAGATCGTCACCGGAGAGAACATCACGCAAACAGCGCAGTTTGTGGAAACCGGGAATGCCGATGCGGGTTTTGTCGCGATGTCCCTCGTGCTTTCGCCGAAATTAAAAACCAAAGGCACATGGATTGAAGTCCCGGCCGAACTTTACGAGCCACTCGACCATGGGGCGGTGATCACCCGGCACGGCCGGGACAATGCGGCCGCGCAGCGCTACTTGCTGTTTTTGCACAGCGCCGAAGCGCGGGAAATATTTGCTCGCTTCGGTTACCGCGTGCCGGAGTAGATAATCATCGGTTCACAGTTCAAAGTTCACAGTTCACAGTTAAGCCTTCAGCGCGACTTCAGGATGGCGACGTCTCTTGTCGGGGCATAAAGCCCCCACAAGCAAACTGACCCAGGACCGAGATCCCTCGTTGCGCTCGGAATGGCAAAAACAATCAATACCGAACCGCAATGCGGACCGGCATGGGGCGTATGGCGTTTGCCTTGAAGCGAAACCAGAAGAAAAGTCCGAGGGCGGCCGCAGTGAAAATGGCGCCATAGGCGGCCGGCTCGGGCACGGGCGTGATTTCGTGATCGCTGGACAGCCACTTGGTGCTGTTGCCCGCGAAGCCGGTGAAGACGACTTGATTGGTGGGCGGGGCGCCTTGCGGGCCGGGACTGCTGGTGCTGTAGAAATAATCCTGTTCGTCGGCCCAGTTGGTGACAGACAACTGCAAGCCAGTGGTCTGGAAGGAAACGCTGCTGACAGTGAGAATGGAGTTGGTGGGATTGGTGGCGAAATCGATCGTGGAATTGCCGGTGACACTGAGACTGCCAAAAACGTCGGTGCTGCCGTTGAGCTTGAGCGTGCCGCCGGCGAGGATGAGGTTAAGGTTGGGGTCGTTGAAGCTCGCGTTTAAGGTGAGCGTGACGCCTGAGCTCACAACGAGCGTGCCGAAAGCGCCGGCCATCGTGCCGCCAAGCGTGCTCGTCGGGCCGGTGAGGGTGAGCGTCGGGCCGGTGGGACCGGCGGAGCCAAAATTGAGCGTCCCGCTGCTGGTGAGGTTGGTGATGCTCTGATTTAAATTATTCAGGTTAAGCGTAGCGCCGCTGCTGACGGTGACACCGCTGGAAGTGCTGAGAACGTTCGCCGCACCGGCGGTGAGCGTGCCGGCGGAAATCGTGGTGGCACCGGTAAAGGTGTTGGCGCCGGCGAGGGTGAGCGTGCCGCCGCCTTGCTTGGTCAGTGCACCCGCGCCAGTGATGAGGCCGTTGACCGTGCTGGCACCGGCGCCGTTGATCGCAAGGGTGGAGCCGCCGGCCAGGCTGATGGTGCTGCCGCTGGAAGAATTTACGGTGGCAAGGGTGTTGCCAGTGCCACCGGTGACGGCGAACGTGCCGCTGTTCACCGTGAGCGCGGATGTGTTGGCGATCTGGCCGGTGGCGGTCTCGTTCACCGTGCCGCCGTTGATGGTGAGGTTGCCGGCGATGGCGTTCGTGTTGGCCGCCTCGCTGAGGTTGAGCGTTCC
>Ga0210395_10001661_pt1 | contig 17273 bp, 16 predicted proteins | sample IncBWH4OmetaG_FD_150861 | JGI IMG/M metagenome (GOLD analysis project Ga0210395, IMG submission 150861) | Forest soil microbial communities from Barre Woods Harvard Forest LTER site, Petersham, Massachusetts, United States - Inc-BW-H-4-O ...
CGCCAGCCGTCCCGAGGTCCGGTACGGGCTGACCACGATGTGCGTGGGGATGGGCATGGGCGGCACCGTGCTGTGGGAGCGGATTTAAACCAATGATCATCCCGAACGGTCCCGTGGTTCCCGTTATCCCCGCCCGCCTCGCCCCGGCTTTCGAGGGAGCCCCGGTTTTCAAGGGAGATCGCCAGTCATGACGACGAACGCCAACGTGCCCGCCGGCCTGCTCGGCGAAGACGACTTCCCGGACGAGGTTGTCACCCGCGCGATCGTGCGCGACGTGGACCTCGGCCCCGATGCTGGGATCCTCGCGCTGATCACGCTGGACAACGGCCACGACCACACCAAGCCGAACACGTTCGGCCCGCGCGGCCTGCTATCGCTGAGCTCCGCGCTGGACGGCGTGGCCGCCCGCGCGGCGGCTGGCCAGATCGCCGCGGTGGGGGTCACCGGCAAGCCGTTCATCCTCGGCGCCGGCGCGGACCTGGACGGGGCGGCGGCCGCGATCTCCGGGGCCGGCGTCTCGGAGGCGGCGGCTCGCGAGCGCGCGCTCGCGATCGCCCGGCTCGGCCACGCGACCTTCCGCCGGCTCGGCGAACTGCCCGTGCCGTCCTTCGCCTTCGTCAACGGCGTCGCGCTCGGCGGCGGCCTTGAGGTTGCGCTGCACTGCACCTACCGGACCATCTCCTCCAGCGTGCCGATGGTCGCGCTGCCGGAATGCTTCCTCGGCCTGGTGCCCGGCTGGGGCGGCGCGTACCTGCTGCCGCGGCTGATCGGCCCGGCGAAGGCGCTGAAGCTGATCATCGAGAACCCGCTGTCGCAGAACAAGATGCTCCGCGGCCCCGAGGCGTTCGAGCTCGGCATCGCGGACGCGATGTTCGAGCCCGCCGACTTCCTGGAGGAGTCGCTGCGCTGGGCGTCGGGAGTGCTGAGCGGGTCAGTGACGGTCATCCGCCCGGTGGGTCTTCTTGATGATGCCGCGGCCGGGACGCAGGAGGAGTGGTCGCAGGCGGTCGCCGGGGCGCGGTTCTTCGTGGACGGGAAGCTGCACGGCGCCGCGCCCGCACCGTACCGGGCGCTTGACCTGGTGGCGGCGGCCCGGACGCGGACCCGCGACGAGGGGTTCGCGGCCGAGGACGAGGCCCTGGCCGACCTGCTGCTCTCCGATGAGCTGCGCGCCGGGCTCTACGCGTTCGACCTCGTGCAGAAGCGGGCCAGGCGGCCCGCCGGCGCGCCGGATCGCGGGCTGGCGCGGAAGGTCACCAAGGTCGGGATCGTCGGCGCGGGCCTGATGGCCGCCCAGATCGCCCTGCTGTTCGTCCGGCGGCTGCAGGTGCCGGTGGTGATGACCGACCTGGACCAGGCGCGGGTCGACGCGGGCGTGGGATACGTGCACGCCGAGATCGACAAGCAGTTGACGCGCGGCCGGCTCTCGCCGGACGCGGCGAACCGGCAGAAGGCGCTGATCTCCGGATCGGTGTCCAAGGACGGGTTCGCGGACGCCGACTTCGTGATCGAGGCGGTCTTCGAGGAGCTCGCGGTCAAGAAGCAGGTGTTCGCCGAGGTCGAGGCCGTCGTCTCCGCCGAGTGCGTGCTCGCCGCCAACACCTCCTCGCTGTCGGTGTCGGCGATGGCGGACGGCCTCGCGCACCCCGAGCGGGTCGTCGGGTTCCACTTCTTCAACCCGGTGGCCGTGCTGCCGCTCGTCGAGGTGGTGCGCGGGACGGCTACGGACGACGCGTCGCTGGCGACCGCCCTGTCGGTCGGCAAGGACCTCAAGAAGAACTGCGTGATCGTCGCCGACCGGCCCGCCTTCGTGGTCAACCGGCTGCTCACCCGGTTCCTCGGCGAGATCACCCGCGCCGTGGACGAGGGCACGCCGTTCGAGGTCGCCGAGCACGCCGCCGACCCGCTCGGCCTGCCGATGAGCCCGTTCCTGCTGCTGCAGCTCGTCGGACCGCGCATCGCTGCACGTGGCGGAGACCCTGCACGGGGCGTTCGGCGACCGGTTCGCCGTCTCGCCGAAGCTCCGGGCGCTGGCCGAGTCGGGCAAGGCGTCGGTGTACCGGCCGGACTTCTCGGTCGATCCCGAGGTCATCGCCCTGCTGTCCGGCGGCGACCGGCCGTCCGACGGGCCGGGGGTGCTGTCGGTGGCGCTCGAGGGGCTGGCACATGAGATCAGGATCATGCTCGACGAGGGCGTCGTGGCCGCCCCGGAGGACATCGACCTCTGCATGATCCTCGGTGCCGGATGGCCGTTCCACCTCGGCGGCATCACGCCGTACCTGGACCGGACGGGGGTCGCGGCCAAAGTGAACGGGGCGCCGTTCCGCCGATAGCGGGTTGACAAATCAAATTAAGAGGAATGTTCCGGGTAAGCTCTGGATTGGCTCTTGGGTCGCGGCGCGGGCCCGTGATAAGAAGGACTTATCGCGTTCTCATGGGGCGAGATTCGCGTGGCCCGGGTCGTAAGGTGGGCGCTAGGGGGTTAGCCGGCGGTGTCGGAGAACTGGGTTAGGTCGGCATCCCACCCGAGCACGCCTGCCCAGATCGACCCCTCAGCACCTAACCCGGCCCGCGTCTGGGACTCCATGAACGGCGGCCACGACAACTTCAGGACGGACCGCCTGGTCGCCGGGTACCTGGTGACGGCTGTGCCCGCGCTGGCGCAGGCGGGACCCACGGTACAGGCATTCTGCGGCCGGGTGACCCGCGTCGCGGGCGAGGCGGGAATCAGGCAGTTCCTCGACATCAGCATGGGCCTGCGGGCCGCGTCCAGCGTGCACGCGGCCGCGCGGGCGGTCGCCCCCGGCTCCCGCTTCGTCTTCGTGGCCAACGACCCGATGGTGCTCTCGCACACGCGGGCCACGCTACGCTCATCGGCCGAGGGTGCCGTCACCTGCGTCAACGTGAACCCCCTTGACATCGAGTCCGTGCTGCGCGCCGTCAGCGGGATCCTGGATCTCGCGGAGCCGGTCGCGGTCCTCATGTCAGACACCCTGGTTTTCCTGCAGCACGCGTCCCGCGTCGTGACCAGGCTCGCGGCCGCGGTGCCGTCCGGCAGCTACCTGGCCGTCATCCAGGGGGACGAGCGGCTCGCGCTCGCCGCGCGACGGTGGAACAACTCAGTTCCCTTCCCGGCCTACCTGCGCGGCCCCGACGAGGTCGGGCGATGGTTCGCGGGCCTGGACCTCCTCGAGCCGGGCGTCGTCGAGATCCAGCGGTGGCGGCCCGCATCGGACGACCCGGAGTGCCCGCCGGGCCTGCCGCTACTCGGCGCGGTGGCGCGGAAGCGCTAACGGCCAACTTCTTGACAGCGGGACTTGTTTGACACAGGGGCATTCAGAGGCTTCTGATTAGGAAGGCCTCGTCATTCTCGCGGGGTGAGATCCGGGTGGGGTGCGTCTGGGGTTGCGCGCTAGGGGGTTCCCGATGGTGTCCGAGAATTGGCTCAAGTCGGCGTCCCGCGCGATAACGCCCGCCCGGATCGACTCGTCGGCGCCCAACCCGGCCCGGGTATGGGACGCGCTGAACGGCGGCCGCGACAACTTCGAGGCGGACCGCCGGGTCGCCCGGCAACTGATGGCGGCCGTGCCGGTGCTCGCGCAGGCGGAAATTGCCGCGTGGGCGTTCTGGGACCGGGTGGTCAGCTACCTCGCCGGCGAGGCGCGCATCCGGCAGTTCATCGACATCGGCATGGGCATGCGCGGCACGGCGTCGTCCAGCACGCTCGCCTTCGCGCAGGCGGTCGCACCCGCGTGCCGGTTCGTGTACGTGGTGCACGACCCGGTAGTCCTCTCGCACGCGCGGGCCACGCTGCGCTCATCGGCCGAGGGGACGGTCAGTTACGTCGACGCCAACCCGCGGCACATCGAGTCCATCCTGCACGGGGTCCGCGAGACCATCGATCTCGCCGAACCAGTCGCGGTCCTCATGCCGGACACCCTGCCATTCACGAAGAACCCGTCCGGCGCGATCACCAGGCTCGCGTCCGCCGTGCCCGCCGGCAGCTTCCTCGCCGCCATGCAGACCTCCACGAGTCTCGCGCAGGCCGCCCGGCGCTGGGAACGCCTCTTCGACATGCCGGTCTACCTACGCGACACCGCCGAGGTCGCTAGGTGGTTCCGGGGCCTGGACCTGCTCGAACCGGGCGTTGTCGAGCTCCACCGGTGGCGGCCCCGTCCCGACGACCCGGAGCACCCGGCCGGCAACCTGATGCTCGGCGCGGTGGCCCGCAAGCGATAGCTCAGGCCGGGTATATCGCTCGTTATGGGCCGTCGTGGAGGGGAACCCCGATCGACCCGGAGTCCGCTACAGCGGCTGCTGCGCCCGCCCGGCCGTCAGACGAACCAGGCGCTGCTCATCGTGCTGCTGTTCGCTTTCGGCACCGGGGTCGCCACGGTCGCGATCGGCTCACCGGACGGGGCCTGGGTAGCAATCGGCCACGGGATCTGCGGGATGGCCGTGGTGCTGCTCATCCCGTGGAAGTCCCGGGTCGTCCGGGGCGGGCTGCGGCGCGCACGCCTGAGCCGGTGGCTGTCGCTGCTGCTGGCCGCGTTGGCGCTGCTGACCCTCGTCGCAGGCCTTGGTTATGCCACCGGATTGATGCGCTCGATCGCCGGCCAGCCCGGGCTGTGGGTGCATATCGCGGTCGCTCTCGCGCTCGTCCCCCTGCTGGTGTGGCATGTCTGGGCGCGCGGCATCCGACCCCACCGGACCGATCTCTCGCGTCGGACGCTCCTGCGTGCCGGAGTGGTGGCGGTGGGCGCGGTCGGGCTCTATGCGGCCAGCGAGGCCGCGATCAGGGTGCTGGGCCTGCCTGGAGCCAGGCGCCGCTTCACCGGCTCGTACGAGGCGGCCTCATTCCGGCCGGAGGCGATGCCGGTGACCAGTTGGCTGCTCGACGCCGTACCGAGCGTCAACCCGGACCGGTGGCGGCTGACGATCAAGGACCGGCAAGGGCCCCGAGAACTGACGCTGGCGCAGCTGACCGCGTACGACACGGAGGTACGGGCCACGCTGGACTGCACGTCCGGCTGGTACTCGCAGCAGGACTGGACCGGCGTACCGCTGGGCGCGTTGCTCCGCCGCGGACCGGGTGCGCAAAGCGTGTACGTGCACTCGATCTCCGGCTACTGGGTCCGCTTCCCGATCCACGACCTTGATGTCTTGCTGCTCGCCACGCAGGTGGGCGGCGCCCCCCTCTCCGCGGATCACGGGTTCCCGGTGCGCCTCGTGGCCCCGGGCCGGCGGGGGTACTGGTGGGTCAAGTGGGTCGATCGCGTCGAGGTGCAGACAACACCATCGTGGTGGCAGCCGCCATTCCCCACCGGCTGACGAGGCCGGGCCGCCGTGAACCCGGCGGGACCGGCCGGATCGATCGCCACGGCTGGCACCTCGTACTACGCCGTACTACGCGGCGAGCGGCAGCTGGCGGCGGTCTCCCGCCGCGCGGACCAGCACCGCCGCCCAGGTGCGGAAGGGCCGCCAGCCGTCGGCGATCCGCTCGATCTCCGTGCTGGACGCCGGCCCTGGCCCGGTGCCGTAGAAGTGGGCGACGTAGTCGGGCAGCCGCGGCTCGCCGAAGGTCAGCACGTCGGTGACGCCGACGGCGCGCAGCAGGATCAGCGTGGCGTACGCGGGCCCGATGCCGGGCAGCCGGCGCAGTTCAGCGAGCGCGTCGGCGGGTTCCATCGCCGCGAGCCGGGTCGGGTCGAGCCGGCCGTCGAGCGCTGCCCGCGCTACATCGTGCAGCCACTCCACGCGGCCCGAGCCCATGCTGGGGAGCGAGTCCGCGGCAAGGAGCCGTTCGGGCAGCGGGAACGCCGGGATCTCCTCGCCCGCGACGGTCAGGGTGCCGCCGATCGCCTGGCAGATCCGCGTCCTGATCGCGGTGGCCTGGGCGCGGTACCGGCGGGCGCTGATGATCGACCATGCCGCCGCCTCGTACGGCGAGTGGAACAGGACGGGCCGCAGCCAGGAGTGGTCGCGCTGGAGCCGGCCGAGCACCGGGTCGCGGTCGCCGGCCGCGAGCCACTCCGCCGCCGGGTGGTCGAGCGACAGGATGCGCCGCACCTGCCGGGTCACCGCCCCCGGGTCTGCCGCGGATTCGATGGCCGCGGTGATAGTCCCGCCATTCGCCTGAACGAGACGCACCCCGGCGTGGTGGCGCATGTCGTCGGTTACGAACGCCATGCGCATCTCACTGGCCCCGTCGCCACCCGGCTCGGGCCGCCCGGCGAGCGGGCCGAACCCGAAGCCAGCCGCCGCCGCGAGCGAGAAAGGCGTGTCCGGATGAATCTCTTCCGTGATCGTCATGTCACAGATATAGCTTCGGGGTCCGACATTCCACGGTGCGGGCGGCAGCGAGCTTGGTGTCCGCGCCGTTGACACCGCAAGCCGCCCGCGGAAACGATTTCCGCGTGGAGGCGGCGGAGGAAAGGGGCCATTCAATGGCGCAGGCTCAGGAGAAGACCGTTCAAACGGCGCGCGGCCCGGTCCCGGTGCCGAGCCTCGGCCGCGTGCTGATGCACGAGCACATCTTCGTGGTGACCGCCGAGGTGCAGCAGAACTACCCCGACGAGTGGGGGAGCGAGGACGCACGCGTCGCCGACGCGGTGCGCCGCCTGCGCGAGCTGCCGCCGGCCGGCATCTCGACGATCGTTGACGTCACCGCCATCGGGCAGGGCAGGAACGTCCCGCGGATCAAGCGGATCGCCGACCAGGTGCCGGAGCTGAACATCGTCGTCGCCACCGGGATCTACACCTTCGACGCGGTGCCGCTGTTCTTCTGGCGGCGCCCCGAGCGGACGATGACGGACTTCTTCATCCGCGACATCACCGAGGGGATCACGGGCACCGGCGTCAAGGCGGGCATGCTCAAGTGCGCGGTGGACGAGAAGGGGCTGACCGAGGGCGTCGAGCAGGTGCTCCGCGCCGTCGCCCGCGCCCACGCTGAGACCGGCGGCACCCCCGTCACCATCCACACGCACGCGGCTGGCCAGCACGGCCCCGCGATCCTGGAGGTGCTCAAGTCCGAGGGGGCCGACCTGAGCCGGGTCGTCCTCGGCCACAGCGGCGACGCGGTCGGCAACCCGGACTACCTGGCCGCGATGGCCGACTCCGGGCTCACCCTCGGCATGGACCGCTTCGGCATCGACCACTTCGCCACCTTCCAGCAGCGAGCCGACCTGCTGGTCGAGATGTGCCGCCGCGGCTACGCGGGCCGCATGGTGCTATCCCACGACTGCTCGTGCTACCTGGACTGGTTCGAGCAGTCGGCCCTCGAGGAGCTCAAGAACTGGCACTACCTGCACGTCAGCCAGGACGTGGTCCCGTACCTGCGCGAGCACGCCGTCCCGGATTCCGGCATCGACGCGATGCTGATCGCGAACCCCGCCCGGATCCTCGCCGGCTGAGCTGCCCAGGCGTCCCGCGCTCGCTACCATTCACGCCAGCGGTCGACGAGCGTGTTGCGCTCAATCCCGTTCCGGGCTTCCAGGGCCGCCACGTCGATGCCCGATTCCGTCAGCGACGCGTCGATGTAGCGCACAACTCGTCGCGCTCACCGGTCTCATAGCCGATCAGGCCAGCGTTCCGGTGGTGGTCGTTGATGCGGTTCAGGGCGAGCACGATCTGGGCGGCTTGCTCCTCGACTCGGGTCTGCCACTTGTCGTTAGGTCGGATAGCCACGCCGCGATGATAGGCCGGTGACACGGTAATTCGCGTGCGGTTGAGGTGGCTGAGCCGTAAGGTCACGGCATGTCCGACCACCACGACCACGAGGACCAGAGCGCGCTGCTGGTCCTCGTGCCCGCGGCCGAGCCGGCCGTGGGGAAGCACCGTGCCCGCCTCGACGAAGCCGCGCGCGATGGCGTCCCGGCGCACCTCACCGTGCTGTACCCGTTCCTGCCGCCTAGCGAGATCAGCGACCATGTCCTGTCAGCACTCGCAATGCTCTTCGCGGGGTTCCCTTCGTTCGACGTGACCCTCGACCGGATCGGCTGGTTCGGCGAGCAGGTGGCCTGGCTTGGCCCGCAGGACGAGGGACCGTTCCGCGCGCTGACCGGCCTCGTCCACTCGGCGTTCCCCTCGTGCCCGCCGTACGGCGGCCAGCACGCGGACGTCATACCGCACCTGACCATCGGCCACGGCGCCGAGGCCGCCGTCCTCCGTGCCGCCGCCGAGGCGGTCCGCCCGCATCTGCCCATCTCGGCGAGGGCGACCGAGGTGACCCTGATGGCCGGCCCGAAGCCCGGAACCCCAGGAACCCCGCCGGGCACATGGCGCCCCATCACCCTCTTCCCCCTCGCATAACTTTTCGACTTTGCCTAGCACCCGACCACCTTTTTCCCACTTTGCCTACGAGCCGCCCATGATCACGTCCCTTTTAGGATCGTTTGTCCATGCCGCTGGTAGGCAAAGTCGACGGGAAGTGGTTCTCTCGTGGGCAAAGTGGGAGGTCAGAACGGGGCGCGGCGTCTCGTCGACGGGATAACAGCAAGAAGCGCGGAGCGCTGCGCGCCGGGGTGGGCGGGAAGCTGGGCCGCGCCGGGGATGCTGAGCCGGCTAGGGACGCGGGGCGGGCCGGAGTAGGGGGACGATAACTCGGCTTGCTCGGCCGTGCACTGCGCGGCCTCGCACGCCGACGTGGAGCCGAGCCCGGCCACGGCGCGGGAGAGCAGCGTGTAGAGGGCGGCCCGCTCCTCGGCGGAGAGCATCTTGAACAGGTCGTCCTCGACCACGCCGAACTCGCGGTACGCGCGTCGCAGTTCCGCCGACCCGGAGTCGGACAGCTCCACGATGTGGCGGCGCCGGTCGGCGGGGTCGCGGCGGCGGGTGATGAGCTCTTTTTCCTCAAGCTCGTTGAGCAGGCCGACGACGTTGCTCGGGTCCAGGCAGAGCGCGCCGCCAAGCGCGTGCTGTGTCAGCGGGCCGCGCTCGCCGAGCAGCTTGAGCGCGATCAGGTGCCGGGGGCGCAGGCAGCCCGAGCTGCACGTGTCGGCCGCCCGGCGGCCGACTCTGGCCAGGTGGTCGATCAGCGGCAGGAGTTGCTGCCCGTCCGCCACCGTCGACTCCGTCATGTCGACAAGAGTACTCTCCCAGTCAATAGTTTGCGTAGGACCAATGATTAGTGCTAGACATACGGAAAGAGCGAACTGAGGAGAAGCACATGTCGAAACTGCTCGTCATCGTCGGCAGCACGCGGCCCACCCGGTCCGCCGACCTCGTCCTGCCCTGGCTGACCCGGAAGGCGTCGGAGCACGAGGCCTTCGACACGGAGATCGTGGACCTGCGGGACTGGCCGCTGCCGATCTTCGCCGAGCACTTCGGCACGATCGGGGACTTCAGCGACCCCACGTACTCCGAGCCGATCGTGAAGGCGTGGAACAACAAGATCAAGTCCGCCGACGCCTTCGTGATCCTCACGCCCGAGTACAACCACAGCGCGCCCGGCGGCCTGAAGAACGCGATCGACAACGTGTGGATCTCGTTCGGCTTCCGGAACAAGCCGGTCGCCTTCGTGAGCTACGCCGGCGGCCAGACCGGCGGGGTGCGCGCGATCGAGCATCTCGCCCATGTGTTCATCGAGACTGAGTCGGTGCCGGTCCGTAACAGCGTCGTCATCCCGAACGTCCGCGAGGCGTTCGACGAGCAGGGTGAGCCGAAGAACCCCGTCATGAACGCCGCCGCCGACATCATGCTTGACGACCTGGCCTGGTGGTCGGGCGCGCTGGAGAAGGCCCGCGCCGGCGGCGAGCTGACGCCGGGCAGCTTCCGCATGCAGGCCGCGCTGGCGGCCGCCAAGGCCTAGCCGGACGCGTCGGGCGGTGCCGGTCTAGGCGGCCGGCACCGCCTTCCAGCTCGTCCCGTTCCAGAAGCCGGCGAAGGCGGCGCTCGAGAACAGCGTGCCGTCCGGCCCACCGCCTTCGCCGACGGCCACGCAGTCCTGCGCGGACACGCAGCTGACGGCGCTGAAGGCGCTGGTGCCGCCGTCGGCCGGGGCGGGAACGCTGCCCACTGACCAGGTCTTGCCGTTGTAAGACGCGGCCAGCGCGTGGCTGGTCTGCTCCGTGCCGTTCACGGTCGTGAGGCCCACCGTGACGCACCTGGTCGCCGACGTGCAGGACACGGAGTCGAGCGACGGGTTCTTCGGCCCCTTGCGGCCGAAGACACCACTCACCGACCAGGCCCTGCCATTCCACCGCTCGCAGAAGGCGGCAGAAGAAAAGACGCCCGACTTAACGACCGTGCCCACGGCGACGCAGTCGCTCGCCGACACGCATGACACGTCGTTAACGGAGGGGAAGGACGACCCGGCGGGGGTGGCCGCCGTCAGCTCCGAGAAAGCTTTGCCGTTCCACGATTCGAACAGCACGGCGGCGTGCTTGGCGCTGTAATCGCCCGCGACGACGCAGTATGACACCGAGACACAGTCGACGGCGCTGAAGCCGGCGGCGGTGGCGCCGCTGGGCATCGGCACCTTACGGGCCGTCCACTTCGTGCCGTTCAGCGTGTCGATGAACGGCCGTCCCGCGCCGCTGCTCGTTACGTTGGCGCCGGTGGCGACGCAGCGCCGCACCGCCGCACAGGACACCGCGCTCCCGCCGAGGTACCTGCCAACCGCCGGCCGCGGCAGCTTGGCCACCGTCCAGGCCTTGCCGTTCCAGGTCTCCGCGATCGGGGAGTCGGCGCCTCCCCCTTCCTCACCGGCCGCAACGCAGTAAGCGGCGGACCTGCACGACACACTGTCAAGCTGCCCCTCTGACCAGCCCTTGGAGAGCGGCACGGCGGTCTTCCGCCAGCTTTCGCCGGTCCAGATCATCGCGAGCGGGGCGTCGCCTTTGGCGGGGTGGGCGCTATCGCCTTGGGCGCCGACGGCGGCGCAGAACTTGGCGGAGACGCACGCGACGCCGTTGAACTGGAGCAGGAGCGTGCTCGCGCTCGACGGCGCCGCGGCGGGCGCGGCGCTCGCGGGGGAGGCGGCGAAGGTGAGAATTGCGGAGAGCGCGGCCGCGAGCGTGGTCAGCCCGGCCAGGAGGTTCCGGCGCACGGGTTCCTCACAATCATCGGGGATTGCGCTGAGCGTAGCGCGCCACTGGGGCCCCGTAAATCACTCCCCAATCACCCTTAAATCAGGTGTCACCGTCGTCGTCCTGAACCGGGCCCTCGCGGGTCCAGCCGGGGACCAGGACGCGGAGCCGGAGATCGTCCGGGTCGACATCTCCGCCGCAATGACGGCAGATGACCGCCGGATCGAGGTCATGCCCGCACGTGTGGCGGAACACCGAGGACGGCGCATCGACCGCCCACTTGTCGCCCCAGGAGCGCAGTGCCATGAGCACCGCGCGCAGTTCCTGGCCGGCCTCCGTCAGCTCGTACTCGTAGCGCGGCGGATGGTCGCTGTACAGGCGGCGCGTCACCACGCCCGCGGCCTCAAGCGTGCGCAGCCGGGCGGCGAGCCGGTCCCGCGGCGCTCCGGTGTTCCGGGCGATCGCGTCGAAGCGCCGGTTGCCGAAGGCGATCTCGCGCACGGCGAGCAGCGCCCACTTCTCGCCGACCAGGTTCAGGGCGGCCGCCACCGAGCAGGGGCGGCCGGGCAGTTCCTCGCGCATGCCGCAACTGTACCTCAGTTGCGTAATCAAACCCACTCGGGTTACGCTCCTGACAGTGGCAGGTTGGATTTCCAAACCAAGGAGACGGCGCGTGGCGGAGAGCGTGGCAGGCTGGGCGGACGGCGCCGCCGCGGACGGCGTGCAGGGCTCCGGGGGGCTGGGGGCCGCGAGCCTGGCGGGGAGCGGCACCACGAGCGAGGCCGCCGCGCAGACGATGAGCACCGCACTGAGCACCGTCGACGGGGAGACTGCGGTCGCCCCGGCGGCGGTGGTTGCCGGGGCCGGCCTCTCGCGGCTGGCGAAGACGCCGTCACGCGGTGCGGCCGGGACCGGGGGCGCGCACCCGGCGCGCTTCGGCGCCGTGTTCGCCGTGGTCGTCGCCGGCGTCTGCGTCGTCAACCTGGACCTGTTCATCGTGAACGTCGCGATCCCGTCGATCGGGCGGTCGTTCGGCGGCACCGGGCTGTCTTCGCTGTCGTGGGTACTCAACGCCTACGCGATCGTGTTCGCGGCGCTCCTCGTGCCAGCCGGCCGGGCCGCCGACCTGATCGGGCGGCGCGCCGCGTTCCTGGTGGGCATGGTCGTCTTCGGCGCGGCCTCGGCCGCGTGCGCCCTGGCCCCGGATGTGTGGGTGCTCGTCGGCGCCCGCGTCGTCCAGGCGGCCGGCGGCGCGCTGCTCATGCCCGCATCGCTCGGCCTGCTGCTCGCCGCGGCGCGCCCGGACAAGCGGGTCGCCACCATCAGGGCGTGGACCTCGGTCGGCGGCGCCGCGGCAGCGCTCGGCCCGGTGCTCGGCGGCGCGCTCGTCGAGGCGAGCTGGCACTGGGTGTTCCTCGTCAACGTCCCGATCGTGGTCATCGCCGTCGCCGGGGGGCTGCGGGTGCTGCCCGCCGCCGACCGGCGCGTGGCTCAGGCCGGGGCCGCCAAGGCTGGGGACGCCAACACTGGGGACGCCAAGGCCGGGGTCGCCGAGGCCGAGTCGGAGGCGCTGCCCGACGTGCTCGGCGCGGCGGTCTTCACGCTCGCGATCGGCGCGCTCGCCCTGGCCCTGGTCAAGGCCGACGACTGGGGCTGGACCGCGACCGGCACTCTCGGCGCGTTCGGGCTGGCGGTGGTGCTCGCCATCGCGTTCGGCTGGCGGTCGGCGCGGCACCCGGCGCCGGTCATCGAACCGCACCTGCTGCGCCGTCCCACCTTCGCGGTGGCCACGGCGGCGAACGTGGTGTTCGGCATCGCGTTCGGTGCGATGCTGCTGCTGGTCACGCTCTGGTGCCAGGACGTCTGGCACTGGTCGGCGCTGCGCACCGGGCTCGCGGTCGCCCCGGGGCCGCTCCTGGTGCCGTTCTGGTCGATCGCCGCCGGACCGCTGGCTCGCAGGATCGGGCCCGGCCCGGTGGCGGCCGCGGGCTGCGCGATCTACGCCGCGGGGTGCGTGTTCTGGCGGCTGAACCTGGCGCTTACCCCCGATTACGTGGCCCGCATGCTGCCGGGCATGCTGCTGACCGGAACCGGCGTCGGCCTCACGCTGCCCTCGCTGGTCAGCGCCGCGGTGTCCGCGGTGCCGCCGCAGCGGTTCGCGACCGGATCGGGGATCGTCACGATGGCCCGCCAGGTTGGCATCGTGCTCGGCGTCTCGATCCTGGTCAGCGTCCTCGGCCAGCCGGCCGGCGCCGGGGTGCTGCCCGCCTTCCAGCGGGCCACCGTGGTGCTCGCCGCGGCCGCGGCGAGCGCTGGCCTGGTCGCGCTGCTCTTGGTGCCCGCTCGCCGCCGGGAACTCGAGACGGTGAGCGCGGGCGCGAATCAGCGGGACCGTTCGGAATAATTCTCTTCTCACTTGTGTGCCACTGATACGCCGTCGCCTAATCGCCGGGGCGCTTTCCGTGGCAATAGCCGCCGCTCTCGCCGTCGTGGTATGGGTGGACCACGCCAACGGCATCGCGTTCAGGGTCATCTGGGACCTTTTAGTCTAAAGTGCCACCTTGTGAGGCGGATTTCATGGCTGGTAAGGCTGGCGGCTGGTATCTCCGTGGCCGCCCTGACGGCCAGCGGACTAGCCTGTGCGTCGTCCGGCACTCAACCAGTTAGCCGGTCATCCGCTCAGGCGATGAGTGGCGAGCAAACGGGTAATGCGGTAACGGCGGCCAGGTTGCCGCAAAGCGGCCCGGTAATAGCCCTCTCTTCTGCCGACGTATGGGCGGCGACCGGGGAGGGCGTCTTGCATTGGAACGGCAGGCAATGGGCGTTCGCGGAGCTGCCGAAACTTAACGGCGCGGCCGTAGAATCCTTCGATGCGATTTCGCCGGACAACATCTGGGCGGTCGGCGTGTTTACCGACACCATCGGCGGTGACGCTCCGCTGATCCTGCACTGGGACGGCAAGCGCTGGAGCCACTCCTACGGCACCCCGCAGGACCGCGGCATCCTCTATTCGGTGGCGGTCGTGGGGAAAGACGTCTGGGCGGTTGGCGGCACCGATTCGGCCTTCAATAGCCCCGCGATCATCTTGCACCTGACGGCTGGCCACTGGCACGCGGTACCCAGCCCGGCCACGACCTCGCTGACGGGGCCGGCTATGACCGGGAGCTCAACCGGCTGGGCGGCCGGGCCGACCGCAGGCCAGGCCAAGGGCGCGCTCCTGCACTGGAACGGAAAGGCCTGGGTGCCGGCCCCGGCGGCGTTGCCGGCCGGCGGCTACCTGTCGGCTCTTTCCGCCGGATCTGGTAGCCAGGTCTGGGGAGTCGGCAACATCGACCCCGGCTTTGCCCCCTTCAGCATGTACTGGACCGGCAAGGCGTGGCACCCGGCCCCGGTCCAGTGGCCGAAGCAGTCACCGTACGTGAACCTCGATGCCGTCACCGCTATCCCGGGCGGAAGTGCCTGGGCAGTCGGTTACTTCGGCGAACCCATGCCCGGGGATAAAACGGCCATCTTTCACTGGTCCGGCAAGGCTTGGACCGTTGCCTGGCAGCTAGCCGAGCCAGCCGGATACCTCACCGGAATAGGCGTTGTCTCGGCCACCGACGCCTGGTCGATCGGCTACATCTGCACGGCCATCGATAACAATAACGGCTGCGCTAAGAACCAGTATCTCGTCCTCCACTGGAACGGCCGGACCTGGAACGAAAGCTGGCTCCCGGCCAGTTTCCAGCCCGCCGGATAAGCTGCGAGCGTCATGGCGTTCCTGGCGCTCCATCGCCTGGAGGGTCAGCGCGTTTCGCCGAGCAGGTGGCCGGAGACCCGGCCCAGGTGCGTGCGCATCGCCTCGATGGCGGCGTCGGCGTCCCGGGCGCCCAGCGCGGTGACGATCGCCCGGTGGTCGGCCTGGTACAGCTGGCGACGCTCACGCGATGAGCTGCGACGCTTCAGGTCGCCCCAGATGTGGCCGTGCCGAGCCTGCTCGATGACGCCGTAGAGCGCGGAAAGCAGCGCGCCACCCTCTATCGGCCCCGAAAGCGCAATCGACGCCAAGAGGCCGCTCGCAGCCCCCGCCGCTGGCGCCACGATGGCCACTGGCGCCACGATGGCCCCAGCACTGGCGCGGCGGTGCTGCTCGTCGAGCAGCGGGCCCGCGCGGTGCCGGCGATCTCCGACCGGACCTACGTGCTGGCCGGCGGTGAGGTCCGGATGTCGGGCACCGCGGCCGAACTGTCGGCGAGCCCGGCGTTCATCGAGTCCTTCCTCGGCGGCACGGTCGCGCGGTGACCGCCGAGCAGCACCCGGGTGAGCTGGCGGCGGCTGTCGAACAGCGCGTCCAGCGCCGCCGTCAGCTGGGCGCCCGACACCGCGATCGGGCCCTGCGGATCATCGGTCGCGCTGTCCCGGTCATCCTCGGCCGCCAGCAGCGCCGCCTTGCGCAGCAGCTCGCGAAGGAACGGCGCCGTCACCCCCTCGGTGCGCTCGATGACGGCCTCCAGGTCACCGTCGTCCAGGATCAGGTGCCCCTGGTAGAGCCGCAGCAGGGCCCGCCGCGCGTCCGCGTCGGGCAGCGGCAGCTCGGCGGCGAGGTCGATCCGGCCGGGGCGGGCGGCGAGCGCGGGCTCGAGCAGGTCGGCCCGGTTGGTGGTCAGCAGGAACGTCACGTCGGCGGCCGAGGTCAGCCCGTCCATCTCATTCAGCAGCTGAAACAGCAGCGGGTGCTCACCGGGCCGGGCGGTGCGCTCCTCGGCGATCAGGTCCACGTCCTCCACGACGATGATGGCCGGCTGCAGCGAGCGCGCCAGCGAGCAGGCCTCGCGGATCCGGCCGAGCGCCCGGCCGGAGATCTCGATGACCGTCACGTCGGGCAGCCGGCCGAGCAGGTAGCGCACGGTGTGCGTCTTGCCGGTGCCCGGCGCGCCGTACAGGAGCACGCCGCGCTTGAGGTGCTGGCCGCTGGCCAGCAGCCGTCGCGAGTGCACGGCCACGCCGGCCACCTGCCGCTCGATGTCCACGAGGAGCTCATCCGGCAGCACGATCTCGTCCCGCCGCACCGATGGCCGCGGCAGGAAGTTGAGCGGCGTGCTGCCGATCCCCGGCCCGAGCAGCTCGGGCCCGAAGGTGATCATCTGCCCGCGGAACACCGAGTGCTCGTTGGCCAGCTCCCGGATCTCGCGCAGCGCCGCCTCGGCCAGGCCCATGCTGGTGCCGACCACCTGGACGTTCACCTCGGTGTGGCGCACGCCGAGGCCGGACGGCCGCAGCATGATGGCGAGCCGGGTCGCGCCGTCCCGGACCAGGTAGATGCCGAACGCGAGGGTCGGCCGGGTTTGCCCGTCGGGTCCGCTCGGCAGGCTCATGATGACCGGCGCGCCGACCCCCGCCCTGCCGTACATGGACTCCGTGGGCGCCTGGACGAGGTCGCCGATCGTCACGTCGTTGAACCGGATCTGCTGCACGCCGGTGATGCCGATCACCTCGTGCGACCGGGCCGGGGACGCGGCCAGCCACGCCTCCACCCCGACCTGCAGGTTGACCTGCTCATACAGCGGGACGGTGTCGGAGACCGTCGGCAGCGTCGCCGCGTCCGGCCCGAGATGGTCGAGCAGGACCGCGCGCAAGGCCTGGTCCTGGGTCCGTGCGGTGCGGACCGCCCGCTGCAGCAGCTTGCGGGCGAGCCGCCCGGCGTCCGCGAGCTCCGGCCGTTCGTCCCCCGATGACGCGCCCGACGGTGTCATAACCGCAATCTATCCCGAACGGAGCGTGAGTTCCCGTTACGAGTGACGGTGGACCTTGTCGGGTTGGTCCAGCCGGCGCAGCGCTTCCTCCCAGGGGATGGGCAGCGCGCTGGCGGGGGTCGTCCAGGTGACGAAGCGAGAGCCGGCCATCCGCGGCTTGAAGTGCTCGATGAGGTGGATCAGCCACGGCACCGGCCTGCCGTTCCACTTCCATTACGCGCCGCTCCAGGCCGGGCTGGCGCCCCGGCTGCAGGCCCTCACCGCGGCCGGGCTCGCGCACGCGATCGACGACGGAGCCGGGTGCCCGGCTGCGGGGCTGCGACCGGGCCGGGTGCGGCACCGTGTTCATCGACACCTCGCGCAACGGCCGCCGCCACTTCTGCTGCCTCCGCTGCGCCAACTAGTGGGTGCGCCTGTTAATTCGTCGGGGTTCATGCGGCCGTCGGATGCGGCGCGTGGCGGTCGTGCTGCTGGACGCGTGCCAGGAGCTGGTTGAGGTCGGTGCGGGTGA
>Ga0210395_10001663_pt1 | contig 17260 bp, 9 predicted proteins | sample IncBWH4OmetaG_FD_150861 | JGI IMG/M metagenome (GOLD analysis project Ga0210395, IMG submission 150861) | Forest soil microbial communities from Barre Woods Harvard Forest LTER site, Petersham, Massachusetts, United States - Inc-BW-H-4-O ...
GTTCAGTCTGCTGTTGGCAGGTGCAGTCGCGCTTCGGGCACAGATCGTCGAAACCGGCACTATCACTGGTGTGGTGCGGGACAACTCGGGCGCGGTAATCGCCAAGGCCCAGGTAAATATTCGGAACGCAGCAACCGGCTTGACGAGCAGCACGGTCACCGACTCGCAGGGTCTCTATGTATCGCCGCCACTGGATCCCGGAGATTACACCGTCAAGTTTGAGTCCACCGGTTTTGGGAAAGTTCAGGAGCACGTGAGGCTGGAAGTCGGCCAGAGAGCAGCTGCCGACGCGGTGCTGGCGGTGGGTAACGCCGGCACTCAGACCGTCACGGTCGAGGCTACCAACGAGCTCTTGGAGAGCGAGACCTCCACCGTCTCCAATCTGCGCAGCGAAGAAGCAGTCAAGGATCTTCCTCTGAACGGCCGCAACTTTGCTGAGTTGCTGGGCCTAGGCGCCGGGGTGGTGCCGGCACAAACTCAGATCGTTAGCGTTCCCTATACGCAACAGCGGGGGCCATCGTCCTATGCCTTTAACGGTCTTCGCTATCAGGAAAATCGCCTGCTTTTGGATGGCATTGGGGACAACGAAAACCACAATGGTCTCGCCGTTGTGATCTTCCCGCCCATCGACGCGGTGCAGGAATTCTCGGAGGAGACGACGGACGCCGATGCGCGTTACGGGCGCGGGAATGCCGGCACCATCAACCTGATCTACAAGTCTGGAACCAATCACTATCACGGAGAGCTGTTTGAATTTTTCCGCAATTCAGCTCTGGACGCCAAGAATTATTTTGACAAGGCCGCTAAACCAGGCTTCAAGATGAATGAATTTGGCGCCACCTTCGGCGGGCCGCTCTTCACCAGAAATGATCCGCATACCTTCTTTTTTGCGGACTACTCCGGACAACGCACGCGCCAGGGATTGACCGATGTCGATACCGTGCCGGATTTCACATTGACCGGCACCGGTTACGATTTCTCTGCGTATCCGCAGGCGATCAAGAGTCCTATCACCGGCACCCCCTACGCGAACAATTTCATTCCGCTGGGCGACCCTGCCATCAACCAAACTGGCGCCAACATTCTCAGTTTTATTCAGCAGCGCGCGTCGCCTAACATCGCGGGAGCGACGACCGCTAACAACTTCCTGTTTAATCCGACGCGGGCGGTAACGGAAGACGCTTTCGACGTAAAAGTGGACCATCGCTTCTCCGATGCTGACAGCGGATTCGTTCGCTACAGCCAGGCGCGGGACAACATCGCGCAGCCCGGCATTCTGCCGGTGCCGTTGGTGGGCGACGTCATCTGCGGACCGGCGAAGGATCCGACTCATCAGGCGGTGATCAGCGAAACTCACATTTTTACCCCGACCACGATCAACTCGGCGCGCTTTGGCTGGTCGCGATTCTTTGTCTACGCCGAGAACTGGGATGCGGGTTTGAACCTCCCTACTCAGCTGGGCATTGCCGGAGTTGAAGTTGCCGGAAATCCGGCGTCTGACGGACTTCCGGTGATGACCTTTGCCGGCGACTCGTCGATCGGCGATGCGGGAAATAGTCCCACGCAGATTGGAACCAACAACTATCAGTGGGACGACAACGTCAACCTCGTTCGCGGAAAGCACTCTCTCGATATCGGTTTCGAACTGGTTCGACTGGAATACAACATGTTCCAGACCAACGACGAGCACGGTGATTTCTCCTTCGGTACCGTTTATAGCGGATTGGCCTGGACGGATCTGCTTTTTGGAGCGCCGAAGACCGGGGTATACGCATTCCCGAACGGCAATAACGGATTCGGATTCCGGCAGACGGACCTTTCTTTTTATGGGCAGGACAATTACAAGGTCAACAGCAGGCTGACACTGAACCTTGGCGTCCGCTACGAGAACTTCCTGGGCTGGCCATGGACCGAAGTTGAAAACCGGATGTACAACTTCGTTCCTTCTCTCTCGACAACGCAACTCTACCAAGTGGGGACGAACGGCGTTCCGCACAGCGGTGCGAATGGCAACAACTTGAACTTCATGCCGCGCGTGGGATTTGCCTTTAAAGTGACTCCCAAGACTGTGGTCCATGCAGGCTACGGCATTTACTATTCCGCGCCCAACGTCACGAACTCAGACGGCCTGTCAAACAACGCGCCGGCGCTCGACTACTGGGCGTTTAACAACTCGTCGGTATATGGCGCCCCCGGCGGCAGTGGCGCTCCTTTTAATTACGCTTCCGCCGGGTTCGTTCACACGCCTGCGACGAACGCCAGCGCGTTGCCGCCGGGCTTACCGGTATACGCTCAGGATCCGAACGCCAAGACGCCGTACAGCGAACAGTGGCACCTGACCATCCAGAGAGAGCTGGTGCCCTCGACCACACTGAGCTTCGCCTATGTCGGAACCAAGGGGGTGCATCTGGACGACCTGGTCGACATCAATGCAGGTTCGCCGAACACGACGAACGTGACGGTTGGGCGTCCCTACCCGTTTTTCGCCCAGATATTCGAACTGCAAACCAACCAGATTTCGAGCTACAACGGACTGCAGGTTTCGGCCGAGCGGCGGGCGCGCGGGCTGAGCTTCCTCGCTTCCTACACTTACAGTCACGCTCTTGACGAAAACACGAGCAGTCCCGGTACTAACAGCGCCACTGGCAACGCGATGAATCCCTACAACCTCCGAGCCGACTATGGAAACTCAGACCTGGACATTCCGAACCGCTTTGTAGCCAGCGCGAACTATCAGTTGCCATTTAAAGCGGACGGCAAGCTGAACCCGTGGGTGCAGGGATGGCAGCTGAACGCGATTCTGCAATACTTCGACGGCTTGCCTTTCTCCGTCGCCTCGGCGAACGGCGTGGGCGACGGACTGACACCCAGGGCAGAAACCGTTCCCGGCTTCGGCAACGGATCGCTGTCACCGGGCAAGCGCACCCTACAGGAATGGTTCGACACTTCCGCTTTTGTCAGCATTCCGCTAACCGGGCCGCTGGCCAACGGGCAGTGGGGAGATTCCGGGCGCAACATCCTTCAGGGGCCGGGGACGAAGAACATCGACTTCTCGGTCTTCAAGAACTTCCAGCTGGCTGAATCCAAGAACCTGCAATTCCGCGCGGAGTTCTTCAATCTGTTTAACACTCCGCAGTTTAACAATCCGTTGGCGGTCGCCCTCACCCCTGCCGCAACCAGCACGACGCTTGTTCCGAATATCACGGCTGGCTCCGCCTACGGGACGATTTCCTCGGCGGGTTCTCCTACAACGTTCCAACGCATCTCGCGAGAGATTCAGCTGGCGATGAAGTTCAACTTCTAGACGCCGGAATCTCCGGCGGAGCCGTGACAAAGAGATGAAGGGCATGCGATGCGATTGCAAGACTTCACGCTGTTAGGAAAGAAAATACTGGTGGGCATTGTGGCCACGGTCGTGCCCCTGTTGATTCTGGTGGGCAGCCTCTATCTCACCCGCAAAGTGCTTACCCGAGATTCCGCGTCGGAACAAGTTTCGTCACGCGCCAAATGACGGGAGGTTGTACTTATGAAAATGGATGCTGACGTTCGACAGAAACTCATCAGCAACGGCTTGTGGAGTCTGCTGATCTACACACTGCCGGTCGTCCTGATGTTTCTCGCGTTTTCCATCACCGGTCAGAGACCCTGGCAGCAGACGGCACAGACCACGGTTCCCTTGCTGCGCTTCTACCAGTGGTTTGAGCACGCACTTGGTCCGCTGCACGACTATGGACTCACGCTGTTTGTGATGCTTTTGGGGATCGGGGAGTTTTCATTCGGGCTGTACGAAAACCGCTGGACGAAGACCGAACGGGCCACTGACATTGCCTGTTTCGCAGCGTCCCACATCGTGCTGAGGCCGTTTTTTACCTATGTGGGATTGAAGCTTCTGCCGATTGTGCTGCCCGGACTGAAGAACAGCTTCGCATGGGTTCCTTTTTTCTGGGGATTTTTCATTATCTGCATAGCCGACGACCTGACGCAATACTGGTATCACCGGCTGCATCACCAGGTACCGTGGCTATGGAGATTCCACCGCACACATCACTCGGCGGCCTATATGGGCATGGCGATGGCGAGCCGGCAAAATGTGATTTACACAATTTTCTTTTCGCAGATTTATCTGGTCGCTGCGCTGGTTTATCTGGGTCTGGGTGGTCCGGCTCTGATCGTGCTGGCGCTTAAGGGCGTGATTACGACGCTGGCGCATTCCAGCATTCCGTGGGACAAGCCTTTTTATAAGTACAAGCTGCTGCATCCCGTTGCCTGGGTGCTGGAGCGGCTAATCTCGACGCCCGCCACGCACCATGCTCATCATGCCGCCACCACCGATGACGGCGTCGGCTACTACAAAGGCAATTTCGGAAACATGTTTTTCTTATGGGACGTCATCTTTGGGACGGCGCTTATCTCCCGCAAATATCCGAAGTCTTACGGGATATCGCACTACCAGGGAGATCAGTGGTACGCGCAACTGCTGTGGCCCATTTTCAAGTCAAAGGTGGAAGGCAGCGAACTCGCGGCCAACGGCCCGATGGTGAAGTGAGCAGTTTCAGCAAGCAATTCCGGCAGCAGCGCGGTAGCGCGGCTATTGATCGCTGCCCGATTAACAATCCTTAACAACAATCAACTCTGAATGACTCAGACCAACAGGAGATCCATGAACGGGAAAAACGTATTGAGGGTGTTGGCCTCGTTGTTAATACTTGCATCGAGTGCGGAACTCGCACTGCACGCTCAAGAGGCGCGGCCCTATCAAGGAGTCGTTGGCCGAACCCTCGCCGAGTCGAAAGAATGGTGGCCGGAACCTGTGAAACCGCCGGCCGGCTCCCCAAACGTGGTGTGGATTCTCTTGGACGATGTGGGCTTTGGCGCTGCCGGCACATTCGGTGGGCTCATCCAGACTCCCACGTTCGACGCCCTCGCCGCCGGTGGGTTGCGCTATACGAACTTCCATACGACCGCGATCTGCGCACCAACTCGCTCCGCGCTGTTGACTGGCCGTAACAGCGCATCGGTGCACGTTTCCGGATTTTCACACACGGTTCTGTCGGCCGGATTCCCCGGCTGGGACGGCAGGATGCCTCCTACGGCAGGGACCATTGCGGAAATTCTTCGCGACAATGGCTACAACACATTCGCGGTTGGAAAATATGGTGTGACCCCGGACGAAGAGGCAACGGATGCAGGCCCATTCGATCATTGGCCGACGGGAAAAGGCTTTGACCATTTCCTCGGATTCCTTGGTTCGCAAACCGACCAATACAAGCCGGACCTGGTGGAAGATCAGGCTCATGTCCGTTCCGATGGCCGCCACTTGAGCGCGCAGATCACAGACAAAGCCATCAGTTATATCGATCGTCAGAAGAAGGCGGCTCCGGACAAGCCCTTTTTCCTTTATTACGCACCAGGCGCCACTCATGCTCCCCACCAGGTAGACCAATACTGGAGCGATCAGTACAAGGGCAAATTCGACAAGGGCTGGGACGCTTACCGTGAGGAAGTTTTTGAACGTCAGAATAGGCTAGGCGTTATCGCTGCCGATGCGAAACTTCCCGCTCGCAACCCTGACATCAAGGCCTGGGATCAATTGTCAGACGACGAGAAAAAGCTCTATGCGCGGTTCATGGAAGTGTATGCGGGTTATCTGACGTATACCGATTATGAGGTCGGCCGATTGATCAATCACTTGAAAGAGATCAACCAACTGGATAACACGCTTGTCTTCGTCATGATCGGCGACAACGGGGCGAGCAAAGAAGGCAGTTTGAACGGGGATATTGATCGCTCTTTTTGCGCCAAGAATCTGACTGAACAAGAACTCATTTCTTATAACTTGGGCAAGATCGGGGAGATTGGTACGCCCGCCGCCAAAGAGGGGAACTATCCGCTCGGCTGGGCGCAGGCCGCCAATACTCCTTTCAAATTCTGGAAGCAAGATGCGAACAGTGAAGGCGGCACTCGAAATCCGCTCATCATCTTCTGGCCGAAGAGAATTAAGGATAAAGGAGGAATTCGCACCCAATACAGCCATGTCATCGACATTCTTCCGACCACGCTCGATCTGCTGGGCATCAAGGCGCCCGAGCAGGTCAGAGGCATCCAACAGCAGGCCATTGAGGGAACTTCATTGGCTTATTCGATTGATGATCCTAAGGCACCTTCCCGACACACCCTGCAGTATTACTACATCTATGGAGCGAGATCCATTTATCACGACGGGTGGAAAGCTGAATTGGCTTACCCAAACAGCTTTGTCACTGGCAACGCCCAAAGCAAACAACCTTTTGATGAAAACGCCTGGGAGCTCTACAACCTGAATGAGGACTACACGGAGCGAATCGATTTAGCAAAGAAGTATCCGGAGAAGTTGGCTGAACTAAAAGCTCTGTTCGAAGAACAGGCCAAGTCTCATCATCTCTATCCTTACATCACATGGGACGACGTATTTCATGCCCGAATTCACCACACAAAAGACTCCAAGGCATTTTGTGATGCCGTCAAAGATGTAACCAAGAGCGGCGAGGGCCAGTAGCTTTACTGACAATCAACCCCGTGAATATCAAACAGGGTGAAGTAATTGGGTGAAGTAATCATGTCGGAACGGAAACGATCGCGCTGGTTCTTGTCCGCCCTGCCTTTTCGCATCGGAGGTATTTTTCTGCTACTCCTCTGCGTCTGCGGGATAGCCGTGAATCGGTCCGCTGAAACTCAGAATGCCTCTACATCGGGCAGCGGCCCGACGCAATGCGATAGCGGAATGTCACGTCATTCCATACACGCAGCAACATCGCGCACAGCGGCAATAGGGGATCCGCTCACGACTACAGGTGACGGCAGTTCACAGGATGCGACGGCAAGTATGGTGTGGATACCGGGCGGTCGCTTCTGGATGGGAACCAACCATCTGGAGGACGCTCAGCCGGTTCACCAGGTGGAAGTGAAAGGCTTCTGGATCGACCGCACCGACGTCACTAACGAAGAGTTCGCGCGCTTTGTGCAGGCCACCGGCTATGTAACCGTCGCCGAGCGCCCACTCGATCCGAAAGAATTTCCCAGCCTCGCACCTGAAGATTTGGCGCCCGGCTCCGTCGTCTTCACACCTCCCGCCGGCCCGGTGTCTCTGGAGGATCCGCTCGTCTGGTGGAGGTTTGTGCGCGGTGCGAGTTGGCGCCATCCCAATGGCCCCAATAGCGATCTTCAGGGTAAAGAGAAATATCCGGTTGTGCAAATTGCATGGGCCGACGCTGTGGCCTACGCCAAATGGGCGGGCAAGCGTCTTCCCACCGAAGCGGAGTGGGAGTTCGCCTCGCGTGGTGGCCGCGACCGGCAAAACTATGCCTGGGGCAATGATCGCAATCCAAAAGGCAAGTGGATGGCGAATACTTTTCAGGGACATTTTCCCGACAAGAATACTGCCGAAGATGGCTACCCTGGCGTAGCGCCGGTGGCATCGTTCCCGCCTAATGATTTCGGCCTGTACGACATGTCAGGAAATGTTTGGCAGTGGGTGTCGGACTGGTATCGCCCGGACTATTACGCACAACTCGCGCGCGAGGAGATCGCCAAGAATCCGCAAGGGCCTTCTGACAGTTTCGATCCGCAGGAGCCGGGCGTGGCCAAGCGCGTGCAAAAAGGTGGATCGTTTCTTTGCACCGAACAGTATTGCGAACGCTACATTGCCGGAGCGCGGGGCAAGGGAGATCCGGACACCGGAACAAATCACTTGGGCTTTCGCTGCGTCCGCAGGCAGTAAGACCTGCTGATTCCTTAGCACGCTACCAAGGAGTCAATCCATGAAACGAAACCCTTTGATCCGATTTCGAGCAAAGTGTGGGCGGGCGCAGGATCACAGATCTACGTCGAAGTTCGGCGGACCGCCGGACATAGTGATCCAGCGGGTGGTGAGAAGGCGAATGCGAGCACTACGGCGACCTGCCACGGCCGATGAGGTTCAGAATGCGAGGCACTGGAAAAGCACATTCGCTGAAGTTCCGATCGGAGATCTGGACATGCTGAGAGAAACCACTCCAGGACTTCTGCTGTTCGCTCTTCGATGGTCGAATTCCAAGGGACGCACTGGTGCAGTTATTTTAAGGGGCACGGCCACTTCGCCCGCCCCGCGCCAGTTTTCGGGCTGATTCGTGCATCGGAGTGTAGTACACTGGACCTGCCAAGGCGGCAGATCGCTGCACAGTATGGTGTTTTCGCAACCACTGAACTGCGGGCCCGCGGCAAACCTTTCCCGCGAGCTTGGCCCTCTCGCAAAGCGGAGGCAACGGGTCTCGCGCCAGCCATCGAAGATTGTCGTCAGCCGCTTCCGGAATTCCTTGCCAAGAGGCGACATCTCCTTCGCCAGATTGATCAGTTAACAGCCACCGCATACGTCCGCGGGCCGAACGGATACGCCTTGAACAATGCCGATCAAGGTGTCGATAAGGCCTTGCCGCTCAGTTGCGAAGGTCGGTGACAACCATTGAGGGAGAGCGTGGAACGTGCGCCGAGAGCGAGCATCCAGTGGCAGTCAAATTCTCAATGGGTAAACCGACCTGGGATGGAAATCGGGGAGAAGAGATACGCGCCGAGAATCTAGCGAAATGCCGACGTTTTTGGAACGCTGGCTTCCCTTTCTGCAATCCAATAAAAAACGGAACGATTATCCTTTCCGAAAGAGACCACGCTCCGCTTCGTGTTCGCATTGGTCTCTGTTTTTCTTATTCCGCTATCTGTTACGTTTGTTGCGGCGTCCGTGTTGTAAGATCAACGCCTGCATCTGTCACCGCCGGAGACTTTCGACACAGAGGGCGTACAGCATGAACAACTCGCATCTGAAAGACGGTAGTGGAGATCATGTCCCGAGTTTTGCGGAACGAATCGAGCGCCTGAGCAAGAAACGGCGCGAACTGGTAAGGCCGATTCAGGAGCATCCCCGCGACTACGTATTGCTAAGCATTCGCGATGTTGCCGCCAGGCTGGGGACAGATCCCGCGACTGTCCTGCGAATCGTGCGCGGCCTCGGCTTTGACGGCTACAGAAAGTTCAAAGCGTACCTGCACGATCTATCGATCGCAAAAGCGACTTCTTTAGAGAGTATGCGGAACGGCAAACAGTCACACTCCAGCATTCTTTCGCATGGACAGATGGCGCTGGAGCAAGACCTGCGAAACCTTCACGCGCTGCGCAACGCGCTCGATTTGAAGCGGGTGGCGGCGCTGGCAAAACGGCTGCATGGTGCGCGCAGAATTCTTATCTTGGGCGGGGACCTAGCAATTAGCTTGGTGTATTTTCTTGACTACCGGATGACTCTGCTGGGCTTTCCAGTTGTCGCAGCAACCACTCCGGGTCACAGCGTCAATGCTGCACGCAATTGTGGCAGCCGCGATCTGGTTATCGCGCTCAGTTTTCGCCGCGGTCTGCGGCAGACCGTCGAAGGGTTGCAGCAAGCGCATGCCAACGGGGCTTATTGTGTCGGCATCACAGACACGTTCATTTCGCCGATCGCGCGTTTTGCCGATGAATGCTTTCTGACGCCAGTGGAAGCGCATATGGGCAACTCCTACGCAGCCCCCATGAGCTTCCTTAATGTTTTGCTCACCGTTTGCGCGCATCAGCACAAGGCGCGCACACTTCGCATTCTCACAAAAGCGGATTACGAACAACGCCATGGATTCCGTTGGTATCCCGAGTAGTAACCCAAGACCCGTTCCGGAAGTTAGCAGCACCTGCCACCTTCGTGGCTGACGGAATCCTGCGTAGAAACAAATGTTGCAGATTAAAAAGATAATCTTGACACTAACGATCTTTTCTCTGTATACAGACTCTTTTTGGGGCTGACAACTCGTGGGAGGCAATATGCGACGACTCTCGCAACTCCTGATTCTCAGTACGATCAGTCTGTGCGCCTCTATCGGCTGGGGGCAGGCAACCACCTCTCTTCGCGGCACCGTGACCGACCCTTCCGGTTCGGCCATTCGTGGAGCGCAAGTCACTGTTGTGAATCCCAGCACGACCTTCACCCGGCAAACCCAGACTGGTGGTGACGGGACCTATGCTTTTGTCGAGTTGCTTCCCGGGACCTACAATCTGACCGTCGAAGCCCATGGTTTCAAGAAATATCTGGAGAATGGCGTGGTGTTGCGTGTCGAACTGCCGGAGACCGCGAACATTCAGATGCAGGTCGGCGCTATCCAGGAAGTAGTGTCGGTTACCTCTGAGGCATCTCCGCTAAACACGACTGACGCCAGCGTCGGAAACACGATGGGAACGAACGAAATCGAGAACCTCCCGCTGGACCACGAGAACACGGTGCTTCTGCTCAGTCTGCAGCCGGGTGTCACCCTAACCAGTGACAACGAAAGCTACCTGACGAGTTCCTACGACACGCGCGCCGGCATGGTCAACGGTGAGCGCAGCGATCAAAACAACATCTCGCTGGATGGCGTCAGCAATAACAATGAGTTTGCGGGTTACGCTTTTGATGGCATCTTGCCGACGACGCCGTTCTCCGTCGAGGAATTCCGGGTAACGACATCCAACTATGATGCCAGCCAGGGGCGGTCTTCGGGAGCCCAAATCGCCTTGGTCACCAAGGGCGGCACCAACCAGTTTCACGGCTCGCTCTACGAGTTCAATCGCAACGGCCTCGGCGAAGCCAACGATTGGTTCCTGAAAGAGTCTCAACTGAGTTCTGACCTGCCCAACAAGCCCACGCAACTGGTCTGGAACAACTACGGCGGGGCGATCGGCGGGCCGATCCTGAAGGACCGTTTGTTTTTCTTTTTCAACTACGAAGGCCACCGGCAGAACGTCGGGCAAAGCATAGAACAAGCCATTCCCAGCGCATTGCTGCAGGACGGAATCATCCAGTACCAATGTGACCAAACTCTGTCGGACCCTGGCGCAAACCCCATTGCATGTAATGGAACGACTGTCACAGGAGCGAGCGGCAAAACCTACAACATTCCCGCCGGCAGCTACGCCCTGGGTCCAACACAGCTAGCGGCGATGGACCCGCTAGGGATCGGTCCGAGCCAGGGAGCGTTGGCCTATTTCCAAACCTACCCTACGCCTAACGATCCCAACTTCAGCGACGCCCCGAATTACGCCGGCTACCGCTTCGCCGCGCCGACGACGACGCGCGAGAATTGGTATATCGGGCGTCTGGATTACAAGATCACGCAAAACGGCAATCACACGCTTTTCTTCCGTGGCACAGGCGTTGATTCTCACTACAACAATGCTCCGTTTCTTCCCGGCCGGCCGCCTGAGACCACATCTCTCAGTCTGGCCAAGGGCTTCGTTGCTGGTTATACGAGTCTTTGGGGGCAGCATCTGGTCAACAATCTCCGCTATGGACTGACCCGCGACAGCGTCGGTGTCGGCGGCGACTCCAACCAGCCCTGGGTGGAGATGCGCGATTTGGGCCAGGATATTGCTTATTCCTATGGCGACACTGCCCCGGTACACAACATTGTGGATACAGTCGGTTGGACGAAAGGTTCGCATAGCTTCCAATTCGGCTTCAATTTTCTGCTCTCGCGATTGAACACTTACAATTACGGAGCTGTTTTCAGCAACGCCCTTACCAATGCCGACTGGGTCTCTCCGGGGGGCTTTGCTAACTTGAATGACCCTTTGAATCCCGCCTGTATCGCACAGGGCGGCTCAACCTGCACGCCCGCCGATACTTTCCCCGCCATCAGCCCCGGATTCAACCACACCTATGACTTTCCCTTGGCTGCCATGATGGGAATCGAGAGCGAAGTGGACGGCGTTTTCAACTACGACGTAACCAGCACCCAGGGAACTACGCATCCTCAGAACCTGCCGATCCGCCGCCACTGGGCGGTCGACAGTTACAACTTCTTTTTTCAGGACAGCTGGAAGATAAGGCCCAACCTCACCCTCACCTATGGACTGAATTATCAGCTCATGACGCCGATGACGGAGACCTCCGGGCAGGAGGTCGCGCCGACTGTAAACATGGGAAGCTGGTTCAATCAGCGTGCGAGTGACCTGGCGCAAGGCATCCCCGACAATCAAGTCGATGGTGGAGCGTTGATTGGGTTCGGACCGGCCGGTTCGCCGTACGGCAAGCCTGGCTTATACAGTGTCCAGAACAAGAATTTTGCGCCGCGGGTGGGCCTTGCGTTTACTCCGCACGCGGATTCTGGTTTCTTCAACAAACTTTTCGGGATAGAAAAGACCTCGATTCGCTTCGGAGCCGGCATGTACTACCAGAACTTCGGACCCGAACTCGCCCAGTACTATAGCGCTGGGGGCGAGTACGGACTTTCGACCGGAGTGAACAATCCCGCTCAGGGTGTGACGGTGGCCAGTTCGCCTCGACTCGGTATCAGCTTGTCCGACATGAACTCGATTCCGCTCTCATTCCTGGGAACCTGCTGTTCGTCGAGTCTCATCCCTCCCTCTACCATCACTTTCCCACAAACCCCTCCGGCAGGCCTGCTCGCAATCACGAACGGCATTGACCAGTCCCTCAAGACTCCTTACTCGTACGCATTAGACTTTTCCATACAACGCCAACTGCCCGGTGGGATCACCCTGGACGTGGCCTATGTCGGCCACCTCGCTCATCGCCTGCTCGTGCTCGATGACGTCGGCGCCCCAGGGAACCTCGTCGATCCGAAGTCTGGAGTCAGTTACTACCAGGCGGCGCATCAGTTATCGAGCTTGGCCCGCCAGAACACTCCCGACAGCGCCATTAGCGCCTCGACGATTGGGCCCACCGCCCAATACTGGCAAAACACGATGGCGCCGTCATCTTCCGGTAACTACAAGCTGTGCTCGAACGGTGCTTCAACCACCAACATGCTCGAAGCGATCTATGACGTTTTCGGGCCCAATTGCTTCCTGTACAACGAAACTACCGCGATCTACCTGATCGACACTGCCGGCTTCCCGGTGACTCCCAAGGGGGGCTTGTTCAGCTACTTCAACAGCCAGTATTCCTCTCTTTGGGACTGGCGCTCGATTGCCTGGTCGAACTACAACGCACTCCAGGTCAGTCTTAAGAAGCAGATGTCCCACGGCGTGATGTTTGGCCTTAACTACACTTACTCGAAGTCCCTGGACGTCGAGTCCATGGCGGAACGCGGTGCCCAGTATCTGACCGATAGTGTGATCAACCCCTTCAGCCCGTCTGAAATGTATGGCCCGAGCGACTCAGACCTGAGACATCAGATCAACGGATACTGGATCGTTCAGCTGCCCTTTGGCCGCGGCCGGGCCGTCGCAGGGAACGTCTCAAAAGGACTCGATGCCGCGATCGGCGGCTGGCAGATTGGCGGAACGACTCGCTGGACATCCGGCTTCCCAGCCAGCGTCTTCGAGGGCTACGTCTGGCCGACAAACTGGGATGAAATGGGGTGGTCAGACTTAACCGGTGCACCGATCGGAAACGGAACTACCCGTGGCACCGGCACCAACGGAATTCCCACTGGTACGGTCAACATCTTCAAGAATCCCACCTGCGGCGCGCCGGGTGGCCCAACTTGTGGGTCCCGATTAGCGTTCGGTTATGCCTATCCGGGAGAGAGCGGCACTCGCAACCCGGTGCGTGGCGACGGGTTCATGGCCACGGACCTGAATCTCTCGAAACGATGGAAGATTACCGAGGGGCAGAACTTCGAAGTGCGTTGGAGCATTTTTAATGCGTTTAACAACGTCAAGTTTGATGTTTTCACCATGCAGGACGAGTGGGATGTGCCCACGACGTTCGGAAATTACACACAAACGCTCACCCAGCCGCGCCGGATGGAGTTCGCGGGAATCTATCGCTTCTGATTTGGAAGGGAGGTAGTAAAGTAGGTTAATTACAACTGATAGCTGAAGTTGTCTAGACCTCGCACTTGTAGTGGTTTTGTCCGCATCTTTCTAATTCATAACCGCGTTCTCAGCTGCCACCAGTCGCTGCGGAACCATCTCCTCAATCCCAATTTCACTAGTTCACTCTTAGCTGCGTAATTCACGCGCCAGACTGCTATCCCGTCAGCGTACGGATTAACAGTGGGGCGAACGATGACGGCGAAGGCAGTGCCGTCTGTAGAGGTTGTCCAGAATCAGGCGCGACTGTTCTGGGCCATCGCCACCTTCCCAATAAGGCGTCGGCAGTGAACCACAATCGATGCTATGGGTACAGCAAAATAAAGCGCCCCTGCCGGAAAAAGAAATGAAAACGCGAAAGCCGGTGAGCTCAGGGTTAGAACCTCTCAACCGTGAGAACCGCGGCCATTCTGTGCTCCTGTCCCGGTGCAAGATTGATCGCAGCATCCAGGATGTTGCTGGCCTCGACGCAGAGAAACTGCCGCCATTCGCCATCGCCCAGGTCTTGCAAGCGCGCAGCCCCGCCGCTCCAAGGATTCCACACCACCGTACTGAGCGAATGTTCCTTCCGCAGTCGGATTCGACGCTTCTTGTTCGGATCCAGCAGGTCAACCTCGTTTTGAGTGTTGCGGTAGGCCCTGTCGGTCGTTGAGGCGACGGTCGCGTCACCGCGCTGCGTCTTCTCCTTGTTCGATTCAGTGTTGTCGAGATAGCTCACACCATCGAGTCCCTGCAGCCGCGCATCCTGAATATTCGCAATCCGGTTGTAAGTGTGGAGCGCTTCTTCGAAGCGGAAGGGTGTTGTCCCTGTGTTTTTGCAAACCAGCTCCAGACGCAGCTCCGAGCCAAATGTAACGCGGTGCACGAGACGAAATTCTCCAGGCCACCATTTCCGAGTATGCTCGTCATTTTGGGTGAACATGGTCACGGCAACTCCGTTTTCATTTTCGATGATGGATTCGAGCTGCCACATTTTTGTCCGCACGAATCCGTGCGCAGGAGCGTGCGGGTCGTCCAACTTGCCGCGGAACCAGGGAAAACAAATCGGGATTCCCCCTCGGATTGCCTGGCCTTCCTCCCAGCGGGCTTTCGTACTGAGGAAAAGCACTTCGTCATGGCCCGCGGGCTTCCACGAGGTCACGTGGGCGCCATGCAGATAGATCTCCCCCTCCGCGAAAGGGCCTGTGATCTGTACTCGCGCCAACCCACCGTTGCCTTCGGAAACCCTTGCAACATCTGGGATTCCCAGTTGACGATCAAGTTTGGCCATCGTGAAAACTCCGTTCAATGACGCTCTCCTTTGCAAGCGAGGCAAGAAGTCTGCTCGATCGACCTCGCTGGCAGGCAAACGCACCGTCCGCCTCCGAACTCCCTTCTGGAGCTTTTTACGCTGCGCTCTTCACCTTCGCCCACCGCGCTCGCTGCGTCGTCGCGATTCTCCTCCGGCCTGCAGCGGAGATCGTGCGCTTCGGCCTCGGAGCATGACCTCTCGCCTTGCCCATCGCGCCTTCTGCGCCAGGCTAATCCTCCTTCGACCGGCTGCGGACATGGTGCGCGACACGCCGTTCGAGCTCACACTTCCGAGCGCCGAGAGTACGCCAACTGGGCGACCGGTCTCAGAGGTCTGCGCAGCTCTCAACTACCCGAGCAAGCCGGATTGTAGTAAGCCCCATCGTCTCCATAAACCCTCCGGCGAAGGTCCAGAATCTGGCACCCTAGTTTCCTAAGCGCATCAGGAAGTTTGGAATCACCGTTCCCGCCCGAGAAAGCGAGGGTTATATTCTGCGAATGTAGCCACGATCGCTCAATGGTGATGTCCCACTCCATCCAAGAATCAACTACAACACGCTGCAATTTGTATTCGTCGCTCAAGTTTTGGAATCCGCTGTCGTTGAGAGCTGACGTTAACTTCGCCAAGTCGTCTGGGCTCAGTTGCCCTTTCTTAACGTCATCTTCATCGTGCTCGCCGAATTTAATCGCGTGGCATTCCACCGATCCGTCAGAGAACACCTTCAAATAGTCCGAAGGGATTCGCTTCCCAACTGTAAAATGCCGATTCACAACTCGCAGCAGGAGTTTGGGAAGGTGTGATTCTTGGGCTGTTGTTGGGTGGCAGGCAAAACAGAGTGCGAGAACGAAAAATATAAGCACCCGAAGGCCGAACTTGCGGTTCATGTTCTTACCCGCCTTTCCGTGGGACTTGGCACCACTGCTGTGCTGGGTTTCCAAGATATTCCACAGTGCGTCGCCGTCCGTCAATTGGTCCAAAATCCCCATATCACTCTTCTACCCTCAGTCGAATCATTTTCCCGATGCTCAATGCGCGAGCGTTGAGCCGCTAAGGCGTAGATTTCGAGGGCGACGCAGGCGGCGAATCACTACGTCGAGAAAAAGACGCGCGGATTATCGGTGCCCGTTGCGGAGTGCCCGAAGGCTATCGGCGCGGGCTTCGCGGATACCGGCTGCTTTTTCGCCAACGCGATGAGCAACCGTTCAACCTTGCGCTGCTCGTGGGGGATGGAGAGGCTGGGCTGTGTCATACGGCAAGTGTGACATAGTCCCGAGGGATTGCACAGGTTGGCGCATCGGTAACGGTCGCTATGAGGCTAAACTCGATAACGTATTTCACGGGGCTTGCTATCGAGTTAACCTCGGCAACCACTGATACTCAACTGATTATGGTTCTGAGCGCTACGCCTGTTAGCAACAGCGGACTTCCGAGTTGCCCGTCATCCGGGATTTAACCCACGTGCAATGCGAGCGGTTCCGGTAGTTTGCTAGTTTCGACGCCCGGAATCTGCGAGTGTCAAGGTTTTCCTCCGGGCACGGAAATCAGCCAATGAGGAGGCAGCGGCTTGCGCGGAATCCTTTCATCGCGCATAGCGAGTTGGTAAATGAGTGACGCTGCGATAGCGGCGGATTGCTTCAGGTCGTCTTCGAGGACGTGGTCGTAGGTGTCCATGTTCGTGTGCGGAGAGCGCGTGTTGTCGCCTTCCATGTAGTCTCGTATCCACTGGAAGGCGGGTAGGCCCACTTCATCAAACGGAATATGATCCGTGGCCCCGATGTCAGCCATAGACAATGTAGAAGCGCCGACATCCCTATATGGATCGAGCAACTCGCGGAAAATCGGCAGGGCCGGTTTGTTGCCTTGCAAGTAGAGTCCACGAATACGGCCGGTACCGTAATCGAAATTGAAATAGGCGTCGAACTTTTCATATTCCGGCTTGAACTCATAGCGCGCATGACCGGACTGGTCCTCTGCTGTGCTCACCTTCCGTCCGAGGTGGTCGGCCACGTAAGCGTGAGAACCCAGTGTTCCCTGCTCCTCCGCGCTCCACAAACCAATGCGGACGGTGCGCCGGGGCTTCAGCTTCAGGGATTGCAGGATGCGGATAACCTCCAGCGCAGTGGA
>Ga0210395_10001664_pt1 | contig 17258 bp, 14 predicted proteins | sample IncBWH4OmetaG_FD_150861 | JGI IMG/M metagenome (GOLD analysis project Ga0210395, IMG submission 150861) | Forest soil microbial communities from Barre Woods Harvard Forest LTER site, Petersham, Massachusetts, United States - Inc-BW-H-4-O ...
GGCTCGACCAGCTCTTCGACAGCCTTGCCGTTCACCGTCATCTTGATGTGGGATTTGGCCATTGGTCGTGTCCCTCCCTAACCGCGGGCTTTTGCTTTGGCGCGCCCGAGCGCGCGCGTCAGCATCACGCCGGCCATCTTGGTGCGGTAGTGCGCTGGCCCGCGAGCATCGCTTGCCGGCGCGGTGATGGCTTCGGCGGCGGCCACGGCTTTTTTCACCGTCGTGGCATCGAGCGTCGAGCCGGTGAGGATTTTCGCCGCTTCCTCGGCCCACAGCGGCGTCTCGGCGACGTTGGTCAGTCCGATCGAGCAGCTAGCGACCTTGCCGCCGCTCATGGTCAGCACCACGGCGGCCGCGGCGGTCGCGTAATCGCCGATCTTGCGCTTGAGTTTCTCATACGCTGAACCGTGGCCGGCGCCGGGCACCGGAATGCGCACCGCGGTGAGCACGTCGCCCGCTTCCAACGCGGTGAAATAGGCGCCCTGGTAAAATTCGCGCGCCGCGATGCGGCGTTCGCCGCCTTTGCCGGTGACGTGATAGGTGGCGTTAAGGCACAGCATCACCGCCGGCATATCGTTGCCGGGATCGCCGTTGGCGACATTGCCGCCGAGCGTGCCGACATAGCGGACCTGCGGATCGGCAATCAGCAGCGAGGTCTCGCGCAGCAGCGGGATTTTTGTGCCGAGCAGATCGGAGCCGATCAGATCGTGCTGGGTCGTCATGGCGCCGATGATGATGTCATTGCCATCTGAGCGAATGCCTTTGAGATCGGCGATGCCGGCGAGATCGACCAGATTCGCGGGCGAAGCCAGGCGCAGTTTCATCATCGGAATGAGGCTGTGGCCGCCAGCCAGCGCGCGGCCGTCGTCGCCCAATTTGGCGAGCAGACCGACGGCTTCCTGGACGGATGATGGGCGATGATAGCTAAAGGACCCAGGTATCACGGGCATCCTCCCTTGCGCTTTTGTCCGGCCGAAGTCGTCACGACGGCCGCCTGTGCGCCAATACCGATTGCGTCTTTAGGCTGCTGATCGTCGCGCTGTGTGCGCTGCAGCAGCAAGTGCCGGTGCACCGGCGCATTGGGAGGTGCACGAAACGTCGGGCTTTTGCACCAATGGCGGCGCGGTTGCACGAATTGCGTCAGAATACCTGACGTAATGGCCCGGCCGATGGAGACTTTTATCGCGCTGCAAAATGATGGCGGCGGCGCAGTCCAGGGTCGTCGCCGGTCAGGGCCGCGACCCGCGATTTGAGCCAACCGATGCGGCTCCTGCTCACCGGGACCGCATAATCCTGCCCGGCGTCCATCTCGACCATTTCGTTGTCGCCGGAACGCTTGTAGCCGACCACCCGCTCGATATTGACGATGTGGCTGCGATGGATGCGTACGAAGCGATCCTTGTCGAGGCGCTGCTCGACGTCGCCAATGGCCAAGGGGCAAAACAGCTTGTCGCTGCCGTTGAAGATATAGGTGTAATGCGCGTTGGCATGGATGGCGACGACGTCGTCGACGGCGACGAAATGCGTGCCGCCGTCGCGCTCGATCGGAAGGTGGCGGGCGAATCGGCGCGGCGCGCCGGCGCCGCCGAGCGGCCCATAGGTGCCGCGGCCGAATTCGGGATTGGCATCGTGGCCGTTGCCGCGAGCGTTTTGCGCTACGGCTGCAACCGCCGCCGGCTCCGCCTCAACTTCCGCCGGCGGCGACGCGGCGCTGCTGACGGCCGGAACCGGATTTGCCGCCGCGCGTGCCGGGTCGGGCACCAGGATCAACAAAAATATTCCCGACAGGCAGAACGCCACGACGGCGACGATGATGGCCAGGAGATCGGTCGACAGCGCAGGCGCGCCGGCCGACGATGACGCAAACGGCAACAGCGTCAGGCCTTCCATCGCGGTGTAGTGCATGCCGGACACGGCGATGCCGAAAGCGATCGCGGAGAGGATCAGCGGCGGCCGGCCGCCGCGGCCGGTGGCGAGCCACAGCGCCAAGCCGGACGCCGCGATGGCGATCGCCATGCTGGCGGCAACATAGTAGCGGTCATGGACCATGAAGGCGCTGGCGCTCAGCGCGCTCATGCCGATGTAATGCATGGTGAAAATACCGCCGCCCATCAGGCACGCCGACAGCGTCAGGCGCAGCAAGGTCAGCGGCCCGGAACTGGTGGCGTAAACCGCGGCTCCCACCACGATGACGCAAACCAGAAACGACAGCAGCGTCGGAAATACCAGGTAATCGACCTGGAACGGCATGCGCGCCGCCAGCATGCCGACGAAATGCATGGTCCAGATCGCGACCGCCAGCGAAAACGCCGCGCCGGCCAGCAGCAGGCGCCGCCGCATGCCGGTCGCCCCGCCGATCTGCACCGCCAGACTCAAGCCCACATAGGCACCCTGGATCGCCATCACGATCGAGAGCAGGACAAGCCAAGTCTCATAAGTGACCGGCATTGCCGTCATTCCTTCGCCAGGACACGACGCCGAGCCCATTCGCCAATGGGTTCTGAGACCGATTATAGATGAGTTTGCGGCTGGCGCGAGGCCGGGCTTTTAGCACCATCGGCGGCAGCAATCGCTCATGTCCGTTATGCGGCGCGCGGCGGAGCCGGTCTATTCCTCGGCGGACACATTTCGCGGTATTCTCCCTGCCGAAACCGCTCAAGGGAGAAACCCGATGGACATGAGCATTGGCATGCTCGACCACTACAATGTGTCGACCCGCAAGCTGAAAGAGACCGTGCAATTCTACGAAGACGTGCTGGGATTCAAGAACGGTCCGCGGCCGGCGTTCGATTTCCCCGGCGCCTGGCTCTATAGCGGCAGCCAGCCGGTGCTGCATCTCAACGACATTGCGCACACCGACCGGCAGCAGCCCGCCGATTCCGGCGTCATCGACCACGTCGCGTTCGGCAGCCGCGGTTTCGAGGCGATGAAAAAACATCTCGGCGGCAAGGGCGTGCCCTACCGCGTCAACCAGGTGCCCAACAGCACCCGCTGGCAGATTTTCTTCCGCGATCCCAACAATGTCGAGATCGAGCTGAATTTCGAGACCAAGAACGAGATCGCGGCCTGAATCGTAGGGTGGGCTGAGCGAAGCGAAGCCCACGCCGTATGACCGCGTGGGCGCGGCGCTACGCGCCTTTGCCCACCCTACGGAGTCTCAGGAATCACCGGCAGCAGCACGTGTGACGGATGCTTGCGGTCGTGAAAAACCTTGTGCAGCACCGTCTTGCTCGAGCAGATGTGGTACGGCACGTATTCGGCGTTGGTGGCGCCGGCAACGCCGGTGGGCAGATCCAAACACGTGATATCGAGGCAGATGCGGTGGCCTTGGCGGAATAGATTCGCTGTCGCCATCACCTCGATCTGATATTCCTCGATCGCGCCCGGCGTCACCGGCTGCTGCGATTCGCGCGTCAGCGGATGCCACGGCCACCACGGCTTTGAGCGCTTGGCGTCAAGCGCGCGGTGCGAGGCTTTGAGCCAGCCGCGGGTGATCTCGCGCTCGTGCAGATTTTTCGGCACTTCGCGCTCTTTCAAAATCACGATCCAGTTGGTGTCGTCCTGGTCGATCGAAGCGTGGAGTGTGACGACGATCGGGCCCGCGACCAGCACGTCGTGCGGCAACGGCGCCGTCATGTAACGCAGCCGCTGGATCGTGGTGGACTGCGACGGCGGCATCTGCACGAAGGCGTCCGGCGGCTGGGTCTCGGTCGCGCTCGACGGCTCGGGCAGGTCGGGCGTCAGCCGCTCCCAGCTCGACAGATAAAGCTTGGTCCATTTCGCGTCGGGCGGCGGCCAGTTGTTGGCGGTGCGCCACTTATTGGCGCCCATCACCCAATAGCGCACCGGCTTTTCGTCCATGATGCCGGTGTTCATGCCTTTGAGCCAGAAATCGTGCCAGCGCAGCACCTCGTTGTGGAAAGTGTGATACGGCCGCTCCAGGTGCGCCGGGCCGGCGAGCAAGAGCTTCTTCGGCGCCTTGATGTTGCGAAACCAATGCTGGCAGCCGTTGAGATGCGTCTTGTAGGTGTAGCCGTACCAGCCGGAGCCGGTATAGGTCGGCACCTTGATGTCGGCGAATTCCGCTTCGCTCTTCTTCACCGCGGCTTCGGAGTCGTACGGATCGACCAGCACATTGTAATACGGCGGCATGTGCTGGCCTTTTTGCGCGATCAGATTGTAGACGTGGGGATACATCTTGTAGTCGGGATTGTTCATGGCCTCTTGCCACATCGTTTCGCGCTCCGGCGGCAGCGGACCGGGCGGTCCCTTGTGCTGATGCATCGCCGAGAAGTGGCCGACCAGATAGCGGAACAGGTGGATGACGCCGCCGGGATATTCGTCGCGGAAGCCACCGAGCTCGCCATAGGCGCCGCGCGAGTCGAACGGGAAGATGGCGCGCAGATGCGGCGGCTGCTTCTTGGCGACGGCGAGCTGCTCGGCGCCGAACCCGGAAATGCCGACCATGCCGACGGCGCCGTCGCACCACGGCTGCGCCGCGATCCACTCGATCAGGTCGTAGCAATCCCACTCCCGCGAGCCGCCGCCTTCCGACTTGCCGACGCCGCGCGGCGAGCCGATGACGTGCACATAGCCGCGCGACACGAAGAACTTTGTATCGCCGGCCTCCATCGGCCCGGTCCACAGCGGCGACCAGGCCGGCTGCGGCGGCAGCGCCGCGGCCATATCGGGGCCTTGAAAGTCCTTGTTGTAGATGGCAAACGCCAGCAGCGCCGGGAATTTTCCGGGCGCCTCGGGGCGGTAGACGTCGACGCAGATTTTGACGCCGTCGCGCATCGGCACCATGACGTCCATGTCGCGCGCGATCTCAGCGATTGTCGGCTCGCGGTTGTAATTCGTTTCCGGATTTTCCGCCGATTGCAACAACGGCCGCGACGCTTCACCGTTCACGATGTCCCCTCCCCTATGCGTCCTTGATCCGCAACGCCGCGCGACGAGCGGTTTTTTTGCGCTTGGCAAATGCGAAGCATCATCGTTTAGTGCGCCGGAACTCGCCAAGCAAGCGAAACGGGAGGAATGAATGGAACTGAGGTCAACCCGCCGGATCGTCACCGGCCATGATGCGCAGGGCAAGGCGGTGGCGCTCTACGACGCGCCGTTGCAAGCGATCCAGCGCAGCGCCGGCGGCAACGGCATGACGCTATGCTGGGTGACCGGCGAATTTCCCGTCGACATGGCGAGCGCGGCCGACCGCGCCCAGACCAAGGTCGGCGTGCCGCCGCCCGCGAACGGCACCATCTTCCGCATCGTCGATTTCGCGCCGGTGCCGACCGGCGGCTACGGCGCCGTCGATCATCACCAGATCCTGATCAACATGGGCATCGATCCGGCGACCCAAGGCTATGCGCGGCACGAGAACACCCATCGCACCCGCACCATCGATTACGCCATCGTGCTCGACGGCGAGATCGACATGCTGCTCGACGACACCGAGGTCCATGTTAAGGCCGGCGACATTTTGGTGCAGCAAGGCACCAATCACGCCTGGGTCAACAACTCGGGCAAGCCCTGCCGCATCGCCTTCATCCTGATCGACGGCAAGACGCCGCCGGCATGGTCGCAGGGGTGGAAAAAGTAATCGGCGGGACGCCGCTTCAGCCCGCAGTCACGTCCACGCGGACGTCGCCGTCCAGCACCCGCTGGGCGGTCGGCAGGTCGACCTCGTGCTCCCAGGCGCCGATCACGACGGTGGCGACGCAGTTGCCGATCAGGTTGCCGAGCGCGCGCGCAATGCCGATGAACCAGTCGACCGACAGCACCAAGACGAGGCCGATCGCCGGCACCGTCGGCACGGCGTTGAGCGTTGCCAAGAGGATCACGATCGCGGAGCCCGGAATGCCGTGGGCGCCCTTGGACGTCACCAGCGATACCGCCAGCACCAAGAGCAGATCGCCGAGCGACAGCGGCGTGTTGGTGGCTTGCGCGATGAAGACCACGGCGAGCGTCAGATAGATCGAGAAGGCGTCGAGATTGAACGAATACCCCGTCGGGATGACGAGACCGACCACGGAATCCTTCACGCCCATGCGCTCGAGCTTGCGCATGATTTGGGGCAGCACCGCATCCGAGGACGCCGTCGCCAGAACGATGGTCAGCTCTTCGCGGAAATAATTCAAAAACTTGAAAATGTTCAGGCCGGCTATGACGCGCAATATGCTGCCAAGCACGACGAGCACGAAGAACGCAACCGCGACGTAGAAGATGGCGACCAGGGACACCAGCTGCTTGAGCGAGCCCACGCCATAGCGTCCAACCGTGTAGGCGACGGCGCCAAGAACACCGAGTGGCGCTACACGCACGATTAGGCCCATGATCTTGAACAGGACTTTTGACACCGCTTCCACGAGCGAGGTGACCTGCTGCGCCGGCTCGCCGACCATGGCCAACGCAATGCCGAACAGCACAGCGAAGAACAGCACCTGCAGCACGTCGTTGCGGGCAAGCGCGTCGATCGACGTGGTCGGAATGATGTTGAAGATGAAGTTGCCGACGCCTTGGCCCTTCAGGTTCTTGGCGTGGTCGGCATAGTTGCTCAGCGCCTTGGCGTCGAGCGTCGATGGATCGATGTTCATGCCGTGGCCCGGCGCGAACAGGAAGGCAAGCACGAGGCCGACGACGAGCGCGATCGTCGTCATGACCTCGAAATAGATCAGGGCCTTAAGGCCGACCCGGCCGACTTTTTTCAGATCGCCGGCGCCGGCGATGCCGTGCACCACGACGCAAAACACGATCGGCGCGACGATCATCTGAATGAGCTTGAGAAAGGCGTCGCTGAGGATTTTCAGCGAAACCGCAAAATCGGGCACCGCCATGCCGAGGATGATGCCGAGAACAAGCCCGGCGACGACCTGAACGAACAGCGAGTTGTAGAGCGGCGCGCGGCTCGACACCGGAGGCATTGCGACGGCGGTGGTGGACATCGGCTACTCCCGATCATCGGCTTTGCCTGATTTTTAAGCAAAGATCGTGCCATGATCTTTGTTTGAGAACATGGGCAAAGGCCGTTCGGCGCCTTAAATCGCTTCGAAAACAATGTCCTGGGCGCCGTGCCACAGCACATGCTCGCCGAGCGGACGCAGCTGATCGCGGCCTTCCACCACCGTCAGAAAATGATTGCCGGCGAGCTGGCCGACCTTGCTGGCAAAATGGACCGCGCCGTAGGCGAGCAGGATCTCGGTCTCGCTGACGCCGCCGGGATAGAGGATGATCTCGCCTGGCGCCGGATAGCTGGTGTGGTTCTCAAAGCTCAGCCCGAGATCGAGCTCACCGAGCGGAATCCAACAGCCCTCGCCGCTCCAGCGCACATGGATGATGCGCTCCTTGTAGGGCAGCATGGTACGGAATTTCGCGCAGGTTTTCGGTGCCCGCTCGGATTCGAAGCGCGCGATGAATTCAAATCCTGCGGCTTTAATACGGATGCGCTCCATGATCGGCTCCTGAAATTCCAGCTAATCCAAATTGACGAGGACATCGAGCAAGACACGTGCCGCGAGATCGGCGTCCTCGACGGTCACGCTCTCCAATGGACTGTGACTGACGCCGCCGTTGCCGCAGCGGACGAATAGCATGCCGATCTCGGTCAGGCCGCCGAACATGACCGCGTCGTGGCCGGCGCCGCTGGCGAGATGGAACGGCGCGACCCCGGTTCGGGCGATGGCGTCCGCGCATGCCGCCTGCATCGCGTCCGCGCAGGGCACGGCCGGGTGCGACCCGATTTCAGATATCTCGACGGTGACGCCGCGCCGCGCGGCAATGTCTTGGGCGGCGGCAACAATGTCGGCGATGGCGCCGTCGCGTACGCCGTCGTCGCCGGCGCGCACGTCGAGCGACAATTCGCAATTGCCGGGAATGACGTTGATCAAGCCGTGCGGCACCGCAAGTTGGCCCACGGTGCCGACCAAAGTTGCCGCTTCGCCGCAACGCCGCTCGACCGCGAGGACGATTTCAGCAGCCGCGGCGGCGGCATCGTGGCGCAGTGGCATCGGCACAGTGCCGGCATGACCCGCTGTGCCGCGAACGCTGATGTGAAACCGCGCCGAGCCGGCAATCGCGGTGACGATGCCGACCGGCAGATTTTTGTCCAACAGAACGGGCCCCTGCTCGATATGAACCTCGAGATAGCCCCGCAACGTCTCCGGCGGCCGCGCCAGCCCCCGGATGGCATCGCGATCGACACCTTGCTCGCGCAGCAGCGACTCAAGCCTCACGCCGTTCTTGTCGGTCCGCTGCAAAATGGCGGCATCGAAACGGCCGGCGATGGCGCTTGAGCCAAGATAGGGCGCGGCGAAGCGAACGCCCTCCTCTTCGGCAAAACCGATCACGTCGAGATGAAACGGCAATGGCCGGCCGGCGCGACTAAGATATTCGGCGACGACCAACGCCGTCAGGATGCCGAGGCGGCCGTCGAACTGGCCGGCATCGACGACCGTGTCATAGTGCGAGCCGACGATGAGCGTCTTGGCCGCAGGCGCTGCGCTCGGGTAGCGGCCGACCACGTTGCCGACGGAGTCGATCTGCGCCACCAGTCCCGCCGCCTGCATCCAATCGCGCAACTGCGCCGCCGCGGCTTTGTGAGCCGGCGATAAATAGGTGCAGGTCAGGCCGTCGGGCGTTTCTGAAAATTGCGCCAGTTGCCGCGCCATATCGAGGATTTTTGCACCAAACCCTGCGGGCGGAGCCGCTTCATTCGCTCTGCGCGGTTTTGGATTCGGCATGCAGAGATTGCTCATTGCGTCGGCGGACTGGGCCCGGACGAATGATGCTATGGCAGAAAATTGGTCGGCAATAAACTCGTCAGCCGCCAACGTGGCGAGATTGGGTGGGGACCGTTATTCCGCCGCCACCTGGTGCCGATGCAGCAGCGGTACGACGCGCGCCTGTTCGCCCGACGGCGCGACCAGCGCATGGTTCTCCGGCACGGCTATCCAGTTTTCGCCCTGGTCTATCGGCTCGGACACGATCAGGAGGCTGGTGTCGGATTCCCGGTAATACAGCGTGTTGGCCTTGTCGTTCACCGCATAGCGGAACGCGTAGAGGTCGCTCCCGTTCGACAGTGCCGCGGTCACCCGCAGACGATCGGCCGGCTTGGTCTGGTTGACGAAGTCGGTGAGTTTTTGCAGCACGTTTTCCGTTGCCGCTACCGGCTGCTCGATGCCGGCGCCCATGACGGCGAGGAAGATCGCTTCGGTGTCGGTGGTGCCGATGCGCTGCGGATAAAGCTGGTCCGGAATCAGGCCCTCGACCTTGCGGCGCAGCCGGCTCCAATTGCCGACAAAGCCGTTGTGCATGAACAGCCACTTGCCACAGGCAAAGGGATGGCAATTGACGCGGGTGATCGCGGTGCCGGTCGCGGCGCGGACATGGGCGAAGAACAGGTGCGACTGCAGGTGCCGGCACAGATAGCGCAGGTTCTCGTCCGCCCAGGCCGGCCTGATCTCGCGGTACAGCCCCGGCTCCGGATGGGCGCCGTACCAGCCCAGCCCAAAACCGTCGCCGTTGACGCTGGCGGTCGCCTCGAGTGCATGGATGCTCTGGGACACCAGCGAATGCGCCGGCTCGGTGACGTAATGCTCGAGCGCGGTGGTTTCTCCGCGATAGGCGATCCAGCGGCACATTTGGCCTTACCTAGCCGTCAAGCCACCAACGTGGTGTCACGAATCCATCGTGCCACCTTATTGAGTGCAATATCGGCGCCTTCGTGTTCATTTTCAGTAAAAATCTGCACCTGGGCCTCGGCCGAGGTGCCTTCGGCGGCGATCTGCCGGCAGTGCTCGACCTCATGGGCGCAGCCGAGGGCTGCGGCATCGGCGGCGACCAGATCCAGCACCCGGTCCAGCATCTCGCCGACCGCGACCGCGCCCGAGCGGGTGGCAAAGGTGCCGCTGACGCCGTAGCGCTGGGCCCGCCATTTGTTCTCTACCGCGATCGAGCGGTCGACCACGTCGAGGGCGGCATTGTGCCCGGTATCGACATAAAGGTGACGCGCCAGGACGCGGTAGAGCGCCGCGAGCGCGATGGCGTCGTCGAGCCGGGTGCAGCAGTCCGGCGCGCGCAGCTCCAAGGTCGGGTATTTCAGCGACGGCCGGATCGCCCACCACAGATGGCTGGCGTCCTTGATGGCGCCGGAGCGCATCATCGCCGCGACATATTCGTCGTAGTCGCCGTTGCCGCGGAACAGCTCGGGAAGCCCGGTGCGCGGTAATTCATCGTAAGCCGCCAGCCGATAGCCCATGAGCCCGGTGGCGCGGCCCTGCCAGAACGGCGACGAGGTCGACAGCGCGATGAACAGCGGCAGGTAGGGCAGCATGCGCGTCATCACGTCGACCCGGCGCGCCGGATCGGGAAACTCGACATGGACGTGCATGCCGCACAGCATATTGCGCTGGCCGATCATCTGCAGCACGTCCATGACGTGGGTGTAGCGGTCCTTCGGCGACTGCACCGCGTCGGGCCAGCGCGCCGACGGATGGGTGCCGCAGGCCAGGATGGTCAGGCCGTGCGCGGCGGCGGCAGCCGCCACGTTCTGGCGCAGCCGTTTGAGCTCGGTGCGCGCGGCGCCGATCTCGCTATGGGGCTCGGTTGCGACCTCGATCTGGGCCTGGAGAAACTCGCGGCCGATCCGCCCCGCGCTGCCGCACCCGGCGAGCTGGAACAGCGCTTCCGGCGTCTCCTTGGGCACCTGCAGGGTGTGCGCATCGGACAGGAAATATTCCTCCTCGATGCCGAACTGAAACAGGTCGTCCGGCGCGAAGATGCGGGCGCGTTCCGGCGGCACCAGGGTGCGGATGCGGAAGCGTCGCTCGTGAGGATCGAATCTGAATTCCATCTTGGTCAAATCCCATTGTCGATTCGTTGGGTTTGCAGCCAGCACTCGAGAACTGCGATTTGCCAAAGTTTTGAGTGGCCCTTCGGCGTCAGTTCGCCGTCGGGATCGGCCAACAACCGATCGACATAGTCGCGGTTGAACAGGCCGCGCCGCCGCGCCACCGGCGCGTCGAGCACATCGCGGACAAAATCGTAAAACGGCCCGCGCAGATATTTCAGCGCCGGCACCGGGAAATAGCCCTTCGGCCGGTCGATCACCGCGTCGGGAACGAGGCCGCGCGAGGCTTCCTTGAGAATGTACTTGCCGCCGTCGCGCACCTTGAGCGCGGCCGGAATCCGCGCCGCCAACTCGACCACCTCGTGATCGAGGAACGGCACGCGGGTTTCCAGGCCCCAGGCCATGGCCATGTTGTCGACGCGCTTGACCGGATCGTCGACCATCATGATTTGCGTATCGAGATGCAGCGTCTTGTCGATCGCGCTTAAGCTGCGGCAGGAGCGGAAAAATTCCTCGACGAATTCGCGGCTGTAGTCGCCGTTCATCAGCGCCGGCGACAATGCTTGCCCCATCTCCTCATGGTCACGATCGAAATAGACCCGCGCGTAATCGGCAGCCGGGTCGTTGGATTGCATCAGCGCCGGGTACCAGTGATAGCCGCCAAAGATCTCGTCGGCGCCCTGGCCGCTTTGTGCGACTTTCACGTGCTTGGCGACTTGCTGCGATAGCAGATAGAAGCCGATCGCGTCGTGGCTCATCATCGGCTCGGACATCGCGGCGATGGTGCCCGGCAGCGCGTCGATGGCCCGCGACGAGTCAACCACAATCCGCTCGTGCCGGGTCGCGAAGCGCCGCGCGATCAGATCGGAATAGTAAAACTCGTCGCCCTTGAGCTCGCCGACGGCCTCGAAACCGACGGAGAAAGTTCGCAAATCGTTCTGTCCCTGAGCGGCGAGCAAAGCGACGATGATCGAGCTGTCGAGCCCGCCCGACAGCAGCACGCCGACCGGAACGTCGGCGACGCGCCGCCGCTCGACCGCCTTGCCGAAGGTGAACCGGACCGCGTCCTGCCAATCCGCTTCGGTCATGCTCTGATCTTGCGATCGCGGCCCGACTTCGAGCTGCCAATAGGTTTCCTCGCGGCGGCGGCCGTCGGGCTCGATGGTGCAGATCGTCGCCGCCGGCAGCTTTTTCACGCCTTTGAGGATGGTCAGCGGCGCCGGCACGACGGCGTGCAGGCTCATGTAGTGGTGCAGCGCGGCCGGATCGATGCCGGTATCGACGCCGCCGGCCGCGAGCAGCGCCGGCAAGGTCGAGGCAAACCGCAAGCGCCCGGGGCGCTCGGTGTAATACAGCGGCTTGATGCCGAGCCGGTCGCGCGCCAGCACGACGCGGCCGGAATTGCGCTCCCAGATCGCGAACGCGAACATGCCGTAAAAACGCTCGACGCAGCGCGGGCCCCATTCGGCATAGGCTTTGAGGATGACCTCGGTGTCGCCCTCCGAGAAGAAGCGATAGCCCTTGGCCGCGAGCGCGCTGCGCAGCTGGCGATAATTGTAGATGCAGCCGTTGAACACGATGGCGAGACCGAGCTGGGAATCGACCATCGGCTGCTGCGACGCGGCGGCAAGGTCGATGATGCTCAGCCGCCGATGGCCGAAGGCGACGCGATCCTGCATGAAGGCGCCGCCAGCGTCCGGCCCGCGCGCGTGCATTGCCTCCGTCATGGCTGCAATGCAACCGCCGGCGGCGCTTCCATCAAAGGTCACTTCACCGCAAATGCCGCACATTTTTCTTCTGGTCCGGAATGGATGCCCCACGCGGAAACGCCTGTCCGGCGCCGCATCTATCAACGCTTGCGAGGTTGGGCTGGTTCCGCTGACGCTTTGGCAGGCGATTCGTCACAACACGGGCTTGAAAAGCGCAGTCAAAACCGGTTGTTGAAAGCCGGTGACCAAATCGGCGGCAAAAGATGCTGCCAAAGGGTGCTGCAAATGGGTGCACGTGACGGCAAAAGCTACATTTCCAGGCTGAAGGCGCATCCGGGCGATGTTTGGATCGCCGGCCGCAAAGTTGGCGACATCACCACCGATCCGGCATTTCGCCGCCCGGTGGCGGCGATGGCGCGGCTCTACGACTGCCAAGTCGATCCCGCGCTGCATTCGACGATGACCTATCTGCCCGACGACGGCGACGGGCCTGCCGGCGTGTCCTTCATCATTCCGCGGACCCACGCCGAGCTGGTGCACCGGCGCAAGGCGATGCGGATCTGGGCCGAGACGACGTTCGGCACCATGGGTCGCTCGCCCGACTTTCTCAACACGGTGGTGGCCTCGCTCGCCGACGCGCCGGAATTTTTCGCCGACGTCGGCGGCAAATCTTTCGACAACGTGCAGCGCTACTATCGCTATTGCCGCGACAACGATCTGTTTCTCACCCACACGCTGGTCAATCCACCGGTCGACCGCAGCAAGTCCGCTTCGCAGCAGGCCGATGAATACGCCTACCTCGGCATCGTCGAAGAAACCAAAGACGGCCTGATCGTGCGCGGCGCCAAAATGCTGGCGACGCACGGACCCACTGCCGACGAGATCATGGTCTATCCGCTGCCGTTCTCGGTGCGCCCCGGCGAGGAAAAATACGCGCTCGCCTTCGGCATCCCGACCGACACCAAGGGCTTGCGCTTCATCTGCCGCGAGCCGTTCGACGCCGGCGACCAGTCGGAATGGGATCATCCGCTCGGCGCGCGCTTCGAGGAGCCCGACGCCATGGCGATTTTCGACGACGTGCTGGTGCCTTGGGACCGCGTCTTCCTGCACGGCAATGTCGACCTGGCCAATACCTTGTTCGCGCGCACGCGCCTGCAATGCCACACCGGGCATCAGACCGCGGTGCGGGGGCTCGTCAAATGCGAGTTCATGACGGCGCTGGCGATGGCGCTGTCACGCAGCGTCAAGACCGACGGCTTCGTGCACGTGCAGGAGCAGATCGGCGAATGCCTCGGCTACCTGCAACTGATCGAAGGCGCGATCGTGTTATCCGAGCAAAAAGCCGAACCCTCCGGCCATGGCACGTTGCGGCCAGCGCTCGAACCGCTGCACGCGCTGCGTTACCACATCCCGCGCTTCTACGAACGCATGGTGCGGCTGACCCAAGTGCTCGGCGCCGGCGGCATTTTGGCGAACCCGACCGAAGCCGATCTGCGCTCCGAGGTCGGCGCCGATATCCACCGCTATTACCGCGGCGCCGATCGCGATGCCGAAGCAAAGATCCGCCTGTCGAAGCTCGCCTGGGACGCCACCGGCACGCAATTCGGCCAGCGGCAATTGCAATACGAGCGTTACTACGCCGGCGATCCGGTCCAGGGGGGCGCGTCGATCTACCGGATGTGGGATCACTCAGCGCTGCTGGCGATGGTCGATCGCGCGCTGTCGCTGCCATCGGAGCGTGAGGCGAAGCCGTGAGAAGGTTTGGCATGAAGACGCTGTTATGGGCCGTGGCGCTTGCGTCGGTCGGCATCGGCGGCGCCAACGCGCAAACCTATCCGTCGCGGCCGATCACCATCATCGCGCCGTTCCCGCCGGGCGGACCTTCGGACGCGCTGGCGCGGATTCTCGCCGGCCCCTTGGAGGCGGCGCTCGGCCAGCCGATCGTCATCGAGAATGTCGGCGGCGCCGGCGGCACGGTCGGCGTCGCCCGCGTCGCGCGCGCCGAGCCGGACGGTTACACCTTGCTGATCGGCCAGTGGAGCACCCAGGTCGTCAACCCGGTGACCTATAATCTGTCCGTCGACGTGGTGAACGATTTTGCTCCGGTCGCGCTCATTGCCAACACGCCGCAAATGATCATCGCGCGCAAGGATTTTCCGGCGAGCGACGTGCGCGAACTGATCGCCTGGCTCAAAGCCAATCCCGACAAGGCGCAGGCCGGCACCGTGGGCGCCGCCGGCGGCGCGCAAGTCGCCGGCATGTATTTCCAGCAGGTGACCGGCACGCGCTTCGGCTTCGTGCCCTATCGCGGCGGCGCGCCGGCGATGCAGGATCTGATGGCCGGCCGCGTCGACATCATGTTCGACCAGGCGGCCAACGCCATCACCCAGGTGCGCGCCGGCACCATCAAGGCCTACGCCGTCATGACCGAACAGCGCTGGCACCTGGCGCCCGACATCCCGACAATCGACGAGTCGGGCGCGCAAGGCCTGCACGTCTCCTATTGGCACGCGCTGTGGGCGCCGAAGGGCACGCCGCCGGACATCATCGCCAAGGTCAATGCCGCCGTCGTCAGTGCGCTCGCCGATCCCAAGGTGCAGCAAAGTTTCGCGACGCAGGGCCAGGACATCTGGCCGCGCGCGCAACAGACCCCGCAGGCGCTCGGCGCCTTCTACAAGGCCGAGATCGACAAATGGTGGCCGATCATCAAGGCCGAAGGCTTGAAGGTGGAGTAAAAATTCGCCCCGTTGACTAAAGTCGATAGCGCCGGCGCAGCACGATCAGGGCCGCGAGGCTGATGAGCGCGGTTGCGATCACGTAATAGCTCGGCGCCAGCTTTGAGCCGGTGATGTCGATCAGCGACTGGGCGAAGAATGGCGCAAAGCCGCCGAACACCGCGACCGCTATATTGTAGCTCAGTGACATGCCGGTGACGCGCGTCGAAGTCGGAAACACTTTGGCCATCAGCGAGGGCAACGCGCCTGAGAAAAACGATTTCAGAAGGCTGAGCCAGCACACCATCAGGATCAACATGACGAGCGAAGCGTGGGCGCCGAGCAGCACGAACGCCGGATAGGCAGTCACGGCGAACAAGATTGCCGCGCCGATCATGATGGGAATTTGCCCGATCCTGTCCACCCAAAGACCGACAAAGGGCACGACCAACGCCTGCAACCCCGCGGCAAGCAACGCCGCGGTAAAGCCGGTCGACTGCGGCAAGCCGAGTTCCTTGATGGCATAAGTCGTCATGAACACGATCATGTATTGCGAGCTGGTCGACGTGACGACGGCGCCGGTGGTGAGCAGGAGCCGGTCCCATTGCTCGGTCAGCAATTGCCGCAACGGCGCGCGTGCGGCGCCGCGATTGAGAAACTCCGGCGTCTCTTCCATGCGGCTGCGGACATAATAGCCGATCGGGCCGATCAGCAACCCGAAGGCAAACGGGATGCGCCAGCCCCAGGCTTGCAGGTCGGCGGCCGACATGGTGCCGGTCAGGAGCACGCCGAAGCCGGTGGCGATGAGCGCCGCCAAGCCCTGGCTCGCCCATTGCCAGCTGGCGAAGAAGCCGGCGCGGTCCGGCCGGTGCTCGACCAAAAACGCCGTCGAGCTGGCGAACTCGCCGCCGACCGAAAAGCCTTGCAACAGCCGCGCCGCGATCACCAGGATCGGCGAAAGTATGCCGAGCGTGCCGTAGCTCGGCATCACCGTCATCAGCCCGGTGCCGATGGTCATCAAAAGAATCGAAAGCGTCAGCGCAGCTTTGCGCCCCTTGCGGTCGCCATAGGCGCCGAGAAAGATCGCACCCAACGGCCGCGCCAGGAACGAGGCGCCGAAGGTGCCGAAGGTGACGAGCAGCGAGAGAGCTTCGTCGGCGTTCGGAAAGAACACCTTTGCAATGATGACGGCGAAATAGCCGTAGACCAGGATCTCGTAGAATTCGAGCGCATTGCCCAGCGAAGCGGCAATGATGAGCCGGGTCGCTTCGCCTGCGCCATGGCCTTCGCTCGGCGCCGCCGTGATTGCGCTCATCGGTGTTCCGAGAGCTCCGTCATCGGTCCGGGCGAATGATCATAGCGCAGGGCGGGTCACGACGTGCGGACAAATCTGAATTCGCAGCTGGTGCGCACCGCGCTCTCCTGCTCCATCCGCTGCGTGCGATGCAACGTCCAGTGATCGAACAGGATCGCGTCTCCGGGCACGGCGCGCGGCACCCAGGATTCGCCGGGGACATTGGCCTTGACCCAATCGTCCGGGCGCTTCTTGTCCGATCCCTCCACGCTCGGCATGGTCCGCATCGTCTTGTTCGAGCCGGGGATCAGTTCCAGCGAAGGCAGCGCATCGCCGACCGGATCGAGCGGCAGCCAGGTATTGATGCAGTAATCGGTGGCATTGAGGATGCCGGCCGCGTCCGCATCGATGTGCCACGGCAGGTAGTACTGGGTCGACCGGTGCCGGCGGATGAAGGTGAAATTGGGCTCGAGCCGCCAGTTCTGATCGAACAGCGAGCGAAACCGCCGCTCCGCCGCGGCGATGACGCTGTCGAAATGCGCAAGAAGACCCGGATTCGCTTGCTCGAGATAGCCGCGCAGCTCCTTCACCCAGATGCCGTCCCAGCGCTTGTAGTGGTCGGCGAGATACTCGGTCAGCGTCGGCGGATCGTCGTCGGCGTGCTGCCGCAATAATTCGTAGGTGGCGTCCACGGCGGT
>Ga0210395_10001665_pt1 | contig 17250 bp, 15 predicted proteins | sample IncBWH4OmetaG_FD_150861 | JGI IMG/M metagenome (GOLD analysis project Ga0210395, IMG submission 150861) | Forest soil microbial communities from Barre Woods Harvard Forest LTER site, Petersham, Massachusetts, United States - Inc-BW-H-4-O ...
GTGGGCGCGAACGGCGATGAAATCACCCTCGGCATGCTCGATAGGAAAAAATTCGTCGAAGGCCGCCATGAAATGCTTGTCCGTCCAGCTGCGATCGTCCTGCGACTGCGGCCGGGCGGACCAGCACACCAGCGCCAAACCTGCAAACAATGCGGCGAGTTTTACGGTCGAGACTCTCATTTCGTCAGCGGAGATCGCGTGCTACAGCGCTGCGCGAGTATCAACCTCGGCGCGAAGGTCCGCGATGAATTGCTCTACCGGACGCGGGCCGAGATCGCCCTTGGTGCGATGGCGAACGCCAACCGTGCCCGCTTCAGCCTCTCGTCCCCCGAGGACGAGCATGTAGGGAATTTTTTGCAGTTGCGCATCGCGAATTTTCGCCTGCAGCTTTTCGTTCCGGTCATCGAGATGTACGCGGAAGCCGGCGTCCTGGAGCTGCTTGGTGATCTTGTGCGCGTATTCCGCCGTCTTCTCGCTCAGCGGCAGCACCGAAGCTTGCACGGGAGCGAGCCACGCCGGAAATGCTCCGGCATAGTGCTCGATCAGCACGCCAAAAAATCGCTCGACCGAGCCCCATAGAGCGCGATGCACCATCAGGGGGCGGTGGCGACCGCCATCTTCACCGACGTACTCGAGTTCGAAGCGCCCGGGCAAATTGAAATCGAACTGCACGGTCGAGAGTTGCCAGGAGCGGCCGATTGCGTCCACCAGCTTGACGTCAATTTTCGGGCCGTAGAATGCGGCCTCGCCGGGAATGTATTGGTAGGGGACGTTCATGCGCTTCAGCGTGCTGGTGAGCGCATCCTCCGCGCGTTTCCAATCTTCAGGAGTTCCGGCGTAAATTTCAGGATGCGCGGGATCGCCTCCGGAGAGTTCGACGAGGTAATCCTTGAAGCCGAAGACGCGCAGCACCTCCCAGGCGAATTCGACGCAGTCCTGCACTTCTTTTTCGATCTGGTCAGGCATGCAGAAGATGTGCGCGTCGTCCTGAGTGAAGCCGCGGACGCGCAGCAGGCCGTGTAGCACGCCCGACCGCTCGTAGCGATAGACGGTGCCCAGCTCCGCCAAGCGGATCGGCAGCTCGCGATAGCTGCGCAGGTGCGATTTGAAAATCAATATGTGGCCCGGGCAATTCATGGGCTTGAGCTGGTAATCGGCCTTTTCGACTTCGACCGGGCCAAACATGTTCTCGCGATAGAAATTGGCATGACCACTGGTCTTCCAGAGGTCGAGCCGCATGATGTGCGGCGTATAGACGAGATCGTAGCCGCGGCGGGTGAGTTCGGTGCGCAGCCAATCTTCCATGATGCGGCGAATGATGCCGCCCTTCGGGTGCCAGAAGATCAGCCCCGGGCCGGCCTCGTCCTGAATGCTGAAAAGATCGAGCTCGGCGCCGAGCTTGCGATGGTCGCGGCGCTTCGCTTCCTCAAGTTTATGAAGATATTCCTCGAGTTCCTTCGGCTCGACGAAGCAGGCGCCATAGATGCGCTGCATCTGCGGATTGCCTTCCTGGCCTTTCCAGTAGGCACCCGCGACGTTCATAAGCTTGAACGCCTTGATGCGGCCGGTCGAGGGAATGTGCGGGCCGCGGCAGAAGTCTATGAATTTTCCGGTGGTGTAGAACGAAACCATCGGCTCGACAGCCTTTTCCTCCACCAGCTCGCATTTGAATTCCTGGTTCGAATTGCGATAAAGCTCGAGCGCTTCGGGCTTGGGGATCCACTTGCGCTGGTTCGGAATGTCTTTCGCCGCCAGCTCGTGCATTTTGACCTCGATTTTTTCGAGGTCCTCGGGAGTGAACGGCTGCTCGCGCACGAACTCGTAAAAGAATCCATTTTCTATCGGCGGCCCGACGCCGAGTTTCACGTTGGGATAAAGCTCGAGCACGGCAGCGGCCAACAGATGCGCGGCGGAATGTCGAAACACCTGCACAGCGTCAGGATCTTTCGCCGTAAGGATCGAGAGCTTGACACTGCGGTCGAGCGGCTTTGAAAGATCTACCAGCTCGCCATCAACGCGCGCGACGAGCGCATCCTTGGCGAGGCGCGGCCCGATCTGGCCCGCAACCTGCGCGGAGGTGGTGCCGCTGGGCACGTCGCGAGTCGAACCATCCGGCAGCGTGATTTGAATGTTGTCCATTTTTGTGGCGATCGTCCGGGCCCTGGCTGTGTCGATTAGAACCCAGCGTTTATTTTCAATACGTGAGCGTCATTTCGGATGGACAGCGTGTCGATTAGAATCGGCGCTGCGTTGGGCGCGAGACCGCAGTCCGGCTCGACCGCGCCTACGAATTCCCCATCTTCCATCAGGATCATAAGCGCCAATTACCGTAGCACGATCCCTGAGCGATTTCATCCGGTTGTTGGTGCAAAGATCTGCGGATGCGCACGCCCAGCGTGGCAGGGTGCGAACTTCGCACTTGTCAAAAAAGTGGGGGGCGAAGAGCGCGGGTGCGTGCGATACTGCCGGTGCAGGCGAAGGGAGAAAATGAAAAATGGCGAAAAAGAGCAGGCTCACGAATGCGGCGAAAAAGATTGGCGCCGCAATTGGCAAGGCGGATCGAACGGCACACAAAGTCGCGAGGGCCGGAGTGATGGCCAAGGGCGAGCTTGAAGATATTTCCAAGCAGGTTGATGCCCTGAAGAAGCAGTTGATGAAGACCACGAAGCGGCTCAAGAAGGCGCTGAGCTAGCTCTCCCCTCCCACCTGGAACAAAAACGTCTCGGAGTAGTTTGTCTCCTAATGGCAGTAGGGGCCGTCAGGCACCCTCGCAAAGCCGCGCCCGACAATGATACTGGCTCCCAGGAAGGCGGCTGGGCCGGAGATTGTCTAGGTGGGGCGACGGGCACGAAATGGCGTGCTTTTCGCAAAAAACCATCGAATCGCAGAATCCCCGCCGGTCGGAGGTCGCCGCGGCATGCCGGAAACACAAGGCAATGCCGCGCTTAAGGCTGTGGCGCTACACTTTAACCTTTTGTGCGGTCAGGGGATAATGACGCCGGGGAGGCCGCGAAAGTGGGTGTTCGCGGTGACGAGCTGGGCCTGGCAGACTCGTGCTGTGGCGTAGACGATGGCGTCGGTGCCGTTGAGGCGATGCTCGAGGCTCACGTTGGCGGCCGCGAGGGCGACGGTTTCGTCCAACGGGATGACTTTGCGGAGGAGCGCCTGGGAGGCGAACCGGTCCGCCAATGTCCTGCCGCGTTGTTTCGCAAGGTGCCGATAGACCTCAAAGATGACCACCGAGGGGACCAGAACCGAGGCTTCGCCTTCGAGATAATGAGCAAACGCAGGCGCCTTGGAGTCTTCGGTCAGGTATTCGAGCCATCCGGTGGAGTCAACGAGGTAGAGTTCAGAACCGCTCCGTGTGGTCACGATAGTCGTCTTTCCATTTGAGACCTTTGGCGATCCCGCGGAGCTCCTTGATCGAACGGCGCGGCACGAGGCGCAGCGACCCGTCGAGCGCGTACATCAGGAGTTCCTGTCCCGGCTCGATTTTGAGCTCTTCGCGGAGAGCCTTGGGGATCACGACTTGGAACTTGGGAGAGACGCGAACCTTTGCTTTCTCCATGTGGTAAAACCCCCGAGCATCCTATCGATTGGCACTTCGTATGTCAACATGGCTATCGATAGGCTCTTCGTCATACCGATGCTGGCGAGGCGATCAGCATCGACCTCAAAGCATGAGTTTTAGCCGCGAGATTCCGAAAAGCGGAAGTGGTCTTAGCGCGCGCGATTTCTGAAAAGCGCGCGCGACAATCTTCGATCTGTCGGCGCGTCGACATCAACAAAACGCGTGGAAAATTCTGCAAGAGTAATTCGTCGCGCGGTCATTTCGCGCAATTTTATTTCTTGCGCGCCCCTTCCATCGCGTCCCAGTCCGCGTCCGACATTTCGGCGAAGTGATTGAATTCTCCGGCGCCGTTGATCCATTCGCCGCCGTCAATTACGACGCACTCGCCGTTGATGTACCCGGCCTGCTCGCTGACCAGATAGGCCGCGAGGTTGGCAAGCTCCTCGGGCCGGCCGAAGCGTTTCATCGGGTGATGATTCCTCGCGCGTTCTTCGAGTTCCTTCGACGGCACAAGGCGCGAGAAGGCGCCCTGAGTCGGGAACGGTCCGGGAGCAATCGCGTTGAGCCGGATGTGATGGCGCGCCCATTCGACGGCGAGAGACCGTGTCATCGCAAGAACGCCGGACTTGGCGCATGCGGAGGGAACAACGAAGCCCGAGCCGCAGTTGGCGTCGGCGTAGGTGGTGACGATATTGAGAACGGTCCCAGGCTGCTTCGCCTCGATCCATCGCCGGCCGAGCGCGAGGGTGAAATGGAACGCGCCTTGGAGGACGATCCCCACGACGGCGTTGAACGCATGCGGCGATAGCTTTTCGGTGCGCGCGATGAAATTTCCGGCGGCATTGTTGACCAGCGTGTCGATTCCTCCGAACGGGCGGCCGAATTCCTTTTCCGCTCGAGCGAGTGACTGCTCGACGGCAGCGAAATCGCGAACGTCTGCTGAGAACCATGCCGCGCGCGCTCCCTTGGCGACAAGGTCGCGGGCAGTTTCCTTGAGCGGATCTTCGCGGCGGCCGACCAGAAACAGGGTGGCGCCGAGTTCGGCAAAGCGCAGCGCCATCGCGCGGCCCAAGCCCGTGCCACCGCCGGTAATCAAAATCGTGCGGCCCTTGAGCAAGTCGGTTTGGAACATGGTTGAATGCCTCCCGGAATTTGTGCGGTATTGTTCGCGCATCGGCGGCCGATCCGCAAGGTACAATTCCCCGAGCCTGGCTGACGCGGGACGGGCCGCCGGGGACAAGGGGAGGGCGAACATGAAATCATTTGTGATCGGTCTAGTCGTGGGGCTGCTGATCCTGCCGCTGGCATTCGGGGTGTATGTGGCGACCGGGCGCATGCCCGTGGCGACGTCGGATCCACCCATTCCGTTTGAGGCGGCAATCGCTGGTGCTGCTCTTTATGCGCGAATCAGGCGTGAAGCTCCGACGCGCAATGTTTCGGGCTCAGCGACATCGGAACTCGTGAGCGGCGCGAACGTATACCAGAAAGACTGCGCGTTTTGCCACGGGTTGCCGGGGCAGGCCGTACCGCCCGTGGCGCAGGGCGAGTTTCCAAAACCTCCCCAGCTTTTCACGGTGGATGGCCGGGTGAGCGACGATCCGGCCGGTGTTACATACTGGAAGGTGAAGAACGGCATACGGCTCACCGGAATGCCCGGCTTTCAGGCGTCGCTCGCGGACGAGCAATTGTGGCAGGTAACCGCGCTGGTGGCGCGCGCGGACAAGTTGCCACCTGAAGCGCTCGACGCGCTGAAGCCGGCCCCGCCGGTAATATTGATCACCGCCGGAGCGGCCAATCCGACGGTGAGTCCGGTACCAAGCCAAGCCAAGCCCAATAATTAAGCGACTACGAATCTATTCGTTGGGGAATGCGAGGGGGCCGAATTCACTCAAAAGAACCCTTCGGCTCGCCTGGTTCGCTCAGGACGACGATTCTGATCGGTTTGTCAGAAATCAACATGGAAGCGCAAGCCGGGCACGGTGACGGGTCCGCGGGCTTGGTTGTAGCCAGGATTATTAATGTGCTGGATGTCGAAGGACGCGAAGAAGCCGCGCCATAGATGCGCGGTATAGAAGCCCTCGAAAATTTTCTCCGGGCCATAGGTCAGGGCGCCGTCGCCGAGCAGGAAGCCTAGTCCGCCAAGGGCCAGATACTGCTGGTGAGCCGCGACGATTCCGTTGGCCACGAACGCGACGCCGGCGCGGTCGTTGCGCCGATTCCAGAATGTTCCCTTCGTGAAACCACCAAGCTCGAGAGTGCGATCGTCTTCGGTGTAAGCGAATGATTCGTTGCGGCCATCGCTCCAGCCGAGACGCCCGAAAACGCCAACATCTGATACGACCTCCTGCTCGAAGTTCAATTCGAATCCGTATTTGTGGCGGCCCTGTTGGCGTGTCGCGATAATGTCCGGCGGAGACGTCTTATCGCCCGCGAGATACTCGTTAATGGCCTCGCGGTAGTTGCCCATGTCGGCGTGATTCAGGTAGCCCAGTAAGCGCACCGTCCCGTCACGATGCGCGATCCGCTTTCCGGTGGCTTCGAGTTCCAGATTTTCGGCCCGTGCGCGCGCGATATCCGCATCGAGATTGATGCCATTCGCCACTTTCGGCATTAGAGCCTCGGTGAAGCGAGCCGAGAACCAGTGGTCGTCGTATTCGAGAATCACGCCATCGGTGTAGCCGCGCGTGTTTGCGGCGTAGTCATAGGCGCCATCATTGTCCACCGTCCAGTTCAGGAATTGCAGGTGGCTATCGGAGCCCCAGGTGTTGAGATCAAAAAAGTCGGCCATGCCGAATTTGCCGACGCGAAACTCGATTCGCCGCGCAGGAACCGACGTGGCGAGATGGAACTCGTCGCGGTCGGATTCGACGCGTTCGCCGGTGAGAGGAATGATCTGGCGCAGCATCAGTCGCGCGACGTAGGGATCCTGGCTGAGAGTCGTGTTGCGCACGACGTCGAGGTTGGTAATGCCGGCGAGGCCGAGGGCATTGCTGAGGCCGTGACCTCCCGCGCTTTCGACATCAAAAAAAACTTCCGTTGTGGGCGTGAGTTCGTAGCCGAGATAAAGCGTATAGACCTTCGACGTGTCGTTCTCCGCTGCAGCCTTCATGCTATTTTGTCCGCTGTATTTCGCCGGGAAGGCGGAATGCCATTCGAGGATGATGTTCGCTTGGCCGGAGATCCAGTAACGGCTTGTGTCGGAATGCGGGAAAAGTGTGAGCGAGTCAGAGCCCGCAGAGTCATTCGACTCGTTCGGCGTGGGACTGTTTGGATTCGCGCTCGAATCGTGCGGCGCAGGCGCCGTGGTCTGATTCGTCTGTGTGCTTTGCGGCGACGCTGGCGCCGAAACTTGGGCACGCGCGAAGGGCGGCGCGGCCACGCACACCAGGAACAGGCAAAGAATCAACCGCACGCGTTTGGCACGAGAGAGCATCGTCTTCGCGAACACGGTATTTTGCGCAAGTCGCCTGCAACCAACTAAATCACATGCGAGCGGCCGCGCTCGGTTAACAAACGGTTCAAAGCGACTCAGGCCGAGAAATCGTCGCATGCGGACCAACGGTTTCCATATACTCGATTGCCCTCAGGAGGACTGGATTCCCCGCCGGGAGGTGTGATACTATACCCCCCTAGGGTAGTCAAGAACAATGTCACATTTAACGCGAGAAAAATTGGATCTGGTAACCCGAACGAAAAAAGTCATCGGGCAGCTCGAGAGCGTTTTGCGGGGCTTGAACGACGATGAGCAATGCGCGGACGTGTTGCAGCGTCTGGCCGCCGCACGGGGATCCATCAACAGTCTGATGGGAGAGCTTCTGGAGGATCACATTCGCAATCACATGCCGCGCAATACGAAGTCCTCGGAAGAAGCGGCTGACGACGTGATCGAAATCGTTCGCACCTACCTTAAGTAAGCTGCCCAGTCACGCCACCGTCTTAAGCGGCGGACGCGACGCCGATGCTCTATGAGGTTCGAGCAACCTACGTTGTGCGCGATTGCGGCGATACCACCCATGCAAACCCCGCCGTAGGACCCCCTGGCTGTGCCCATGGCGACGGATGGTTTCTGGAACATGTGCGATAGCGGACAGTATTGATATTGGCAAGTCCTAATACTGGGAATCGTCCGTCGCGTGTTCCTAGCCCTCCCGCATCACGGCTAAAGTCGCCTTCGGATCGGACCGATTTAACAGGCTGCGGGCAGGGTGTGTTGTGGTTCCGCAGGCGTATGCACATAAAGGAGATTTCCAGTGAAGATCACAAAGTTGTTCCTTGTATTTGCCATGACGTTGGGCGCAACCGCGCAGGCCCAGACGAACGTCATCAGCCGCACGACGCCCGCCGTGAACTATGGGCACCGGCATTCCAGCACGCAGATCGATTTTCGCGGCACGGACCTGATGCTCGCCGCGAATGGCCACGCGGACGTAAGAACCGATCGCGGCGTCATGGAAGTCAAAGTGGAATTTGGAGAGCTGCAGAATCCCGTGACATTTGGCAATGAGTACCTTACCTATGTGCTTTGGGCAATTTCGCCCGAGGGCCGGCCGGCAAATTTGGGCGAAGTATTGGTGGGCGACAATCATCGCAGCAAGCTGGACGTCACCACGAATCTTCAGGCGTTCGCCATGATCGTGACCGCGGAACCTTATTATGCGGTGCGGCGCCCGAGCAATGTGGTCGTGCTCGAGAATGTGACGACGGCGGAAACCAATGGAACAACGGAAGCGGTGGACGCCAAGTACGAACTGATCGGTCGCGGCGGGTACATCCCCAGCGGATACACGTTTGATCCGGTTGTTTTGAACGCGAAATTGCCGCTCGAATTCTTTGAAGCGCGCAATGCTGTGCGCATCGCCCATTCGGAGGGCGCCGAACAGTACGCCAGCGAAAGTTACGAGAATGCGGTTCGCCAAATGAAAGAGGCGGATGGTCTGGCCACCGCCAGGCACGTTGAAAAGAAGGCGCTGATTTCGGTGTCGCGTGAAGTGGTGCAGACGGCGGAAGACGCCACCGAGATTTCGATGAAGCGCAGGGAAGACGACCGGGTGAACGCGGAGAAACGAGCCGCGGAAGGCCGGGAAAGGGATGCCAAGGCTCAATCACAGCAGGATATGCAGGCTCGGCAGAATGCCGAAGCACAAACGGCCGACGCAGTGCGCCAGCGCGCACAAGCGGAAAGCGCCGCTGCGGACGCGAACGCCCAGCGGACACAGGCTGAGAATGCAGCGGCGGATGCAAATAGCAAGCGTGCAACTGCCGAACAAGCCACGGCTGACGCACAGTTGCAGCAACAAGCCGCACAGGCGGATTCCGATCGGAATCGAGCCGCTGCAGCTGCGTCAGATCAACAACTCCAGCAAGCTTTGAAGGATCGGGAAGCACTTCGCGCCAGCCTGCTGCTGCAATTCAACGCAATTCTCGCCACGCGCGACACCGCTCGCGGTCTCGTCGTCAACATGTCCGACGTGCTTTTCGACACGGGCAAGTACACGCTCCGTCCACTGGCGCGTGAAAAACTGGCGAAAATTTCGGGAATCGTTCTCGCCTACCCATCACTCTTGCTGGCCATCGAAGGCGATACCGACAGTGTGGGCAGCGACAGTTACAATCAGGACCTTTCCGAAAAACGCGCGGAAGCGGTGAGGGACTATCTCGGCAAACAAAGCATTCCCATGGCTTCGATGACGGCGCAAGGGTTTGGCAAGACGCAACCCGTTGCGTCCAACGATACCGCGGAAGGGCGACAACAGAATCGCCGCGTAGAATTGGTGGTCTCGGGCGATGTGATCGGAACCACGATTGGCGTGGTATCGCAAAACCGGGAATAAACCGAGCCGTCCGAAATCGTTTCGAACGGCTAGAGTGGCGGGCCCCGGTATTTAGTTATGGCCGGGGCCTGTTCCTTTATGGGGTGTGATCCAGCGATGCGAATGTGAAAACGGGCTTCACGACTTTGCCGGCCGCCTGGTCCTCGATCGCCTGATTCATTTTCTCGAATGGATACTTCGTCACGAGTTTGTCGAATGGGAAGCGGCCGTCCATGTGCAATTCGACGAGATACGGAATAAAGGTATCCGGCACGCTGTCGCCTTGAACGATCCCGCGAATCGAGAGGCCGCGAATCATCACCCGTGACATTTTCGGAGCCTCCGCCGGTACCGCGCAGAATCCGAAGCAGCCCTTTGCGGCCAGCGATTCGAGCGCCTGCTGATTGCTATCCGCGCGGCCGGTGGTGTCAAACGCATAACCAACTCCGGACGGGACGGCTTTGCGAATCTCCTCAGCGACTTTCACTTGCGGACCGGCGAGCACAGTGTGCGTTGCGCCGACCTGCCGAGCCATTGCCAGCCGCGATTCGAGCACGTCCACTGCGATGATCGCCGAGCAGCCGCGGACGACGGCGCCCATCACGGCGCTGAGTCCCACCGAACCCGCGCCAAAGATCGCGACCGAGCTGCCCCCAGGTGGGTGCAGGGAATTCATGATTGCGCCCGCGCCCGTCTGCACGCCGCAGCCGAGCACGCCGAGAATTTCGAGCGGCGCGTCCTTGCGCACGGGAATCGTGTTGCGCTCTCCGGTGACGGCATAATCTGCGAATGACGACTGGCCGAAGAAGTGGCCGTGAATCGCGAGGCCGCCCTTCTGGAACGAGCCGGGCTCGCCCGCTCGTCCGTCCATGAAATTCAGCGGCGACATGCGGTCGCAATATGCGGGATCGCCTGCAAGGCACGTCGGGCAAGCACCGCAGGAATCGCCGGTGAGGACGACATAGTCGCCGGGTTTCACTTTGGTGACGCGCTCGCCGACCCGTTCGACGATTCCCGCTCCCTCATGGCCGAGCACGGCCGGCATCGGGACGCCCATCGTTCCCTCGCGCGCTTTCACGTCGGTGTGGCAAAGTCCGCAGCCGGCCATGCGAACCAGAATGTTGTCCGGCCCCGGCTCGCTCATCTCGAGTTCTTCGATCGAGAACGAGGAACGGCCTTCGTGTGCCACCGCTGCGCGGACGTTCATGACGTTCGTGTGTCTCGCGCGGAGGAGATCACTGCCCCGCCGTTGGCATCACGAGTTTTCCGACGATCGGAACGGGCAGAGCGCCCTGATCGAGGACAAGATCGTGGAACTTCAGCATGTCGAACTTGTTTCCGGCCTTGGCTTGATACTCCTTGCGGACGGCAAACCATTCGCGCAGGCCGACGAAGTATGTGGGCAATTGCGTGGAGCTGAGTTTGGCGCGCAAAAGTTTTCCTTCGGCTTCGGCCTGTGTTTGAAACGCATCTTTGGTCATCAGGTCCATGGCCTGCTCGTCGGTCATGCCCATAGTCTGCATTTTGACGTCGAGGATTGTGTTGGCCAGCAGGCGAAGGCGGATTTTGCGCATCATCATGCGGAAGCGCGGATCGTTATTGAGGAAGCCCTCGTCCATCATCACCTGCGCGCCGTATTCCGCCCAACCTTCCACGTAGGCGCCATTCCCGAAAATCGCACGGAGCAAGCGGCGCGATTCGGGCTGAATACTGTTCGCGTGCTCAGCCTGCACGTAATGTCCCGGCAGCGCTTCGTGCAGCGAGAGCCATTGCAGCGTGAAGTTGTTGTATTCGCGCAGTCGGGATTCGGTGCTGGCCGCCGGGGCTCTGGGATCAATCGGCGTTACCCAGTATTCGGCCTCGGCGTGCGGCTCGAGCGGAGGGGCGCTATGAAATCCCGCGACGGAATAAATGCCGCGCATGAAAAGCGGCGTGGGGATCACTTTCAAATTGTCGCGCGAACTGAGCGATACGATTTTCTTCTCGCGGATGAACGCGATGATGCCGGCGAGGTCAGCCTGGATCGTCTGCTGCAATTGGTCGGGGCGGCAATGATCGTCCGAGATTTTCTGCAGCACTTCGCCGATGATCTGATTTTCGCGGTCGCGGCCGGTTAGGTCGGAATGATCGCCATGCGACGGAAACATTTGCGCGTGCATGGGCAGAGCGAGCCCGAGCATCTCGGCGCGCACGTCCTTCAGTTCACCTTCGGCATCGGCCAGCAGCGCGTCCGGCGTGACATCTGTCTCCATCACCAGCCGAAATTTCTGATCGTAGAATACCTTGCCCAGGCGCCAGGTCAGCCGCGACGGGCGCTTGCCGAGATCGTCCTTGAGCCACGCCGAAAAATCTTTCAGCGAGACGATCGCGGCTGGCGCGACCTGGTCGTACTCCAATTTGAGCGCCGAGTGTTCGGGAATTTCCTTGGCGATCTCGTTCTGAATGAGATCAATGTTCCCGTCGTTTTCCGCGACAGCCGTGCGTATGAAGATCGGGTCTGCATCGCTGAGGTACGCCTTCACCTGGTCGAGCAGTCGCGGGATCTGGCGGACGCGCGAGAGTACATGGCCGAGGCGCACATCGTGCGGCGCGTAACTCTGGGTCAGCGGCAGAAAAAGCGCGTTGCCGATCAGTTCGACTGGCACGGTAGGGTTGTGGCGATAATTCTGAATCCTGTCGAATTCGAGCAGGTTCAGGCCAATCTGATCGTCAATGAGCTGCCAATCGGCGGCATCCTGCGGATCGAGCGCCGCGAGCGGCGTCTCGGTGCGAAATCGCCCTCGCCAGCTGGAGTAGAATTCGCGCTGCGTGTCCATGGCCTTCAGGCTCATGTCGTCGAGTTCCGCATCGAGTTCGATCTTGTTGCCCGTTTTCGGATCAACGTGAACGTGATATCCGGCCTGCGAAGCGCTTGTCGGCGAAAGTGCGAGCGAATTTTTCACGAACCGGTCGCTTAGCTCGGCGAATTTCCGCGATCCCGAATCCGCCGACGCTTTCAAGGAGGTGCTCGCTGGCTCGGAGCCGGACGGCAACAGCACCATGAGCGAAAGTACGGCGCAGAAAACGGAAAAGCTGGTCGCCGGCATTGTTAATCCTCCTGTGAATTCTGAAAAGAGTGCGTTAGCTACGACGCAGCGCAGCTAGAACGCGGTTCGGCGTCAACGGAAATTCCCGCATGTGCACGCCCGTCGCGTCAAAAAAAGCATTCGCGATCGCCCCGGCTGCTGCTGCCATCACCTCTTCGCCGGCGCCGGTGGATTTCTGGTCCACGCGCTGCACGACGACGGGCGTGACTTCGGGGCATTGCTCAAAGCGCAGGATCGGATAACTGTTCCAGTCAAGACTCGTGACGTTCGTCTTGTTGAACGTGACTTCCTCGTGCAGCATGCGGCTCACGGTTTGCACCAGCTGTCCGCTAATTTGATTTTCGATGAACGCGGGATTCACCGCGAGGCCCGCGTCAATCGCGCCGTACATGTGCTTCACCCTGACCTGGCCCGTTTCTTTGTTCACTTCGATTTCAGCGACGGCGCCGCCATACGACGTGAGATGCGTGCCGAGTCCAATTCCGCGGCCGGTGGCGATTTTCGCGTCGGAAAGCTTCAAAGCAGGTGGGCGCGGTTCCCACTTGGACGTCTGCGCGACCGCATCGAGCACACCCATCCAGCGCTCGTCCTTAATATTGTGCTGGCGGAACTGATAGGCATCCGTCCCCGTGAGGCGCGCGAGCTCGTCAATTGTCTGCTCCGAAGCGAACGAAAACGAAAGATCGAGCGGCGAGCGCAGCCACGCGCCCTTTAAATATTTCAGCCCTGGCACCTGATGATTCACCAGGCGGACGTTGGGAATGTCGTACATCCCGCCGCAATCGGACGGGTTCACCTGTTGGGCCGCGCCGAGTCTCCACTCCGCGGCGGGCGTTCCGAGCGCGAGCTGCGCGGATGTCTCGATGGCGCTCCAGTTGTGGTGCCAGCCGTCGTATTGATATGCGACGATTTTGCCTCCGGCGTCAGCCGCCGCGCGGATCTCGCCGACGTGCGCAGGGCCATAGTTATCCCAACCGTGTTCATCCCAGCGCATGAACTGCAGCCGCACCGGCTTGCCCGCGAGCTGCGACAGAATTGCGGCCGCCTGCGCGACGTCGTCGTAGCAACTATGGCCGTAGGTGCCCGATCCCTCGTAATATTGCACGCGCACTTTCTGGGCGGGCATCCCGAGCACGCCAGCCAACGTGTTGCGCGTGGCGTACACATCCTGCGTGGAGCAGATGACCAGCGCGGAATCGGCTTTCACGTCCGCGAGCGCGCCATTGGGCCCGAACCCCGCGTGCGCTTGATAGGGAGCGTGATAATTTCCCGAGGCAACGTGCACGGCTTGCGCAAGCGCGCCGGTCACGTCGCCCCGTTCGAGCACAACTCGGTCCGTGGTTTTTTCTGCGCGCATCGCGTCGTACAAACCGTCGCTGCCCGGGAGCGTGGCGGGCATGTCCCAGGTTACTTTCAGTCGTTGCGCGGCCCGAACCGCGTCCCATTCGCGGTCGGCGACCACGCCGACGAAATCACCCTTGCGCAAGATGCGCGCGCCCGGAATATCGGCGATCGATGATTCGTCAAGGCCCGCGACTTTTGCTCCCGCTCCGTATACGCCCTGGCCACGCGGGCGAATGACGCGGCCGTGCACCATTCCCGGCAGGCGCACGTGCTGCAGGTAAACGTATTTGCCGCTGACTTTGTCGGGGATGTCGTTCCTGGTAGGGCTTTTGCCCACGAGCTTGTAATCCGCAACACGTTTTAACGATGCAGTACCGGTAAATGCGAGGCTGAACGGCTTGTCGCCCACCAGCTCGCCATAGGTGACAGAGCGCGCGCCGCCCGCCGAATCCTTCACAGCCACGATTCCTCGAGACACCGTCAGGCGCTCGCTGGGTGCGTCGAGTTTTTTCGACGCAAGCTGTAGCAATGCCTGGCGAGCCTCCGCGGCAGCCGTGCGGATTGCCGGGCTCCCGCGAGCGATGGACGAACTCGAGTACGTCCCGCCCTGATTCGGCGTGATATTTGTGTCGAGGCGAATCGTGCCGACTTGGCTCATGTCGAGGTCGAGCTCCTCGGCCGCGATTTGCAGAAGCGAGGTCGTCGAGCCCTGGCCGAGCTCGACGTAACCGAGGTAGACGGTCGCCGTGTTGTCGGCATGGATGGCGAGCCATGTATCAATTTGTTTTGGATCGGGGGGACCGGCTACGCTTCCCCGCACGATCGCGGCTCCTTGCGACCCGAGCGCGCCGCCGCTGAGAAATTCCCTCATGCTGAATCCGATGACCAGCGCGCCACCGGCTTTTAGAAATTCGCGGCGGGGAAATAGGCGAGAGGGCGCCGGTTTTGCGCTGGTTGTTTTCGCGCCGCTCATCGTGCCGCCTGGGCGGCGCGATGAATCGCTTTGATCACGCGCGGGTAGCTGCCGCACCGACACAGATGGCCGTTCATCGCGGTGCGAATTTGCGCTTCGGTCGGCTGAGGCGTTTTCGAGAGGAGTTCAGCGGCTTGGATGATCATGCCGTTGAAGCAGTAGCCGCACTGGACGGCCTGCTCGTCAATGAAGGCCTGCTGCACGGGATGCAGCGCGGGAGCCTTGCCAAGCTTTTTCTGTTTCGCGTACCACGCGGGCAATCCTTCGAGCGTCGTCACGGATTTGTCCTCGACTGCGGACACGGGCGTCACGCACGATCGGATTTCTTCGCCATTCATCAGCACCGAGCACGAGCCGCACTGCGCGAGTCCGCATCCAAAGCGCGGGCCTTGCAGCTGTAGTTCATCGGAGAGGACGTACAGCAGAGGTGTATCGGGCGCCGCCGTGATTTCCATCACGCGCTCGTTCACGCGAATCTTGAGTTTGCTGGCCATCTCGAGCGCCTCCGAGCCTGCGATGGAAACGGCCTAGTGTTAACAGGTTAGTTTGTTGTGTCAAGCGCGCCGTCTGCCTCCGCCGTTGTTTGGAGAACACGCGGTGTGAGGCGCGTCGCGCGGCGCTCAAGTTGCTGCTGGTACCTACCAGCCGTTCTCTCGCATAGAAGCTGCTCCCGATTTTCATGCGTTGAGCTGCGAGATGCCGAAAACGAGTGCCATCGGATGCTTCCGAGAAGATCGCCGGCGGTCTGGAAACACTACTAGTTGGTCCGATAGACGATCGGCGGAGGCTCGGCCACGACCTTGAAATTTGGAGGAACGGTGAACAACGACGCTTCCGGCTCCGCCCGCACGATGTTGGTCAGCGGAGGGATCTCATCTCCACGCAGACGTAATTTCAGCCGCTCGGCCGTACCGTCCGGGCCGAGCGGCACGTTCGCGACGAAACTCATTCGCTCCGTCATCGCGCTGGGAGGAAAGATCGCATCCGAAGGGATGGCACTCTCGATCAATGGTCAGGCCGGAAGCGATTTGGCCGATTGAACCGGCAGCCGCGCCGCCCAGAAGTGCTCAGAGCCCCAGCGGCTGGTGAGCCTGTGGTCCGTAACACTCCATACACACAATCGATGTAGAATCTTGCTTCGACCGGCCCGGCGGAACCCAGCGTTCCGCAATCTCATTCCTGCAAGACGAGGTGAAAAAATGGCCAAGGTAAAACCAATTCCCGACGGATACCACAGCATTACGCCGTACTTGTTTATTAAGGGCGCCGCCGACGCCATCGATTATTACAAGAGCGTTTTCGGCGCAAAGGAACGGATGCGCATGCCCGGCCCGAACGGCAGGATCATGCACGCCGAGTTGCAAATCGGTGATTCGGTTGTCATGCTCGCCGATGAAAATCTGGAGATCGGCGCCAAAAGTCCCAAAACCCTCGGGGGTGTTTCGAGCAGCCTCCACACCTATTTTGAGAATGTTGACAAGATCGCGGAAAAAGCCGTCAGCTCCGGCGCCAAGCTCGTCCGCCCTGTAAAGGACGAGTTCTACGGCGACCGCACTGCCACCATCGTCGATCCTTTCGGCCACATGTGGTCGATCGCCACTCACATCGAAGACGTTTCTCCGGAGGAAATGCAAAAGAGGATGTCCAAGGCCACGAGCCAGGCTGCCGCAGGATAGCCAAACTCGTTTACGGGGTCCGGCGCTGCCGGGCCCCGTTTTCACTGCTCTTCTTCGTTCGCGAGGCATCAAGCGATACCCCGTCAGGCCGTCAACCGTTTCGGGGTCAGACGGAGCCGGGCAAAACCGCGCCTGAGAACTCGCAACCGCGAGAATCGCCTGGGAGGTGATGGTAGGACAATGTTCTTGAAGCTTCGAAGCAGAACAAAAAGAATGAAGGCGTTTTCTATAATCCTCAGACCGGCAAACCGTTAGTTGAATCGAAAACTGGATTCGCTCTTCGCTGTTTTTTGCCTGTTTTGCGCTTGTCTTAGTGACAGTTTGGTGACAGCTCGATTTTCGGGCCCTGGCACCTCAGTCTCCAATCGCGATTATCGGATTACGTGAATGCGGATTCCAACCTTGAGATTTTTCCATGATCGGTCGGCGGTATATACGGGAGCCCTAAGGACGATCCCCAGGGCTAAACACGCTCGATCCCCTAACGACAAGTCATATGGACGAGTTTGTCTCACCAAGTCGCCGGCAAGCCGGGCATGCTCGGGGGTAAAACTGACAGCTTCCCGGATCGGACTGAGCGTGGCTTCCCACGCGTCGTCGCTGCTTAGGCCCCGGTCAACAAGCTTGCCTTGTACTTCGGCCAGGATGACAGTGCTACTGGCCGCTGCGTTCAAGAGTTCTGGCGTCAGTCTTTCCGCCCCAGCTTCCTGATTCAGTACTGCGAGTAGAGCGGAAGCGTCCACCACGATCCTATTCATTTCGTGCGGCCTCATGGCGATCGGCACTCAAT
>Ga0210395_10001667_pt1 | contig 17242 bp, 17 predicted proteins | sample IncBWH4OmetaG_FD_150861 | JGI IMG/M metagenome (GOLD analysis project Ga0210395, IMG submission 150861) | Forest soil microbial communities from Barre Woods Harvard Forest LTER site, Petersham, Massachusetts, United States - Inc-BW-H-4-O ...
GACCACCAGATCGACGCCGCCCTGCTTAAAGCGCTCCAGGGCTTCTTCACCGCGGGAGTAGCTGGCCACGCGGTAGCCGCGGGTCTCGAGCATGATTTTTCTGTAAGAAAGGGACTGCTCGTTGTCATCAACACAAAGAATCGTGCGCTTGGGTTTCATTCACCGTCCATATCCGCTGGATGCCGGCTGTGACCGGAAGCCAGGCGGAAGTTTCTCTGTTCGTGAAGAATATGAAGAGAACCGATGCTAACGGTACGGGACGCCACTGTAAAGTGCCATCGAAGCAAATGGCAAATTTTGGCCATTGACTTTTTACGGCCTTGCGAAAGGCGCGATTCTGCGCCGCTTGCGGACCGTTGACTAGAGGAAAACTTCGCCGCGTAAAATTTCAACCGCGTTGCCGCCGACGCGCACGTTAACTACCCGGTTATCGCTGCGCGCGGCCCGCACAAAAATCCGGCTGGGCCGTTTCATCTCAACACCTTGTTCGATCAGCACTCGTTCGTCGGGTTTGGCCACGCCGTGCGCCACCATCCAGGCCGCGGTGCAGCCGGCGGCTGATCCTGTGGCTGGGTCCTCGCCGTTGTAGAAGAGCATGCGAGCGTGCAGGCGGGCCTCGCGATCGACGGTCTCGCGAGTGACAAAATAAAAAAACCTGCCATCGGTCCGGGCCAGATATTCGGTGGCGCGGTTGACATCGATATGCAGATCACGTATGACCGCGAGCGACTTCAGCGGAGTCACGGTGTAGGGAAGTCCCGTCGAAACCGTTTCAATGGGAAGAGAATCGTCGAGGTCTTCGATGCGTAGTCCCGTGGCCCTTGCGATTGCTTCGCGGTTGTGCTGGATTCCAAAGGTGGGATTGACCTGCGTCATCTCGCCGAACGCGGGCTCGTCTAGAGAATCTTCGAAACTGACCGGCACTTTGCCGACATTGAGCTCTAGCACGACCTGCGCTGCGCCGGTCTTCTCTTCGTTACCACGGTTTTCGTCACGGCGGTCTTCACTGCCCCGGCCGCGCAAGGCGAACGCCGTTCCCAGCGTAGGATGACCGGCGAACGGCAGCTCTTCCTGAACCGTAAAGATGCGCACGCGAATGCCCCGCTCGCGCTCGGTGACTGAATCACGAGGCAGGATAAACGTGGTCTCGGAGAGATTCATTTCCTTGGCGAGCGCCTGCATCTCGGCGTCGGTCAATCCGCGGCCGTCGAGAAATACAGCCAGCGAATTGCCTTCGAGCGGACGCGAAGAGAAAACGTCCCATTGCACCATCGCCAGACGTCGTGGAGGGCTCATGAATCGCTTCCGAGGGACGCAGATTCTATTGCACGGGAGTGAAAATTTACAGATGCTAGCGGCCGCTTTTGCGATGCAGGAAAACTTAGCGGACAACGGCTCTGCTGGCGGTGTTTCGGTTGACAGGGTGAAGGCTGGCTTCTATTCTTGTGGCATGTTCTGTCCCTGCAACGCTGGCGGCGTGTGTTGTTGTACCTGTTCCCCGCCGTGTGGATAGGGAGCGAACGAGATTTCTTCCAACCCACCCGGCGAAATGGGTGGGTTTCGTTTTTATCGGAAGCCCCTTTCAGTCTGGGAACAGAGTGATCGGCAAAAGCGTTAAACTCTAGTAGTCTGATAGACTTTTGGGTACAAGGAGGAAGCTATGAGTACAGCAACCATAACGGAAACCCCCAGAATCCCGCGCATCAACGACACTGCCCCCGACTTCACGGCGGAGACGACCCAGGGGAAAATCAACTTTCACGAATGGATCGGCGATGGCTGGGCGATTCTGTTCTCCCATCCCAAAGATTTCACTCCGGTGTGCACCACCGAGCTTGGCTATATGGCCGGTCTGCAGCCGGAGTTCGCCAAGCGCAACACAAAGATCATTGGACTGAGCGTCGACCCGGTGAGCAGCCACGGCAAGTGGGCCGCCGACATTGAAGAGACTCAAGGGCACAAGGTGAATTACCCGATGATCGGCGATCCGGAACTCAAGATTGCCAAGCTTTATGGCATGCTGCCCGCCGAGAGCGGGAACACTTCCGAAGGCCGTACAGCGGCGGACAATGCCACCGTGCGCACAGTATTCGTCGTCGGTCCCGATAAGAAAATCAAGCTGCAGCTTGCCTATCCGATGAGCACAGGCCGCAACTTCGATGAGGTCTTGCGCGTCCTCGATTCCATGCAACTCACGGCTAAGCACAAAGTTGCCACACCGGTGAACTGGAAGCAGGGCGACGAAGTGATCATCCTGCCTTCGGTCTCGAACGACGAGGCGCAACAAAAATATCCCGGGGGATGGAAGTCACCGAAGCCTTATCTGCGCATCGTGCCCCAGCCGAAGTAGTGCGGCAGACGGGCCGCTAGCGGCTGAGTAAAATCAGCCACGATAGCGCGAACGCGATCGCACCAACGCGAATCCTCGCACGGTGTTACGCTCTTTGTTGTTTGCGCAATTGAAGAGCGGCTTGTCTGGAAGCGCATGCGGTCCGGTGATCGTCCCGGTCTTCAAAACCGGCGGGCGGCAGGTTTCCCTGTCGCCGGTGGGTTCGACCCCCACTCGCTTCCGCCATTTGTTTTTAGTTTGTCGGTGACGGCTGTGTCACTTAAGGAGAATGCCGTTAGGGAGAACATTTGGATGCGAACGTTCGGCACACTGGTGTTTGGAATGATCTTAGGAGCTGCCGCCCTTCTCTCGGGAGTCTATTTCTACTTCGCTACGGGGCAGGCTCCAGTGGCGACCTCCGCGCCGGCGATGCCGTTTGAAAAAATGCTGGCGCACAAAGCGCTGCATGCATGGATCGACCATGAGATGCCGAGAACGGTTCCGCTTCAAGCAGACGAGGCCAACCTCGCGGCCGGCGCCAGCCTGTACCGCCAGCATTGCGCGGTGTGCCACGGGTTGATTGGGCAAAAAGAAACGTCGATCGCAAAGGGCATGTATCCGCGCCCTCCGAAACTGATGGAGGGAAAAGGCGTGACCGACGACGAGCCGGGAGAAAGCTATTGGAAGGTTGCGAATGGCATTCGTCTGACCGGAATGCCGGGCTTCCGTTCGGGACTGTCCGAAACGCAGATGTGGCAGCTGAGCCTGCTGGTGGCGAACGCGGACAAGCTTCCGAAATCGGTTCAGGAAACCCTTTCCATGCCACTGCCACTCGACTCCGAGAGTGCCGCGAAGGCGCCGATGACGAAGTGAGCACGACTAATTTCTGGGTAGTAGCTCGGGGTGAATGTTTTTCGGTGGAGTCATCCTGAACGGAGCCGCTTTTCAGGCGGAGTGAAGGATCTCCCGCTCGCACGGAGCTGTGTGTGGGAGATCCCTCACCCGGCTGAACTGCGCCGGATTTCGGGATGACGCCCCCTAAACGGTTTGCGAGGTGCCTGCTATGAAAATTGCAAATGATGTTACCGAATTGATCGGCCACACGCCGCTGGTGCGGCTGAACAAAGTCACCGGAGGTTGTGTGGCGGATGTGGTCGCGAAGCTGGAGAGCCAGAATCCCGTCGGCAGCGTGAAGGACCGAATCGGTGTCAGCATGATCAGCGAAGCCGAGAGCGCGGGAAAGATTCAGCCGGGGAAAACCGTGCTGATCGAGCCTACGAGCGGCAACACGGGAATCGGGCTGGCTTTCGTGGCTGCGGTCAAAGGCTACAGGCTGATCCTGACCATGCCGGAGACCATGAGTCTGGAGCGGCGCGTGCTGCTGCTTGCCTTCGGCGCGGAGATCGTTCTTACGCCGGGTCCGAACGGGATGAAGGGCGCGATCGCCAAGGCGCAAGAGTTGCTGGCGAATACTCCCAACAGTTACATGTTGCAACAGTTCGACAACGCTGCGAATCCCAGGATTCATTTCGAGACCACCGGACCGGAGATCTGGAATGACACTGACGGGCGCGTGGACTTTCTGGTCTCCGGCGTGGGGACGGGCGGGACCATCACCGGCGTTTCCGAATACATCAAGCCCAGGAAGCCAAGTTTCAAGGCCATTGCCGTGGAGCCGGCGGATAGTCCGGTGCTCTCCGGTGGAAAACCGTCGCCGCACAAAATTCAGGGGATCGGCGCCGGGTTTGTTCCGAGCATCCTGCGCCGGGATTACATCGATGAGGTGATCACGGTCACCAACGATGATGCGATTCGCATGGCGCGGCGGCTTCCGCTGGAAGAAGGTCTTTTTGTGGGAATATCTTCCGGGGCCGCCGTGGTGGCTGCGCTGCAAGTCGCTCGGCGCAAGGAGAATACAGGAAAGCTGATCGTCGTTGTGCTGCCTTCATTCGGAGAGCGGTACTTGAGCACGATCCTGTTCGAGGAGCTGCGTAACCGGGCGCAGGAGATTCCTACGTCTCCGCTTCCGGCCTGAGCCAACGGCGGATTTCGGGTGGAAATCTTGTGGAAATCTTGCTGAAACTGCCGCCTTTTCAGGCTTTCCGCTGAGTACACGGGTGTATGATCAATCCTCACTGGCCGCAGTTCGGTGGGACCGCTATCCTGAAGGTTTTCAGCTATACTTCTCCGCTCTGAGCAGGAGGGAATTTATTTTATGGCGATAAACGACTCATCCAGCAACGGACCGCGTCCAGCGCCAATTGAGAAGAAGCCTTACGAGAAACCTGGCTTTCGCTATGAGCAGGCCTTCGTAACCACGGCGCTCTCGTGCGGCAAGATGGTCAACGGTACGCAGGGCGCCTGCATGAGGTCTTCGTCGGCATCATGAGTTTGTGCGCGGATGCATCTGTGGGCCAGGCTCATGCCCTGAAATGCGAGCTCGCCGGCGAGGTTCTGCGCTCCTTCGGCAGCCTTCGCTTTATGGCCACCGGTTGGAGCATGCTGCCTTCGGTTTGGCCGGGAGACACCTTGGTGATGGAGCGCGTCAATCCGGATCGAGTGCGTGTCGGCGACGTCATATTGGTGGGACGAGATGGCAGGCTCTGCGCTCACCGGGTTGTCTCAGTGGCAGAGGGCTGCGGGAGTCCGCGTTGGATCACTCAGGGTGACGCCAACTCAACGCCCGATCAGCCGGTGTGCGAGGGCGAAATGCTGGGCCGCGTCGCTTTCGTGGTCAGGGCGGGAAAGCTGATCGCGGTGCCGGCGGAGTTGAGCGTGGTCGACCGGTTGATCGCAAAGATCGTCCGGCGCTCCAAAACTGCAGCGCGCTCTCTCGTCTATCTCCACTGCGCGGTTGAAACTCCAAAGGAATCACTTCCGTGCCGGGGCTAGCCACACAAGTCGAGCAGTACAGCGTGGTGATTGCCATCGGCGGTGTTCCTGTGCGGGTGAACACTACTGACCCGGATTTTCTGGAGATGCTGGAGAACCGCTATGCCGGGTTCGTGAGCGGGGAATCCCATGCGGAATTCGATTTCGAAGTGGATCTCACGCCACCGGCGTCAGCGAATCGGGATGCGGATGTAAGCGTTAAACACCGTTCGGGACGGTGGTTCATGCAGCGCGGCGATTTTCGTGCCGAGTGGGAGCCTGCCACGGGCAAAGGCTGGATTCGCCAGAGTGCCAACCCTTACTCGATCGACGCCGTCCTGCGCATCGTGCATACACTCGTGCTGGCCAGGCAGGGCGGATTTCTGTTGCACTCCGCCAGCGCCATCCGCAACGGTAAGGCTTTTCTGTTTGCGGGCGTGTCGGGAGCGGGGAAGACGACGATTTCACGTCTCGCTCCGGCGGATGCCACTCTCCTTACGGACGAAATCTCCTACGTTCGCAAACGGAATGAGGATTACTTCGCGTTCGGCACACCCTTCACCGGGGAGTTGGCCAAGCTGGGTGAGAATACGTCGGCGCCGCTGGCGGCGCTCTATCTGCTGGCGCAAGGACCGGAGAATAAAATTGAGGCGGTGGGTGCAGCGGATGCGGGGCGCGAGCTGCTGGCCAACATGCTTTTCTTCGCCGAGGATCACGAAATGGTTCATTGGGCGTTTCAAGCGGCGTGCGACTTCGTCCATCGCGTGCCGGTTTACCGGCTGACTTTTGTGCCCGATGCCCGGGTTTGGGAGATGATCGGGTAGATGATCGGCTTGAGTAAGAGCAAGAAAATGAGCAAGAAATTCTATGTCGCGCGCAGTCCGCGAATCGCAGCCCGCAAGCTGGGTGAAGAGATGCTGGTCATGTCGGCTCAGGGGTCGACGCTGTTTACGTTGAACCCGACCGCAACCGTTCTCTGGCAAGCCGCCGACGGAGCCACACCCCTCGATGAAATTGTCGAGCGCCGGATTTGCGCCGAGTTCGAAGTGAAGCCCGAGGAGGCGATGCGCGACGCCGAGGCGCTGGCCGAGGATTTGGCCAAACACGGCATACTGCTCATCTCGGAGCAGCCGATCTCACAGCAACCGGCGGCGACGGCGGACTTCCCGTTGCAGGAGCAAGCGCGACGATGAGCTCCCTAATGCAGGAAATGGGCGATCGGGCGCGGCGGCTGGGCGTTCCCTTCAGCGTGCAGCTCGATCTCACCTACCGCTGCAACGAACAGTGCGTTCATTGCTATCTCGACCACGACGACCACGGGGAGATGACCACTGCCGAAATCAAACGCCTGCTCACGGAGATGGCCGATGCCGGTGTTTTTATTCTGACTTTGAGCGGTGGCGAGATTTTTCTGCGCAAGGACTTCTTCGAAATCCTGGAACATGCGCGCTCACTTACCTTCTGCATTAAGCTCAAGACCAATGCCGTACTGATCCGTGAAGCGCAGGCGGCGCGACTTCGTCATCTGGGCGTGGAGTCGATTCAGATCAGCATCTATTCACACCGGCCAGAAGTGCACGACGCCATCACCAAGGTGCGAGGCTCGCTGCGGCGGTCGATTCGCGCCATCCGTTTTCTCAAGTCGCAAGGCCTGAAGGTTGTCATCGCCAATGTGCTGATGACCGAAAATATGCATGACTATCGTGGAGTTCAGGAGCTCGCCAGTGAGCTGGGCACGGAATCCACGCTAGATCCAACCATCACGCCGAAGATGGATGGCGACCGATCCATTCTGGATTTGAGCGCTGGCGAATCGGCTCTGCGTAATCTGTTTCGTGACAAAGGGTTAGTCGGCGACCCCGATGAGTTCTGCGCGCCCCCGACTGCACTCGATGAAGAGAGCATGGAATCTTTACCGTGCAGCGCCGGCCACACCGCCTGCTACGTTTCCCCCTATGGCGAGTTTTATCCCTGTGTGCAGTTTCCACTTTCCTGTGGCAATGTGCGTCAGCAGCGCTTTATTGACATCTGGCGCGACTCCGAGCAGTTGAAAGAAGTCCGCTCGATCCGGCTGCGCGATCTGTCGAGTTGCTCGCAGTGTGCGCACGGCTCGAGCTGCACTCGCTGCCCCGGGCTGGCGTTCCTCGAAGGGAACATGCGCGGTCCCTCCACCGCGGACTGCGAAAAATCTTTTGCCCGGACTGGAGTTCCCTCGGCTAATCTGCTGGCGAAGAAGCAAAATGCCTCAACTCCGCACGGCGCGCCGAAACTCGTGCAGATCCAGATCGTACCGGCGATCACCGGCAGCAGGCTGTCGGGCATGGGCGTCTCCGCAACTGCTGTAGCCTCCTAGCGACACTTCGTCCCGCCGCAATCGCGCCACTTATCCCGCCGCGACGTCTCTTGGAACCATTTTGTCCTTGGACGCGTATATACTCCCGTTCGTCAATCGAACGCGAGGAAACTTATGGTTTTATCTGCGAAGTGGAATTTTTGGTTGGTGGTGATTTGCTTTTCCCTGATGACAGGCAGCGTCGCAGGCCAACAGACGCCCACGCCTGGTCTTCAACCGCTAACTGCGATGCCGTCGGTCATTCAAGTTCCGCCGGAAGCCCAGCCTTCGGCTAACTTCAACGCTGAAGCGGCTACAAATGCCTACCTGGCGCAGATTCCTGCCGACGCCAAGGCGCGATCTGACGCCTACTTCGAAGGCGGATATTGGATGATCCTCTGGGATTTTGTCTACGGAACCGTTGTGGTTCTTCTGCTGCTGAACCTGGGTTGGTCCGCGGCCATGCGCGATTTTGCGGAGCGGGTCACACGCTTCAAGCCGATACAGACCATCGTCTACTGGGTGCAGTATCTCCTGCTTACCTCGATTCTAGGATTCCCACTCACGGTTTACGAGGACTACTTCCGCGAACATAAATACGGGCTGGCCACGCAGACCTTCGGTCCCTGGATGGGCGACCAGCTCAAGGGCCTGGGAGTGAATCTTGTGCTCGGCGGCATCCTGATGGTTCTGCTGTTCGGCATAGTACGGCGCCTGCAGCGCACGTGGTGGATTTGGGCGTCGGTTGTGACTATATGTTTCATGATTGTCACTGTGCTTATCGCCCCGGTCTATATCATTCCCATCTTCAACAAGGTCACGCGACTGGACGATCCCAAGGTCACGCAGCCTATCTTAAGCATGGCCCGCGCCAACGGAATTCCCGTGCATGATGTCTTTCAGATCGATGCATCCCGCCAGTCTACGCGCATGAGTGCCAACGTGAGTGGCTTCGGAAGCACGATGCGAATTACGCTCAATGACAATCTGCTGCGCCGCGGATCGCCGGAAGAGATTCAGGCAGTCATGGGCCACGAGATGGGCCATTACGTTCTGCACCACATTTACAAGGACACTCTCTTCTTTGGCGTTGTCATCGTGATCTTCTTCGCGCTGCTCCAGTGGTCGCTGACCTGGTCTCTGCAGCTTTGGGGAGAGAAATGGAAGATCCGCGGCATCGGCGATACGGCCGTGCTGCCTCTGGTGGTTTTACTGGTTTCCATCTTTACTTTGTTCGCAACCCCTATTCTGAACACCCAAACCCGCACCACAGAGGGTGAGGCCGATATGTACGGTTTGAACGCCAGCCGCCAGCCGGATGGTTTCGCTCAGGCAGCGATCCATCTCGGGGAATATCGCAAGATGAACCCGGGTCCGGTTGAAGAGTGGATCTTTTTTGATCACCCCAGCGGCCGCAACCGCATTTACGCCGCGATGCGCTGGAAGGCGGAAAATCTGCGGCTGATGCGTTGGCAGGCGAGCGGGGAAGCTGCGGTTGCATCGCCGCCTTCCGATCAGAAGTGACTGAATCGTCGCCGTAGTCTTGTTTATTACCTGTTCTTATGCCGCTCGTACACGGCCCGTTCGTAATGGTGGTTCGGTGTCTCATTGCGAATAGCATTTAGTGAACCGCCCCGCCTGATTGACGGGGCGCGCGGGAGGGCCTTCCCATGGGCATGAAGTGCAAGCTGATTCTCGTTCTGACGGCGGCTGCATGCCTGTTTGCCGGCAGCGCCAGCAGCCAGGATTCCCCGTCCCTCGGGGACCTCGCGCGCCAGCAACGCCAGCAGAAGGAACAGTCAAAAACCACGCAGGGCAAGGACGCCAAAGCGTCCAAGGTCATCACCAACGAAGAGATTCCCGAGCATGCAGGGCCAGCAAGTGCAACTGTGGCCGGCAGTCCGGCGAGCCAGAGCTCATTGCCCGCGCCTTCAGACGGACCAAAGCAGCCAGCCGAGCACGTGAAGTCCCAGATTCTCGCGCAGAAAAACCAGATCGCTACTCTGCAGGGCCAGGTGGATGAACTCAACGAGTCGATCCGCTTCGCTCCAGCCAACTGTGTGGAAAATTGCGTGGGCTGGAACGAGCGCCAGAGGGAAAAACAGGAGCGCGTAGAACGCATGCAAGCTCAGCTGGAAGAAGAGAAGAGGCGTCTCGAAGACATGCAGGATTCCGCCCGTAAGCAGGGCTTCGGCAGTTCGGTGTACGATCCGTAGCCGCAAGACTTGCTGTGAGACATCTTTTAGGCTTCCTTCAAACCGCTGCCGCATGCGAAATTAATAGGATGTCTCTGGTCGTTCGTCCCTCACGCATTCATTCGGTTGGTGTCTTCACTACCTCGCCCGTGCGCAAAGGCAAGCGCATCGTCGAATATGCAGGTCCGCGCATCACCCCACAGGAGGCAGACCAGTTGTACGACGGCGCGCCCCGAACCTATCTCTATGGTCTGGAAGATGGCAAGACGATCATCGATGGCGAGGGGCTGGGCGCTTACCTGAATCATTCTTGCGATCCCAACTGTGAAATCGATGAAATCAAGGGTCGCGCGTGGATCTTTGCCCTGCGCGACATCACTGCCGGCGAAGAGCTGCTCTGGGATTACAACCTCTACGATGATGACGCGCCCGCGCCCTGCCACTGCGGATCGCCGAAGTGCCGCGGCACGATGTATTCACGCGAATGGATGGCCAGGATGCGGCGCAAGGAAGCACGGACGAAGAAACTGGAATCGACGAAGACCGCGAAGGGCACGACTTCAAGTCGTGCCGATGCGGCGCCGCTAAATGACGGCGGCTTCAGCCGCTAGGGCCGCTCGCGCTTCGACTTCGCTCAGGGTCGGCTCCCAGCCGCCGGGACGGCGGCGCTACTGTCCTGCGGGCGCTTTCCCGCGTTCCCGCCAGCCCTCGATAATCAGGTACAGCACGGGGATAAAGAAGAGATTCAGAAAAGTCGACATGATCATGCCGCCGAACACGGTTGTGCCTACCGAGTGACGGCCATTCTCGCCGGCTCCGGTGGCGAAGACCAGGGGCACGACTCCGAGGATGAAGGCCAGCGAAGTCATCAGGATTGGCCGGAGACGAATCGTCGCCGCCTGGATTGCGGATTCCAGCAGCGGAACCCCGCGATGTCGAAGCTGCTCGGCGAACTCCACGATCAAAATCGCGTTCTTGCTGGCAAGTCCGACGAGCATCACCAGTCCTACCTGGCAGAAGACGTCGTTCTGTAAGCTGCGTATCCACTGCGCTCCCAGAGCGCCCAGCAGGGCCATGGGAACTGCCAGCAACACGATGAAAGGCAGCACAAAACTTTCATATTGAGCCGAGAGCGTGAGGTAGACGACCAGCGTGCCCAATCCAAAAAGAATCAGCGTAACTCCACCCGACTGCAGTTCTTCGAGCGATAGCCCCGTCCAACTGTAGCTAAAGCCTTGTGGCATCTTCTTGGCCAAATCGTCCATCGCCGCAATAGCCTGGCCAGAACTGAAACCGGGTGCAGCCGAGCCATCGATTTCCGCCGAGCGGAACAGATTGTAGTGGCTGATCACCTGTGGCGTTGTGGTTTGCGTGGTGCTGATCAGATTATCAAGCGGCACCATCGCCGCATTGTCGGAGCGGACATAAAACTCCTTCATGTCCTGCGCCTGGGAACGGAATTGCTTGTCCGCCTGTACATAGACGCGATATGAACGGTTGTTGAAATCAAAGTCATTTACGTAGGAAGAACCCATGAACACGCTCAGCGTGTCGGTGATTTGCGACAGCGGCACGTGCAGGCTCTTCGCTTTCTCACGGTCGATGGTTACCAGATACTGCGGATCGTTGGCGGTGAACGGCGTGTAAAGTCCCACAAGATCCTTGCGAGCGCCGGCCTGCCGGATGATGTCGTGGGTCGTGTTAGACAGCTCCTCGAGAGTGTGCGCAGCCTGGTCTTGTACCACGAATTGAAAGCCGCCGAATTGGCCAAGGCCGTTAATGGCCGGTGGCAACGTGGCAAAGACAATAGCGCCTTGAATCCCGAACAAGCGCGGGCGCACTCGATTCAGAATAGCCGTGGCGCTGTGCTGTTCCCCCTTGCGTTTCGAGTAAGGCTTCAGCGGGACGAAGATCAATCCCTGATTTGCCGAGGCTCCGGCAAAACTGAAGCCGGCGATGGAAAACGTGCCTTCCAGCTCTGGTATATCGGCCAGCATATGTGAAACCTGCGTCCCGATATCAGCCGTGTATTCGAGCGAAGCGCCGGGCGGCGCCTGAATCACGATAATCAAATAACCCTGGTCTTCATCGGGCACGAAGCCCGTAGGCACATGGGTAAAGACAAAATAAGTCAGACCCAGGCCACCGAAAAACAGCACCACCATCGCCAGCTTGTGTTTCAGCACGTGATGCAGCAGGGCGCTGTACCCACGGGTGAGGGCAACAACGCCGTCGTCAAACTTTCGCAGCCACCACCACTTTTGGCGGTGGCCGCCGCGCAGAAAAATCGCGGCCAGCGCAGGAGCGAGAGTAAGCGCGTTGAAGGCGGAAATGGCAATGGAAAATGCGATGGTCAGCGCAAACTGGCGAAATAGAATGCCGGTCGTCCCGGGAAAGAACGCAACCGGCACAAACACGGCGACTAGCACCAGCGATGTAGCGATCACGGCGCTCGTAATTTCGCCCGTGGCCGCTGCGGCTGCTTTGCTTGAATCATGTTCGCCTTCGGCGATATGGCGCTCAATGTTTTCGATCACCACGATGGCATCGTCTACAACCAGGCCGGTGGCCAGTGTGATGCCGAACAACGTCAACGTGTTGATGGAGAAACCGAGTAACTTCACAAAGATGAAAGTGCCGATGAGCGAGACCGGAGTGGCGATGAAGTGAATCATCGTCGTCCTCCAATCGCCGAGGAAGATAAAGATCACCAGGATGACCAGGCCGATCGCCAAGCCTACGGTGAAGGCCACGTCGCGGATGGATTCGCCCACGGCATCCGTGGTGTCGAACGCTACGTGAGCTCTCATCCCCGGCGGAAAGCTCTTCGCCAGCCGGTTTAATTCCGCGATGGCCCGGCGGTCGACATCGAGCGCGTTCGCGGTCGAAAGCTGAGTCACGCCAAGCCCGATCGCCTGTTGTCCATTGTACGTAATCTTGTTGCCATAGCTCTCCGAGCCCAACTCAGCTCGGCCCACATCTCTCAGGCGAACCAGCGTCCCATCGGAGTTGGTCTTCAGAATGATGTTCTCGAACTGGGAGGTCTCGCTCAGGCGCCCGACCGCACGCACGCTGATCTGAAATTGCTGCCCGGCGATGGCAGGCTGTTGGCCGACCTGACCGGCCGCGACCTCCACGTTCTGTTCCGAGAGCGCATTTACCACGTCGGGCGCGGTCAGTCCGCGACCGGCCATGCGCCCCGGATCGAGCCACAGGCGCATCGAGTACTTGCCCTCGCCGAAGACGATCACATCGGCGACGCCGGGGATGCGTTTGAGCGCGTCCCGAACGTATACATCGACGTAGTTGCTCATGAACAGCGGGGTATAACGGTCGTTGTCGGCTGTGATCGCGGCGCCGAAGACAAAATTCTGCGATGTCTTCGCGGTCGTGATGCCGACGGCCTTCACCGCGGCGGGAAGCCTGCCCTGCGCGGTGTTCACCCGGTTCTGGATGTCGACAGTCGCCAGGTCGGGATTCCGCGTGAGGTCGAATGTGACCACAATACTGCTGGTGCCATCATTGCCACTGGTCGAGGTCATGTACTTCATTCCCTCGGCGCCGTTGATTTCCTGCTCCAGTGGGATGGTGACCGCGCTCTCCACGGTCTGCGCGCTCGCGCCAATGTAAGAACTGGTTACGCCGACTTGCGGCGGAGCGAGGTCGGGGAATTGTGAGATCGGCAGCGTGGGAATCACGGCCGTGCCCGCCAGAACGATCAGCAGCGCGCAAACCGAGGCAAACACCGGGCGACGGATAAAGAACTCAGCGAACATAGAGGATCGGCTTTCGGGCTTCGGCCCAACCGCATGTAATCAATTAATGGTTTGAAACGCGACTCAGGAGCCGAAGCCCGAAAGCCCGGCCTTTAACTCTGCGGAATCACCGGCGCACCATCCAGCAGAAACTGGGTTCCGGAAACAATTACTTTATCGCCGGGCTTGATGCCGTCCTGCACTTCATAATCGTTCCCCACGGTCTGCCCAATTTTCAGCGGCCTCTGCCGCGCCACATACGAACCGCCGGTCTGAGGCTCCGCTACGAAGGCAAAGTACTGGCCCGCCAGCCGCGATACGGCCAGGATAGGAACCTGGGGGTTCTGGTGCACTCCCCATACAATGCGCGCCCGGATGAATTGCGACTGGCGCAGTGCGTCGTTGCTGTTGGCGATGCGCGCCTTCACCAGCACCGTCTGGGTCGTGTTATCCACCTGCGGCGAGATAAAGCTGATACGGCTCTCTGCCACCACTTTGCCGTCTCCGTTCAGCACCTGCACCGGCAGGTTCATCTTGAGCTGCGAGGAGTGTTCAATCGGAACGTATACGTAGATTTCGAGACTCCCGGGCTTGTCCACCGTGGTGAGTTGCGTCGTCACCTGAACCCGGTCTCCCACGCGCACCGGAATATCTCCCACAATTCCGGCCCAGGGCGCCACTACCTTGTAGTAATGCAGCTGGACTTCCTGCTCGCGCACTTGAGCATCCAGCGAGTCCATCTGAGCCTGCGCAGAATCCATCGCGGATTTTGCCTGATCAAGATCCTGTTTACTCACCACGCCTGCCGAATAGAGTCCCTGGGCGCGCTCATACTGTTGCCGGGTCCAGTTCAGGTTCGCCTGCTGCGCCGCTCGCGAGCTCTCCTGGCTCTTGACCGTGGCCTGCTGCTTGAGGGGGTCGATTTCCATCAGCGGTGCACCAGCCTCGACCGCCGTGCCGGAATGCACGTAGATCGCAGTAACCTGGCCTTCGACCTGCGGCATAATCACCGCCGAATCGCGTGACTTGAGAGTGGCCACATACTCGGTCGCATCGTTGACCGGAGTGGCGAGCGCCTCCTGCACCTTCACCGGCATTCCAGCCGGCCCGTTGGCATGAGCATTCTGCGCGGCGTTGCCCGAGCAAGCCAGCGTCATTCCGCTGGCTACAACGGCGATGAGCACAGGGCTTTTGGCCAGGTAACCACGAATTCTGTTGGACATGAGTTTCCCACTTACTCGTTGATACTTAATGAACAATACTGGAACCCTAATTCGAAGCTCCAGAGACGGGGGTGACTCTCCCAATCCCTGATTAGACGCCGATACACCGTCGGTGTTGCGCGTCCATTAAAAGATTCGGCTGGGGCTCATCCGGACGCAAAATAATCTCTGCCTTCCGGTGAAGAAATAGGGAAGATTTGACAAGTCTACCATCTTCGATGTGGGAACTACCCCTGGTAGGTTCGAATGCCGGGAGTTCGAGACCCTCCTCGTTATGGCCTTGCCTAGGCGGCACTACTTGATCATTGAAAAATCCGTCGGACGCATGTACGTCACATCGACTTTTTCCACGAGTTTTTCGGCCTGCTCGTCTTTTATGACGTTCTGAAATTCCGGGTCGGCCATCATCGCCTCCCAGTTCTTTTTCGCTTCCTCCCGGCTCGAATCAGCGACAATCCAAATAAACGAGTTGGCGGAAGGATCCTCGGCTACCCAGTAACCCACAACCTTCAGGTCGTGCCGTGCAAGTATCTTCGAAGTTTTGTCGCGAAATCGGGATTCAAGCGCGGGTAACTTGCCCGGCAGGGCATGATAAACCCGAAGCTCGAATACCCGATTGCTATCAGCCTTAACTTCGTTGGCATGAAGTAGCCAGCCGGTCATCAGCGATCCAGCGCCAAAGGCGACCAAGACGGTAGCGCAGGCGGTGAAGTATTTCGATTTACAGAAGTTGGGTGTCATCAGCAGACCTCCTCGTAATGTAGTAAGAATTTGCATTCCCGGTCTTGCGCGTTCTTTAAGGGTGCCGAGCCGTCAGCACGCGGGTTTACTCGTTGCGAAATACCGCCGGAGTGAGCAACACCGACAAGGGCCCCAGAGTGAGAAATCCAAACTGATACCACCACGGTACCGGTATTGTGCAGACCTTCAACGCGATCGAAACGGCAACCGTAATCATCGCCATCAATGCGAGAAATATCGTTACGCCGGGACGAATTCGCGCCGCAATGCAACCGCTGATTGAAGTGGTCGCGAGAAAAACAACCGGCGCAAGAACGACTTCTGTCATTGGCCGCGGGGCAACGAACTTCGAGATGGCCATGTCGGCGGCAAGCTTGAGCGTTCCCATGGCGATGTACACGCCTATAGCGATGCTCATGCTGATAAGCCAATCCCAGCTTCGCAGCCAGGACCACACCATCGATGGGACAGAACGACAGGCTTGACTCCAAAACCATCGCGACGCCGTGAGTGGCGAAGAAGACGGGGCGCGAAGAGCGTATTCTTCGATGAGGTCGCCCAGCATAGCCTCTCGATACGTTACCGGTATGACGGATTTGAGAAGCCAGCACGCAAAAGCGGGGGGTGAATCGCGCTTCATATGCCCTCCCAACGACTCTTTAAGCCGGCCGACATGCTGCGAATGGTTTCCTCGGATACTTGAAGCGCCCGTTTGCCGGCAGCCTCGACGCGAAACAGCCTTTTCGCCCGGCCTCCACGTTCCGGCGTCGGCTCGCCGGTGAATGAGCTGACATATCCTTTCGCTTCGAGCCGCTCCAACGTTGCATAGACAGCGCCGATCGAGATGTTGCGGCCAGTACGACCTTCAATCTCGCGTCGGACGATCATTCCATGGGCGCTTCCGCCCAGGCGCGCCAGCGCTAGCAGGATTATGTGCTCCAGAGATCCGAGAAGCTCACCACGTTTCATTTGTTTTGCAAAATAAAACAAATAATAAAAAACGTCAAGTGGAAAAACACCTGATTCTGCGAGTCTGCTAGATTATCCGGTATGTCATCGGTGCTCAGCTCGCCTGCCCGCAGCTTTGCCAGCGACAACAATGCCGGCGTCCACCCCGAGATTCTTGAAGCCATTGCCCGCGCCAACCAGGGCCACGTAATCGCCTACGGCGACGACCCCTATACCAGATCAGCGGTGAAAAAGTTTGAGGAACATTTTGGACCCGGCATCGCAGTTTTCTTCACTTTCAACGGCACGGGAGCCAACGTTTTGGGTCTGCAGGCCCTGACCCAGTCCTTTCAGTCTGTCCTGTGCAGCGACTATGCCCACATCTACTGCGACGAATGCGGCGCGCCGGAGAAGCACACCGGCTGCAAGCTGATTCCGTTGCCCCATCAGTACGGCAAGATCACTCTGGATTCCGTCCGCCATGCTTATCACGGCATTGGCGATCAACACCACTCGCAGCCCCGCGTCATCTCGATTACGCAATGCACCGAGATGGGCACGGTATATCAGCCGAAGGAGATTCAGGCACTCGCAGGTTTCGCTCACGAACATGACATGTTCCTGCACGTCGATGGCGCGCGCATTGCCAACGCCGCCGTGTCGCTCGGCCAAACCCTGCGTCAGGCTACGCGCGATCTGGGCGTGGACGTGCTCTCTTTCGGCGGCACCAAGAACGGGATTCTCGGCGGCGAAGCGGTAGTGTTCTTCCATCCCGAACTCAGCCGCGACTTCCTTTACCTGCGCAAGCAGAACATGCAACTGGCCTCAAAGATGCGCTTCATCGCAGC
>Ga0210395_10001668_pt1 | contig 17237 bp, 17 predicted proteins | sample IncBWH4OmetaG_FD_150861 | JGI IMG/M metagenome (GOLD analysis project Ga0210395, IMG submission 150861) | Forest soil microbial communities from Barre Woods Harvard Forest LTER site, Petersham, Massachusetts, United States - Inc-BW-H-4-O ...
TATGACAAAACGCAGGTGGCTCACGACGTCATCTCCATGGTCGGCGCGGTATCAATGCGCAAGGGTGCTCGGAATCTTGCGGCCTCCGGCGACCCACTCGTTCCAGCTTTGCATCCGCAAACCCAGCCGCTCGTAATAGACCCGCAGATAGCCGTCGCTGCCGCGGACCACGGCCTGCGGCATCACGGTTTGGACTTCCTGCGCCATCACGCCGACATAGGCCTTGTTACTGCCGTTATAGCTGAACCGGTAAAGACCGAGGCCGTTATCGAGCCGGCCGAGCATGACGATATCGTGCTTCAGCCTGATGTCGGAGCGCCGGCCGCCGCCATGCCCGCCGCCACCGTGTCCGCCACCATGGCCACCGCCACCGCCGTGATGACCACCGCCACCACCGCCGCCGCGATGTCCGCCGCCACTGAAGTGGTGGCCGCCGCCGCCGAAGTGATGGGCGACTGCCGCGTGATGGCCGAAGCCGCCGCCGTGGTGGTCGTGATGATCGCCGCCGCCATGATGGTCACCTCCGCCATGATGGTCGTCATGATGCTCGTGATGCTCGCCATGATGACCGCCGTGGGCGTGGCTGCCGTGATGATGCCAGTTGTGCCAGCCTTCACGGCCGCCGAAGCCGAAGCCGCGGCGGAACTCGAAGCCAATGATGTACCAGCCCGGGCCGTCCCAGCCGTCGTCGTACCAGCCGTAGGTGTCGCCGTTGAAGGTGTATTCGTCGCCGCCCTCGACGACATTTGGCGCGGCGGCGCCGACACATTTGACCTGCAGCCGTGACCAGCCGTCGCTGCCTTCGACCGGGACAAGCCGCCACAACTGTGAGGCCCCGTCTTCCGCGGTCGATGCGTCGCTGAGCTGGACGTCGTCGCCGCAATGATCGGCGTTCAGGAACTTGCCGTTGCGCTTGAGCATCACCCGCGACCAGCCATCGGCGTCGGGAACGAACTTCCACAATTGGCAGGAGCCGTTGTCGAAATTGGAGCCCGGATTCATGTTGAGCTGATCGGTGCATTTCCTGGCGTCGAGATATTTGCCGTTGCGCTTGAGCTGCAGCCGCGACCAGCCGGCGGCGTCGGGAACGAGCCGCCAGAGCTGGCAGGAGCCGCCGTCATAGTCCGATCCGGGATTGAGGTTGAGCGTGTCGGTGCAGTACTTGGCGTCGAGGAATCTACCGCCGCCGTCTTGCGCCGATGCCGGCAAGCAAAAAGCCACCAGCGCAGCGGATCCGAGCAGACCCAGCATCAGGCGGCGAAGGGCAGGGGCCGCGCGCTTTGCTGCGGCTATTGGTGTCTGGCGGCGCATTTCGCTCTCCCGCGTTTTCGAAACAACGATCGAACCCTGTCGGCCTTTGCTACTGTCACTGTGGTCCAGCGTTACAATATGGCAGACATCACACCGAAACGCATTCCCACTCGCGCCTAGGCCGAAGGCCCGCCTTGCTTAGGTCGCCGCGGCATGGAAAAGGTTCAAACATTCGGCGGGCTACGTGGGTTGATCCTGCGCTGATGTGCCAGGCCCAGCCTTGCGGATCGGCGGCTGCGACCGTGGAGAAGGCAGAGAAAGTTGGCCTCATGCGCCTGCCGAAGCCGGTGCTGCGCCGAATTTCCTTAGCGCTCGTGCCTGCGGCTCCGGTGCGGCAACCACAGAATGTCCCAGCGCGACCGTCCGGCGGTCGTGAACGCCAGTCCGAGAAAGACGTAAGTCAGCACGATGAAGATCATGAGCGGAGGCGGATTGCCGCCGGTCAGGGCCATTCTGATCAACACGGCAATACACAGCGCAATGGCGACGACGTTGCTGGCAAAGCCCCAGCGGCGCCAATGCTTTTGTTGATCGAGCTGCTGCAGCCGCAGAATCTCGATCTCGGTGTTCAGCTCGTGCAAGGTCATGGCGTTGCTCCCGCGATTCGCCGCAGGCAGGACTTGCCCGATAGGTCGCGGTCGAGCGATACGAGGTTCAAATCGGTCGTGGACTTCTTGAGGGTGGCGGCCTGATAAGTGAAGACGAGGGGAGGGGCGGCGTCATCGGGCGCGACTATACACGCGCGCGTGATGTCGTCATTGCGAGCGATAGCGAAGCAATCCAGTGCGGCTCGCTCAGCGCGCTGGATTGCTTCGTCGCTTCGCTCCTCGCAATGACGACGATGTTCCGCAGACCGAGTGCGCGTCAGGTCGAGGCGAGGCGGCGACGCCGCAGCACGAACGGCACTGCAAACAGCGCGGCGACCGGTAGATGCAACACAATGCCGAGCAGCGCGATCAGGCCGACCTCGGCACCGGACAGCGCGCCGCGCTCGACTTCCAGCACCAACACATAGATCGTGAAGGGGAGGAACAACACGATCGCGGTGACGAGCCCGGGATTGTAGATGCGCAGCCGGAGCGTGCTGACGACATGGATGATGCCGTTGATCAGCGTGAGGCCGACCCAGGCCAGCGCCACCCAGCGCAGCGCCTGCGGGAACGCCACCGCAAGCCCGATCGGCAGCCAGACATACGCGGTGTTGACCAAAGCCACGCCGTCGATATTGACCGGCCAGTTGTCGTCGCCGCTGTGGAAGATGCGGGCGTCGGTGAACTGGCGAAAGCCGCCGGGCCACAGATGCTCCTCGATCTGATGCATGAAATAGATCACCAGCAACGCCGCGAACAGCGCGCGCTCGCTGGTCGGATCGTGCCGGAACAGGGCGATCCAGGCGGCGATGCCAAGGACGCTGAGCAGCGGAAGGGCTTTTTGCCAGTTGGCGGCGAGGCGGGACAGCATGGACATGGCTTGGTCCTTTGGCGGGATTTCCGTTGGCGTGACGGCGGCGCGGCCAAAGAACCTATGGCGGGTTGATTAAGATTTCGTCGGCACCTGTGGGGGCGCAAATGCGCAACGCGCCGTGCCCACGCGTCCGCGTCATTGCGAGGAGCGCAGCGACGAAGCAATCCAGAACCTGCGCGCCTCCCTGGATTGCTTCGCTTCGCTCGCAATGACGATTGGGCGCCTCGCCGGGCTCGGACCACCCTACGGCTGCCGATGAACCTTCCACGCTCCTCGCGCGACCAATAGGCAAGCGAGGAGGCCCATCATGTCCCAGCAAGCAACGGTTTCAGTCGACCGCCTGACGACACGGATCGCGCAGCTCGAAACCTCCAATATGGCCCTTTCCGGCGTCGTGGCGACCGTTGTCGCGATCGCCATCTTTGTGATGGCTTCGGTGATGGTCGCGCACGTTTCGCGCGTGAACGCAGCGCAGCAGGGCATTTCGTCGTGCTCCGCGTCGAAGCAAACCGGCGCACCGTGCCGCGCGCGGCGGCCGCTGGCCGAGCGGATCATCAGCGCCTGATTTGAATCAAGTCGAAGCAAAACCCGTACGCCCGTATTAGAGCGTTTCGACTAAGTGCTGGCACTCCGACGTTTTCAGAGGATGTGCCATGAAGCGATTTATTTGCGAAGCGCTGCCGGATCCCGAGCGGCGCGCCTTCTTCACCCGCACCGCGATGGTGGCCGCAGCCGGCGTCGCCGCGGCGGCGGGAATGCCGGCGACGCCGGCCAAAGCCGCGACGGCAACGACGGCGCCGACACCCGAGCAGCGCAAATTCATGCAAGAAGCCACGCGGCTCGCGATCGAGTCGGTGGACAAGGGCTGGGGCGGGCCGTTCGGCGCGGTGATCGTCAAGGACGGCGAGATCATCGGCCGCGGCCAGAACCGCGTGCTGCTGACCGGTTGCCCGGTGTATCACGCCGAGGTCACCGCGATCATCGACGCCTCGGCCAAGCTCAATCCCAAGGGGCTGCTGGGCAGCGACTACGGCGCCGGCACGATCCTGGAAATGATCCCGCGCGAAGCCGGTTCGCCCGATCTGGTGCCGATGCGCGCGCGCATGCTCAAAGGCTGCGACCTCTATGTCAACGGCGCGCCGTGCCCGATGTGCATGAGCGCGATCTACTGGTCGCGCATCGACCGGGTGTTCTTCGGCAACAGCCTCAAGGACACCAGCAAGATCGGCTTCGACGACGCCTTCCAGTATGAGGATTTCGCCAAGCCATGGAGCGAGCGTCACATTCCGATCGCGGAAAACTTCGAGCGCGATATGACGATGAAATCGTACAAGGCCTGGATGGATAAAGAGGACCGGCACCCGTATTGAGGTGAGGGTGCCGCCGCCTCGTCATTGCGAGCGCAGCGAAGCAATCCAGTTCAGTGGCTCAGAAGTCTGGATTGCTTCGTCGCTACGCTCCTCGCAATGACGGTAGCGATGCAGGGTGGGCGAAGGCGCGAAGCGCCGCGCCCACATTTGTTCCGTCGAAAGTCAGCGTGGGCTTCGCGGAGCTTGTCATCGGGCCGGCCACTTCGGGCCGGACCCGTTGGCTCAGCCCATCCTACGTTTGCTACGCTTGCAGCATTTCCTTCAGCCGATCAGCACATCATAGTCCGCGTGCGAACCGATCCAGAACCAGACAACCGGCTTCGACGGCGAGCGCCCGGTAGCGTAGGCCGACCCGAACGGACCAAAAACGTCCGACCTTCTTGAACTGCAACGACGGATGCCGCGGATTTTCTTTCAGCAAGGCGTAGTTCTTGTCGGCGAGAGCGCGAACCTGCTCGGGAAGCTTCTGATAGGCTTCCCAAAATGCGCGGCTCGCCAAGTGCCTCATAACTCGCTGGCACGGCCCTTACGCAAGTCGTCCAAGGCTTCTTCAGCCAGACGGTCGAGCTTGCCGGACAGAGCGTTCCGCTCGATCTTCTGATCAAAGCGCGCTGCATCAAACGCCTCAAACCAGGCGCGGAATTTCGCCAGCTGGTCTTCGGGCAAAGTGGCGACGGCTTTTTCGAGGTCTTCGACAGTCATAGGAGGCTTATACCACGAAGGTCTGTGGGCGTCTTGGTTGGGCAAAAAGGCACCGCGTCATTGCCCGACTCGATCAGGCAATCCATACTGACGTCGCGCCCGCATGGACCACCGGGGCATAGGCGAGCGAAGCGACGCCGTTCTTCGAACGGCTATGTCCGGTGGTGACGCCTTCATGAGCAACACACCCCCTCTTCTCCACCGGCAGCCCATCCCCGCGGAAATCAACCGCTGGAACTGGGGCGCGTTCCTGCTCAACTGGATCTGGGGCATCGGCAACCAGACCTACGTCGCGCTGCTCACGCTTATTCCGGTCGTGGGCCTGATCATGATTTTCGTGTTGGGCGCCAAGGGCAGCGCCTGGGCCTGGCGCAACGGCCGCTGGGACAGCATCGAGCATTTCAAGCGCGTGCAGCGCCGGTGGGCGATTGCGGGTGTCGCTGTCTGGCTCGGCGCGCTGCTGCTGGGCGGCGGAATCTTTTTCGGCGTGTTCCAGATCCTGAAACACTCCGAAGCCTACCAGATGGCCGTCGCCAAGCTTGAGGCGAGCCCGGTCGCGAAGAGCATGCTCGGCAGCCCGATCGCGACCGGCACGCCGTTCGGCCAAGTCTCCATCAATGGCGCATCCGGCAGGGCGGCGCTGAATTTCTCGGCGACCGGCCCGAAAGCAGCCGGCGTCGTCTTTGTCGAGGCGGTCAAGAGGGACGGCGTCTGGTCGATCACGCACCTCGCGCTCAAGCTCAATGACAGCGGCAAGGTGATCGAGCTGATCGGCGGAGCGAAGGGCGACAGCACGTGATGCGCAATAGCCCCGCCGACGTGGCCGAATTCGTAGGGTGGGTAGAGTGAAGCCCACAATTGGAAGGCGCGGCGCAATAGGATGGGTCGCTGCGCTCAACCCATCCTACGGGCTAACTGACGCTACGTGCCAGGTAACCTTCGTGGTATGATAGGGCTGGTCAGAGTAGCGGCAAACATATTGACAAGCGACCATGTTCGACCCTGATACGCTAACTTCGATCGCGTCTTCCTTGAAGGCCGGTCAATACAATCTGTTATTAGGAGCCGGCGTTAGCCTTGATTCAACCAATGGGTCTGGGAGAAAATTGCCAGGATCGAACGACTTTCGCTTGGATCTTTGTCGCCTAAAGGGCGCGCGCGAAAGCTCGACGCTCCAGCGGGTCTTCGGCACATTAACCCCGACTGAAATTACAGACCACGTGCAGCGGCGGTTTGAAAGATGCAATCCCGGCGCGTCGCTAAAAAAGCTAACCAACTTCGTTTGGCGAAGAATTTTCACGTTCAATATTGATGACGCGTTGGAAGCTGCGTACACATTACCCGGTAGGTACCAGAACCCTCAAGTATATCATTTTGATGACTCATACGCTGAGGCGCAGGACCTTTCACAAGTTCCTATTGTGCACTTGCACGGATGGGTGGGTAATCCTGATAGGCCGTTCGTCTTTGCGACCTCGGAGTACGTGCGACAGATTAGATCGATTAATCCTTGGATGGTGGTGCTAACTCAATTCTTGCCTGTCGATCCATTTATAATAATCGGAGCCTCGCTTGATGAGGTCGACCTAGAATACTATTTGGCTCACAGAAGTACCGTTAGTTCTAGACCAGATAAAGGGCCCGCCATACTGGTTGAGCCTTTTCCAGATTCGGTAACGGAACGCGACTGCGAAAAATATGGGTTGAAATTATTTCGTGGCACCGCAGAGGAATTTTGGGATTATCTGGAGGAGCAAATCCCGAGCCGACCAACGCCGGCCGAATTGGTTCCCGTGAGCATCCAAAATCTATTCCCGGCGGGCACCTCTAAGCAGATTGTGGTGCCATTTTCTGCTGATTTTGAGCCGGTGCCGAGCAATCCCATCAAGAACGAAAATGCCTCTCGTTTTCTCTTCGGTCATATCCCGAGTTGGGAAGATCTGACGGGGAACTTGGATATTCCGCGGGAATATTCGCCGCAGCTAATCGCTGAAGTTGAGGACGCGTTTAAAAAGGCGGAGAGAATTGTTGTTTTAAGTGACGACATAGGCACCGGGAAATCCACGGTCTTGAGACGAATCGCCTTGGAGTTCTCACGAAGATCAACGACAGTTCTAATTTGCTCGGCATTAAGCCGCCTTGATCCGATGAGAACCGCTGAAGCGCTTGATTTAGTTGACGGCCGCGTTCTTGTTATAGTGGATAATTTTGCTGATCAAGCAACGTCAATAGCTGAAACCATGAATCGTGCCGAAAAGCGCGACATTGTTGTTCTCGCTGCGGAGAGGAAGTATCGCTCGCCGTATCTCCGTCGCGTCTTAGCAAAGGCGCCGTCTTTGACAGCTTCAGGGCTAGAGTTGCGCTTTATCGAAGCGGAGCGGTTGCTCGCGTTGTATTTGCGCTTTGGTATGGTTGGACGGCAAGAGGCGACCAAGAATCCGAACGCCTTCGCCAAGCAGATCTTTCATGATCCAATCGCCGTCGCCGCATGCCGTATATTAAATGACTTTCGTCCGTTAGATTGAATTATCAAGTCGATAATATCGGATAGTGCCGCGGGAAATCTGAAGCGCGCTACATCATAGTGTCGCTGGCGCAATTTTGCTTTCGCGGGGGAGTCAGACACGAAATATTGGCTGCAGCATCAGGATATGAGCTTTGGAAAGACCAATTTGAAACTGATCACCCACTTCCACTGGCGTACTTTGATAGGACGGACCGTAGTTTTGTTGTACCGTTGAATAGCACCTTGGCCACGCGTGTGCTCGAGTCGATTTCGAAGGATCAGCCAGAGTTGATGCTCGACGCTTTTGTTTCCTTAGCAAATGTTATTGCTCCACGCGTCAACAGAGGTACGATCAGAAGGCGCAGCCCCGAAGCGCGCCTGGCCAGCAGACTGTTTGACTACGACCCAGTCGTAAGAGATTTTTTGGGTCCGCTGGCTGCAACGTTCTATTCGGATACTCGTGAACAGTGGCAGTGGAATTCTCGATATTGGGAACAAGTAGCGTTGATGCTTTTAGCAAAATATTTGCTCGAACCCAGCGCTGAAGAGGGACAAGACGCGCTGCGTCAAGCAGTGCAACACGCGAGACACGCGGTTGCCATTGAGTATCACCCACTCTCATTGACGACGCTCGGGAGAGTACTAATTGCTCAATTGGGACAGGAGGGGATGTCGCGAGAGGCCACGTACGACGAAGCATTCGAACGATTGTCTCATTCGATCGAGCTGGAACGTTCCTGGACCCCTCCTAGTGTTCATCCATTTGTGACACTATTTCGAGGAACGCGAGACTATCTTGCGCTCTCTGGCAAATTAACCGAAAGGCAAGCTGAGGCAGTGCGTGGGTTTGTTACAGAAGCACAACAGTTGTTTGCGCGCGATCCAGATATAGCTGAATCGATTACTCAAATGCGGCCGTATCTTCACTAGATTACGGTGCTCACTCCGCCGCCTCAATCCGCTTCCGCCGCCGTCCGCCCGCGCTGTCCGCCGCCCGCGCCAGCACCGGCTTGAGAAACTGCCCGGTATAACTGCGCTTCTCGCGCACGATGTCTTCGGGCGTGCCGGCGGCGACGATTTCGCCGCCGCCGTCGCCGCCTTCGGGGCCGAGGTCGATGATCCAGTCGGCGGTTTTGGTCACTTGGCGCTCACCGGCGTCAGCTCAAACACACGACCGTGCTTCGATGCTTCGGCAATATCGCCGCGCCGCAAGGCGAGTCGTACGGTGTCGAGCTTGCGGGCATCGTCGGGCGTGAGATACGGCGACCAGGCGGTGTCGTCCTCAATCAATTCGACCGGAACTTCGGCAGCGTATTTGCCTTCGTGAATGAGTTTCGTTCTTTTCCGCGTGGTGGTCATTTTCGTTTCCTGAAATCGCTGTCCCACAAAGCCGGATTCGGTCGATAGGCAGTAATCAACACGGCCGGGCGACGCTGGCCAGCCGGTATGCCCCAAACGACATGAATGGCCTGGCCATATCCATCGTGCTGCAATGTGAGGACGCTCGGACCACGCGCTCGATCCGGATATCCTCAATCGAAGTTGCGGCGGCTACTCCAGCAACCGCGTCGATCGCCAAAATAGCATCCTCCTCCAGCTCATCAAAGCCGTGGTCGGAGACCAGATAATCACCGCCGAGCACGAGCGTCTGGATGCAACGCAAAGTCTCGCTCAAGCCCGCCCCTTATCCGCCGCCCGCTTCGCGGGTCCAACCACCGTCTCCCGAAGCGGGAGACGGAGCATCTACTCCGCCGCCTCGATCCGCTTCCGCCGCCGCCCGCCCGCGCTATCGGCGCCCCGCGCCAACACCGGCTTGAGAAACGCCCCGGTATAACTGCGCTTTTCCCGCACGATGTCTTCGGGCGTGCCGGCGGCGACGATTTCGCCGCCGCCGTCGCCGCCTTCGGGGCCGAGATCGATGATCCAGTCGGCGGTCTTGAGCACTTCGAGATTGTGCTCGATGACGACCACGGTGTTGCCGGCTTCGACCAGCTCGTGCAGCACTTCGAGGAGTTTGGCGACGTCGTGAAAATGCAGGCCGGTGGTCGGCTCATCCAAAATGTAGAGCGTGCGGCCGGTGGCGCGCTTGGATAATTCCTTGGCGAGCTTTACGCGCTGCGCCTCGCCGCCGGACAGCGTGGTCGCCTGCTGGCCGACGTGAATGTAATCCAACCCGACGCGGTGCAGGAGATTGAGGATGTCGCGCACTCGCGGCACGGCCTTGAAGAATTCCAGCGCCTCCTCGACCGTCATGTCGAGCACGTCGGCGATGGATTTGCCCTTGAACAGCACCTCCAAGGTCTCGCGGTTGTAGCGCTTGCCCTTGCAGACGTCGCAGGTGACATAGACGTCGGGCAGAAAGTGCATCTCGATCTTGATGACGCCGTCGCCCTGGCAGGCCTCGCAGCGCCCGCCCTTGACGTTGAACGAGAACCGGCCGGGCTCGTAGCCGCGCGCCTTGCTCTCCGGGAGCCCGGCGAACCATTCGCGGATCGGCGTGAAGGCGCCGGTGTAAGTCGCCGGGTTACTGCGCGGCGTGCGGCCGATCGGCGACTGGTCGATGTCGATCACCTTGTCGAGATGCTCGATGCCTTCGATGCGGTCGAACGGGGCAGGGGCTTCGCTGGCGCCATTGAGCCGTCGCGCCAGCGCCTTGTAGAGCGTGTCGACCAAGAGCGTCGACTTGCCGCCGCCGGACACGCCGGTGATGCAGGTGAACAGGCCGAACGGGATTTCGGCGGTGACGTTTTTCAGGTTGTTGCCGCGGGCGCCGATGAGCTTGAGCGTGCGCGCCGGGTTGATCGGCCGCCGCTCGGGAATGGCGATCTCGCGCGCGCCGGTGAGATATTGGCCGGTGAGCGATTTCGGATTGGACATGATGTCCATCGGCGTGCCTTGCGCGACGATCTCGCCGCCATGGACCCCGGCGCCGGGGCCAACATCGACCACATAGTCGGCGATGCGGATGGCGTCCTCGTCGTGCTCGACCACGATCACGGTGTTGCCGAGGTCGCGCAGCCGCTTGAGCGTGTCGAGGAGCCGGGCGTTGTCGCGCTGATGCAGCCCGATCGACGGCTCGTCGAGCACGTAGAGCACGCCGGTCAGGCCGGAGCCGATCTGCGAGGCGAGCCGGATGCGCTGGCTCTCGCCGCCGGACAGCGTGCCGGAGGCGCGGGCGAGGGTCAGATAATCGAGCCCGACATCGACCAGGAATTTCAGCCGGGCGCGGATCTCTTTGAGGATACGCCCGGCGATCTCGTTCTGCTTGGCGTTGAGCTTTTCCGGCAGTTCGGCGAACCAGACCGCCGCGGCCTTGACCGAAAGCTCGGAGATTTCGCCGATATGCTTCTCGGCGATCTTGACGCACAGCGCCTCGGGCTTGAGGCGATAGCCGTGGCAGGCCGCGCACGGCACGTCGGTGAAAAAGCGGGCGATCTCCTCGCGCGCCCAGTCGCTGTCGGTCTCCTTGTAGCGCCGCTCCAGATTGGTGATGACGCCCTCGAACGGCCTTTTGGTCTCGTAGGAGCGCATGCCGTCGTCATAGGCGAAGCGGATCTCGTCGTCGCCGGAGCCGTAGAGGATCGCTTCCTGGGTCTTCTTCGGCAGATCCTTCCATTTGGTGTCGAGCGTGAATTTGTAATGCTTGCCGAGCGCGGCCAGCGTCTGCACGTAATACGGCGAGCTCGATTTCGCCCACGGCGCGATGGCGCCCTTGCGCAGCGTGCGCTCCTTGTCGGGAATGACCAGGTCCGGATCGATATGCTGCTCGACGCCGAGCCCGCCGCATTTCGGGCAGGCGCCGAACGGATTGTTGAACGAGAACAGCCGCGGCTCGATCTCCGGAATGGTGAAGCCGGACACCGGGCAGGCGAATTTCTCAGAGAAGACGATGCGCTCCGCGGTCTCGTTGCGCTGTTTGTTAGCCTTGGCGCCGGCGACCGGCGCAGCATCCGCAAGCTCCGCGACCGCAAGCCCGTCGGCGAGCTTGAGCGCCTGCTCGAGCGAATCCGCAAGCCGCGTGGCGATGTCGGGCCGCACCACGAGGCGGTCAACCACGACGTCGATGTCGTGGGTGAATTTCTTGTCCAACGCCGGCACGTCGGCGATCTCGTAGAAGGCGCCGTCGACCTTGACCCGCTGGTAGCCCTTTTTCATGTAATCGGCGAGCTCCTTGCGGTACTCGCCCTTGCGCCCACGCACCACCGGCGCGAGCAGATAAAGCCGCGTGCCTTCCGGCAGCGTCATGATGCGGTCGACCATCTGCGAGACGGTCTGGCTCTCGATCGGCAGCCCGGTGGCCGGCGAATACGGCACGCCGACGCGCGCCCACAAGAGCCGCATATAATCGTGGATCTCGGTGACGGTGCCGACGGTCGAGCGCGGATTGCGCGAGGTGGTCTTCTGCTCGATGGAGATGGCCGGCGACAGGCCGTCGATCTGGTCGACGTCCGGCTTCTGCATCATTTCCAGGAATTGCCGGGCGTAAGCGGACAGGCTTTCGACATAGCGGCGCTGGCCCTCGGCATAGATTGTGTCGAAGGCCAGCGAGGATTTGCCGGAGCCGGACAGGCCGGTGAACACCACGAGCCGGTCGCGCGGCAGGTCGAGATCGACGTTTTTGAGGTTGTGCTCGCGCGCGCCGCGGATGGAGAGCATGCGGCCGTCGCGCGCATCTTTCGCGCCGCCGTTTTTCACGCGGCCATTTTGGCGGCCGGGAGTTTTGTCCGAGCTGTCGAACAGGTCGCTCATTCCACATCCGCTCGTCCCCGCGAAGGCGGGGACCCAGAGATTAGCGAATTCGTCCCGGCGCAATCTGGATTCCCGCCTTCGCGGGAATGAGCGGTGGAAATCCGCGACATGCCGTCAGGACGCATCCCCGAACATAGTGAGAACGCGGGGCCTTCGCCAGTGCGGGCGCCGAGTCATTCACCGGGAAAATCGTCATTCACCGGCAAATCGCTTCTGCCGCGCCGGGTTGCGCCAAAAGCCGGTTTAAGTATTGCATTGGCGGCCCATCTCTCCCCCGATCCGCTGATACTGGTTGGCGATGCCGCTGGCGACCAAATGGCGTTTCATCCACCGCGGCCTGAAGACGCGCTACCTCGACCATCGCGCGGAACTCACGGCGCTGCTGGCCGGCTTGTCGCCCGCCGACATCGCTGTCGATGTCGGGGCGCATAAGGGAAGCTTCGTCTGGTCGCTGAGCCGCGCGGTGCGCAAGGGCCGCGTGGTCGCGTTCGAGCCGCAGCCCTATCTCGCCGGCTATCTGCGCGACGCCTGCAAGGCGGCGCGCCTGGATAATGTGGTGGTCGAGGCCGCGGGCGTTTCCGACCGCCGCGGCACCGCGGCGCTGTCCGTCATCGACAGCGGCACCCACTCGCATGGCGCCTCATTCGAGGCGGCGCTGGCGGAGCGCGAACGCTGCCGGGTCATCGAGGTGCCGACGGTCGCGCTGGACGACTATTTCCGCGGCCAGCCGGCGCACATCGGCGCCATCAAGATCGATGCCGAAGGCCACGAGCTTGCCGTCCTCAAGGGCGCCGCCGGCATCATCGCCGCGCACCGGCCCGCGATCCTTTGCGAGTCGGAGGACCGGCACAAAGCCGGCGGCACGGTGGCGGCGGTGATCGCTTTCATGGTGGCGCAGAGTTATAGCGGTTATTTCTTCGACCAATCGGCGTTGCGGCCGGCGGCGGAATTCGATCCGCACGTCCACCAGCGGCAAGGGCAGGGGCGGTTTTGGGAGACGCCCGGCTACTGCAACAGCTTACTGTTCACGCCGCAGCCGCGGGCGGCACCGGGCTTCTAGTCTCCGGGATCGGCGCCGCCACCGAAACTCTTCGAACTCAACAACTTTCGACTCCAATCGTTGGGAATAAAGCGCGCCGATCAGCCGTGGCACCGAAGATACGCTCGCCGGAAAACCTGGGCCGGCGCGTCGAATACGGCTGGCAGCCCTTGAAAAGGTCGTTTATTGACCGCAGGGCATAAATGGGAACCATTCGAGGTTCCCAGTCGCTCGTTGCGCTGGATTCCCGTCTGGCCGAGGCCCCACGGGGGGAAATTGGAATCGGAGCAGATATGACAAATCGATTACAATCCACCGTTGCGATCCGGCGATGGGCGGCTCCCGCCATCGTGACCTTCGCCGTCACGGCCGCCCTGACGGCGCTGACCGCTGCCCCGCCCGCCAACGCCGCGGCGAAGCAGGCGCCTCCGGCGGCGCCCCCTACCCAGGAGACCGCCCCGCGCGAGGCCGGCGAGCCGATCATGGCGATCGTGTCGATCAAGAGCCAGCACGTGACCATCTATGACGCCGAAGGCTGGATCCTGCGCGCGCCGGTATCGACCGGAACGACCGGACGCGAGACCCCCGCCGGCGTGTTCACCGTCGTTGAGAAGGACAAGGACCACCACTCGAACCTCTATGACGATGCCTCGATGCCGAACATGCAGCGCATCACGTGGTCGGGCATCGCGATGCACGGCGGGCCGCTGCCGGGGCATCCGGCCTCGCACGGCTGCGTCCGGCTGCCCTATGGCTTCGCCGAGAACCTGTTCGACAAGACGCGGCTCGGCATGCGGGTGATCATCGCACCGAACGACCCGGAGCCGGTGGAGTTTTCCGATCCGGCGCTGTTCGTGCCGAACGCGGCGGCGATCGCGGCTGCGCCTGGGCGCGCCGAAACGCTCGCCGCCGAAGCGGCAGAGGCCGCCAAGACCGCCGACGAGGCAAAGAAGGCTGCCGCCGCCGCCACTCGCGCGACGGCGCCACTCGCGGCGTCGCTGCGCAAACTGGAATGGACCAAGACCCGCGCCGCCGCCGAGCTCGCGGTCGCAGAGAGGGTGCTCGCCGCCGCTCGGGCGAACCAGGCCAAGATCGAGGACCGCAGGCAGAAGGCTGCCGCCAAGGCCGCGGAGCTGGCGGCGCGGCTCGACACCGCCAAGGCCGATCTCACGTCGAAGCTCGACGCTGATGCGACGGCGCAGGACCCCGCCGCGGCAGCGCGCGCGGCGGCGCCGCTCACGGCGGCGCTGCACAAGCTGGAATTGGTCAAGGCCCGCGCCGACGCCGAGCTCGCGGCCGCCGACAAGCTAGTCGCCGCCGCCAACGCGAACCAAGCCAAAGCTGAGGACCTCCGGCAGAAGGCTGCCGCCAAAGCCACGGAGCTTTCCACACAGTTCGACACCGCCAAGGCCGACGCGAAGGCGAAAACAGACGCCGCCGCGGCCGCGCAGAACGCCGCCAAAGCGGCCGAGGCCAAGCGGGCCGAGACCGCCAAGGTGGCGCACGACGCCAAGCTCGCGCTCGAGCCGGTTTCGATCTTCATCAGCCGTAAGACGCAACGGATCTATGTCCGGCGCGGCATCGAGCCGGGCTACGATGTCCCGGTGACGATCCGCAATCCCGACCAGCCGCTCGGCACGCACATCATCACGGCGGTGGCGCGGACCGACGGCGGCCTGCGCTGGACCGCGGTCACGATCGACAACGGCGACGAGGCCAAGGCTGCGCTCGATCGCATCACTTTCCCAAAGGACGTACTCGACCGCATCGGGCCGACCGCCTCGCCGCGATCTTCGATCGTCATCTCGGACGAGCCGCTGAACCGCGAGACCAACTATCGCACCGAGTTCGTCGTGGTGCTGAATAACCAGCCGCAGGGCGGTCTCGCGATGCGCCGGCCCTCAGATGATCTGCGCCGGCAAGACAGCGGCGGCTTCTTCGGCTTCCTGCAATGGGGCAATTCGGACTCCCAATACGCCTCGGCGCGCCAGCGCAGCGGCCAGAGCAATTATTATCAGCGGTCATGGTGAGCCGCGGGGCGCGTCAAGGTAGGCCGCATGGCGCGCACAGAAATGCGGGATGGCGGGCCGCGGACGTTTCACATCGAGCACTCGGGGGCAGCGTCGCTGCCGTCCAACCGGCAACGCTCATATTGACGGCGGACGTCCGCTCAGCGTCATAAACCTCGTTTTGACACTCTGACCCTAGTCCGCTTTACCCCCCGATAGCGACCAAACAGCGGACATCGAGCGCGGTCGCTGAAGACCCAAAAGGCGACGATGGCGGCTACGACGCTGGGCGCTGGAACTAGTGCGCGTCCATGTCGGCGAGCAGGCGCTCTTGCTCCGGGGCCCAGCCAGGCGCTCGGCGCGTCCACTCGCCGGACGAAGTTACCAAGTGCTTCGAATGTGAAACTTGAACCTAAAAGTCTTTTGAAACCGCGTCCGCCAGATGGCCCAATATATTTTCCCAGCCCCTCGTATGACCTTCAACAATTGCCGGCGTCGGTAGACGCTCGTGGGTCAGCACCAGGTCGGTTTCATCGCCGCGCGGATAGAGTTCGACGGTCACCAACGTATTCACATTGTTCGTCAGCGGGCCGATCCACGTGAACACAAGCTTGCGTGGCCGGTCGACTTCCACATAGGTGCCGGATACTTCGCGGCTTGATTCCTCCGACGACATGACAAGGCTGAAGGCTCTGCCAGGGCGGAGGTCGCAGCTCGCCTTGCAATCGACCGCGCCCGGATAGGGGCTCATCCACCGAACCATCAAATCGGGTCTGGTCCACAGGTCGAAGATCTGCTCCGCCGTGGCCCTCACGCGCCGGCGTACCTGCACGGTCGGGCCCGTCGTGTCACTTCGAACCATGCTTGCGATCCTTCGGCCCCAACTTGTGGTCCTTCTTGAGCTCGCGCAGCAGGCGCTCCATAGCGTCTAGCCGCCGCTCCCAATAGCGGCGCGTCCGCTCGATCCAGCCATCGACCTCGTCCAGCGAACGGGTATTGACGGAGAGAATGTGGTCGCGCCCTTTCCTGTGCCGCTCGACCACGCCGCTCGCTTCCAGCACGCGGATGTGTTTCGACACCGCGTTCAAAGACATATGGAAGGGTTCGGCGACCTCGGTCACGCGCGCCTCGCCGCGTGAGAGCCGTTCGATAATCGCCCGCCGCGTCGGATCGGCTAACGCGGCGAATACCGCGTTGAGGCGTGCGCTGCGTGAAGCCGCTTCCTTCCGAGCTTCGATCTCAACCATGGCGATCTGCCCGCTCGATTTTGGATTCTAAAATATTATACCCAGAGGTTGACAATTTGTCACGGCGACGCTTTATTCAACCTTCCGGTTGATCATGTTAGATAATGAAGGAGAGCGCGATGCCAAATAAACCCGTTGCCGCTGCAGTCGCAGCGGTCGCACTTCTATCGGCTGCCGTCGCCCCGGCGCGGGCGGAGCCGGTCAAGAACGTCGTTCTCGTCCACGGGGCCTTCGCCGACGGTTCTGGATGGCGGGACGTCGCCGACATTCTTGTTAAAGACGGCTATACGGTCAGCGTGGTGCAGGAGCCGCTGACGTCGCTCGCCGACGATGTCGCAGCGACCAAACGGGTGCTGGATCTGCAACAGGGTCCCACCGTTCTGGTCGGCCACAGCTACGGCGGGGTGGTCATCACCGAAGCGGGCAACGCGCCGAACGTCGTCGGCCTCGTCTACATCGCCGCTTTCATCCCCGACCAGGGCGAGAGTGCAGTTGCCCTGCTCTCGCAGGCCCCCGCCGCCAACAATGACATGCGCGCCACCAAAGACGATTTCCTGTACCTTGACCCGGCCGCCTTCGCCGCGGATTTCGCTGCCGACGTCCCGCCCGCCCAGGCGAACTTCATGGCCCATTCCCAGCAGATGCTAGCCAAGGCAGCCGGTGGCGCGCCGGTGACGGCGGCCGCCTGGCACCAGAAGAAGAGCTGGGCGCTGGTCGCGACTCAGGACCGCAACATCAATCCCGATCTCGAGCGCAGCATGGCCAAGCGGGCCGGCAGCGAAACGATCGAAGTTCCGGCCAGCCACGCGGTGTACGTTTCCAAGCCGCAGGACGTAGCGC
>Ga0210395_10001669_pt1 | contig 17226 bp, 13 predicted proteins | sample IncBWH4OmetaG_FD_150861 | JGI IMG/M metagenome (GOLD analysis project Ga0210395, IMG submission 150861) | Forest soil microbial communities from Barre Woods Harvard Forest LTER site, Petersham, Massachusetts, United States - Inc-BW-H-4-O ...
CACCACTTCCCGAGATTTCTTCCTTGGCGGCCGACTACCTCGATGGCCGGGAAGTTGGCGTCCCACAGATCGAATCCGGTGGCCAGCACCAGGGTGTCGATAATCGCCCGCTGCCCGTCGTTGGTGACGATGCCATCGGGTTCGATCCGATTAATGCCACCGGTCTCGAGGTGCACGTTCGGATTGGTGAAGCTGCGGTAATAGTCGTTGGACCAGCTCGGCCGTTTGCAGCCGATGTCGTAGTCCGGAGTCAGCTTGCGTCGCAGCTCCTTGTCGCGGATCGACACGAAGCGGTGAATCTTGCAGAGATCCATCCCCGCGATGGACAGTCGCCGGAAGTAGCGGTAGTTCAGCACCGCGGTGAGTGTCATGAACTCGAGCAGGTTGTCACTCACCCACCGCAGCGCCCGCTGGGTGAGCGGGATGCGGGCGAACAGGCGCTGCACGGCTGGAGCAATCCCGAAGTCCAACTTGGGCGCCACCCAAATCGCGGTGCGCTGATACACCGTCAAGTCGGCGACCGTCTTTGCGAGTTCGGGGATGAGTTGGATCGCGGTGGCCCCGGTGCCGATCAGACCCACCCGACGACCCGCGAAGTCATAGCTGTCGTCCCACGCGGTGGTGTGTACGACCTTGCCGCCGAAGCTGGTGATGCCCGGGATGTCTGGGGTGTGCGGTTGCGACAGGAAGCCGGTGGCGGTGATCAGGACCCGTGCGGTCAGCGTGTCCCCGCCGGCCAGCGCCACCTGCCACAATTGCGCCTCTTCGTCCCAGCGGGCGCTTTCCGCCGTCGTGTTGAAGCGCATGTGACGGCGCACGTCGTACTTGTCGGCGACGTGATGGGCATACTGCTTGACTTCCGGGCCCGTTGCGAACAACCGTGACCAGGACGGGTTGGGCTCGAACCAGTAGGAGTAGGTGGTCGACGGGACGTCGACGGCCAGGCCCGGATAGCGGTTGACCTGCCAGGTGCCACCCAAGTCGGCCTCGCGGTCGAGGATGGCGATGTTGTGGTATCCGAGGCGCTTGAGCTGGATCGCCGCGCCGATGCCGCCGAAGCCCGCTCCGACGATGACGGCGTCGAAATGCTCCGAACTCATGAAACGACCGTACCTTACTTCAGAGTAAGTTTGTAGTTGGTAGACGCCGCGTCGATGATAATCGAACCTGGTGACGGCTAGCCGGTATCGGTTTTGGATTTGGTTTTCCTGGTCGCCTTGCCGCCGATGGCCTGGTTGGCCGCGAGCAACGCTTCGTTGTCGTCTTGCAGGTCAAGGATGCGGGCGATGCCGGCAAGATTGATGCCGGCCGCGACCAGCTCGCTGATGCGCTGCAGCCGGGCCAGGTCGTCGGCGCTATAGAGGCGAGTCCCGCCGTCACTGCGGGCGGGACTGAGCAGACCGTGGCGCTCGTACAGCCGCAGCGACTGCACCGCGACGCCGGAGAGTTCGGCGGCCACCGTGATGCCGTAAACGCCTTGGCTCGGAGCGGGCAGGCCCGGCGTATCAGGTCGATCGATCATGCGAAAAATATCCTTGGCTGAGCGTATAAGAAACCTTTGTATCACACTTGCGGCATCATCGTGCGTATGCTATATCAAATCTATGTCTATAGACATAAGTTATAGATGACATCCCACAGAGAATAGGAGAGTCGGAGGTGACCACGATGCTGATGCGTACCGACCCGTTCCGTGACCTGGACCGCTTCACCCAGCAGGCGCTGGGCACCGCCGCCCGCCCGGCGGTGATGCCGATGGATGCGTGGCGCGAAGGTGATGCGTTCTTCGTCGAGTTCGACCTGCCTGGCATCGATCCGGATTCATTGGATCTCGACATCGAACGCAATGTGGTGACTGTGCGTGCGCAGCGCCCCGCCGTTGATCCGAACCGGGAAATGCTGGCGACCGAGCGGCCGCGCGGAATATTCAGCCGGCAACTGGTTCTGGGCGAGAACCTCGACACCGACCGGATCGAAGCCTCCTACAACGAGGGCGTGCTACGGCTACACATCCCGGTGGCCGAAAAAGCTAAGCCGCGCAAGATCACCATCGGCCGCGGCGACGCGCACCATGCTCTCGACCGCCACGGCGCCCAGCGCGAGGTGATCGACGCCTGATTGTCCGGTGGCGGCAGCGGGGACGCGCCGCGCGAACCCGCTGCCGCCACCGGCGCCATCGGCCCGAATCCAGAAAGAGTGGGGAGATTGCCATGTCGTCTTGTAGCGATGTCGATTCGGCACGCGTGTTGACGTCGCTGGCTGACATCGTCCACCAGGGCTCGACACCAAAAGAGATGTATGCAGCGATCTGTGTGGCTGCAACGTTGATGGTTCCGGGCTGCGACCATGCCAGCCTGATGATCTGCCGTGATGGAGCCTGCAGCACAGCGGCCGTCAGCGACCCCGTCGCGCACAAGATCGGCAAACTCGAGCAGGCGCTCGGCACCGGGCCATGCCTCGATGCCATCGAGGAGCAAACCGCCCAAATAGCAACGGATCTGACCACCGCTGGCCGGTGGCCGGTACTAGCAGCCCGCGTGGTCGCCGAAACGCCGGTGCGGGCCGCTATGAGCATTCGTCTGCGGGTAGACCGCGCCCTGGTCGGTGCGCTCAATCTGTTTTCCGATTCGGTCAATGCGTTTGACGCCACGTCGGTTGAACGGGCCATAGTGTTGGCGGCGTTCGCCACGGTCGCTACCAATGCCACCGCGCATGGCGAAGACGCGACCGGGCTGCGGCGTGGCCTGGCCAGCAACCGCGAGATCGGCAAGGCCATCGGCATGCTGATGGTGCTCAACGACGTCTCCGAAGACGAGGCGTTCGACATCCTGCGTCGAACCTCGCAGGACGCCAACGTCAAGATCGCCGACATCGCGGTCGAGTTCGTTCGACGCCGCTTAGCGCAGCAGCCTTAATGCGGCATCGACTGCCAATGCAGGAACGTCAAGGTTTTTCGAGCCCAGGTCGTGTCGTGCGCCGGTGATCTCGATGATCTCGGTCGGTGCGGGAATCAACGCGGCGGCGGCGCGCACTTCGTCGATGGTGCCGAACGGATCCGACGTGCCGTGGGTGAACACCGTCGGCACCGGGATGTCCGGCAGGTGCTCGGTGCGGGCGCGTTCGGGCTTACCGGGCGGGTGCACGGGGTAGGAGAACAGCGTCAGCAGGTCAACCAGCTGCGCAGCAGATTCGACGCAGTCGGCTACCACCATGGATGTCTGGCGGCCGCCGTAGGAATGGCCGCCGGCGAGCAGTGGGCCGTCGGCAAGGGCGCGGCATACGGCGATCGCTTCCACGATGCCGGCGCGATCGGTCGCCGCCGAACCCGACGGCGGTCCCTTGGGCCGTCGCCGCCGGTAAGGCAGGTTGTAGCGGACCGCAAGCCAGCCGCGTCGGGCCCACTCGTCGCAAATCTTCTGCAGCAGTGCGGATTCCCGGCTGCCGCCGGCGCCGTGCGTCAACACCACCACACCGGACGGGGTGTCGTCGGGTTCATGTGCGATGCCCGCGATCGCTTCGAGGGTCACGACGACAACCGGAAGAGCGGGGACACCGGGCCGTGGCCGTGCCCGAGCGGATAGGCGGCATGCAGACATTCGGTCACCCAGCCCTTGGCGAACGCGACCGCGTCCGGCACGGTGTAGCCATGGGCCAGGGCGCAGGCGGTCGCAGCGGCCAGCGTGTCGCCGGCGCCGTGGTCGTGGGTGGTGTCCACCCGCGGCGACTCGAACTCGTGAAAGTCGTTGCCGTCGAACAACAAGTCCGTGCTGCTGGCCGACCCGGTCAGATGGCCGCCCTTCACCAGCGCCCACTGCGGGCCCAGCGCCTGCAGGGCGCGGGCCGCGTCGGCCTGCGACTTCGAGTCGACAACGTCGATGTCTACCAGTAACCGTACCTCGTGCAGATTCGGCGTCACCAACGTTGCCAGCGGAAATAGTTCGGCGCGAAGGGAATCCAGCGCGCTGCGGTCGAGCAGCGGATCGCCGTGCATCGACGCGCAGACCGGATCGACCACCAGCGGCGCGCCCGCGCCATGCTCACGCCAACTCTCGGCGACCGCGGTGATGATCTCCGCGGATGCCAGCATGCCGGTTTTGGCGGCCTGCATTCCGATGTCGTGGCATACGACCTCGATCTGGGCTGCGATGACGTCGCCGGGCACCTTGTGAAAACCTTTCACGCCCATCGAGTTCTGCACTGTCACGGCGGTCACCGCGCACAGTGCGTGTATGCCCAGCAAAGCGCAGGTGCGCATGTCCGCCTGGATACCGGCACCACCGCCAGAGTCCGATCCGGCGATGGTCAGTACCCGCAGCGGCGTCGCACCGGGTCGCGCCAGCGGGAGGAAGTTCACCGTGCGATCGGCAGGTACACCCGATTGCCGTGCTCTGCGAACTCGACTGACTTCTCCGCCATACCCTGCGCAAGAGCCGCCTCGATGGCTTCCTCGCTGTCGAGTCCATGCTCGGCGGCGTAGTCGCGGACGTCTTGGGTGATGCGCATGGAGCAGAATTTGGGGCCGCACATCGAGCAGAAGTGGGCGGTTTTGGCGGGTTCGGCGGGCAGGGTTTCGTCGTGGAATTGCTGGGCGGTGTCGGGATCTAGGGACAGTGCGAATTGGTCGTGCCAGCGGAACTCGAACCGGGCGGTGGACAGCGCGTCGTCGCGTTGCTGGGCGCGCGGATGGCCCTTGGCCAGATCGGCGGCGTGGGCGGCGATCTTGTAGGCGATCACGCCGTCTTTGACGTCCTTGCGGTCGGGCAGCCCGAGGTGTTCTTTGGGTGTGACGTAGCACAGCATCGCGGTGCCGGCTTGGGCGATGATGGCCGCGCCGATCGCCGAGGTGATGTGGTCATAGCCCGGCGCGATGTCGGTGGCCAGTGGCCCCAGGGTGTAGAACGGGGCCTCCTCGCACCATTCCTCTTCGAGTCGCACGTTCTCGACGATCTTGTGCATCGGCACATGCCCGGGTCCTTCGATCATCACCTGTACGCCGTGGGCTTTGGCGATGGTGGTCAGCTCACCGAGCGTGCGCAGCTCGGCGAACTGGGCGGCGTCGTTGGCATCGGCGATCGAGCCGGGCCGCAACCCGTCGCCCAACGAGAACGTCACATCGTAGCGGGCGAAGATCTCGCACAGCTCGTCGAAATTGGTGTAGAGGAACGACTCCCGATGATGGGCCAGGCACCACGCCGCCATGATCGACCCACCGCGCGACACGATGCCGGTGACCCGCTTGGCGGTCAGCGGCACATAGCGCAGCAACACCCCGGCGTGCACGGTCATGTAGTCCACGCCCTGCTCGCACTGCTCGATCACGGTGTCCCGATAGCACTCCCAGGTCAACTCGGTGGGATCGCCCTTGACCTTCTCCAGCGCCTGATAGATCGGCACCGTGCCGACCGGCACCGGTGAGTTACGCAAAATCCACTCCCGGGTGGCATGAATGTCCTTACCGGTGGACAAATCCATGATGGTGTCGGCGCCCCAGCGGGTGGCCCACACCATCTTGTCGACCTCCTCGGCGATCGACGACGTCACCGCCGAATTACCGATATTGGCGTTGACCTTGACCGCGAACGCCTTGCCGATGATCATCGGCTCGCTCTCGGGATGGTGGTGGTTGGCCGGAATCACCGCGCGGCCGCGGGCCACCTCGTCGCGCACCAACTCGGCGGGCATGTCCTCGCGGGCGGCGATGAACGCCATCTCCGCGGTGATCTCCCCAGCCCGCGCCCGCTGCAGCTGAGTGCCGCGATCAGCCACCACACCCAGCCGCGGCGCCAACCCGGCCCGCACATCGATCACCGCATCAGCGTCGGTGTAGGGCCCAGAGGTGTCATAAAGATCGAAGTACTCACCATTAGACAGACCCACCCGCCGAAACGGCACCCTGGCACCAGGAACCTCCGCAAGCTCCCGATAAGCCTTGCTGCTGCCCGCGATCGGTCCGGTGGTGACGGACGGTTCGACTGTAACGGTCATTTTTGTTCTCCCTACGTCGGCATTACCCGTTCAGGTTCGTACGGTCGACGGCCCCGAGCCGTCCTCTCAGCGCACTGGGCGTGCGCTCCCGCGTTGTTGTGGAGTCCACGCTAGCGCAGCCGGACGGGGATGTGTACGGCCCGCGACGATCCGCGCCGCGGAAGCGGCGCGAGGAGGAGCGCGGCGGCGGCGGAGGCGACATGCTCGCGACGTCTCGGCGGTGGGCAAGGTGTTTAAACGATGGAATGATTATTAACGTGCACGAGTCCGCCGAGACGAGCGCCGACACCGGTGAAGCACCCGTCGGGCGGCTGGCATACGCCGACCACGGCAACGTCCGCGTGGGCGCTTTCCGGTTCTGGTTTATCGGCCAGCGCTGGGAATGGTCCGATGAGGTAGCGCGCATGCACGGCTATGAGCCCGGTTCGGTCGTACCGACGACGGAACTGCTGCTATCGCACAAACATCCAGAAGACCGGGAACACGTTCAGGAACTGCTCGATCGGGCACTACATACCAAGAGCTCGTTCTCCAGCCGTCACCGCTTTATTGACGTGGGCGGCAATGTGCACGATGCGATCGTGGTGGCCGATCGGATGGCCGACGAGACGGGCGCAGTGGTGGGAACCGCCGGTCACTACATCGACTTGACCGCCACCTTCGTCGAAACCCGGCAGGTGGCCCTCGACGAGGCGTTGCCTGACCTGTTCGAGGCCCGCGCGCTGATCGAGCAGGTCAAAGGCGTCCTGATGGCAACCTATCGGGTCAGCGCTGATCAGGCATTCGGTGTGCTGCGGTGGCGATCGCAGGAGACCAACACCAAATTGCGCGCGCTGGCCAACCAGCTCATCGCCGAAATCGCCTCGCTGCCACCGCCGTCGGCGGAGCTGCAAAGCGCCTTCGACCATCTTTTGTTGACGGTGCAAGAGCGTATTGAGGGCGAACCCGACACATAACCGGGTCGCCGGTTAGGCTCGACAATGCCGCAGACGGCAAGCCGGCACGACGGGTGAACGCGATGGATTTGTTGGTGGTCGACTACGAGGTACGACCGGAAGCTGTGGTCCTGCAGGCCAAGGGCGAGGTGGATTCCAGCACCGCTGGCGACCTCACCTCACAGCTGGACGCGGCGCTGCAGCAGGCCGGGACCCAAGCCTCTCGACTACTCATTGTCGATTTGCAGGCCGTGACCTACTTCGGCAGCGCCGGACTGAACGCGGTCCTCGATTGTCACCGGCGAGGGCTGCAGGCCGGGACGTCCGTGCGCTTGGTTGCCGACAACGGACTGGTGGTGCGCCCGATCGAGGTGACGAACCTGGACAGCGTCCTCGAGCTCTACCCCACGTTGCCCGATGCGCTGCAAGGCCGTGATACCGAGCAGGGGCAGTGAGCGGGTCTCACCCCCGCGAGTGGGCCAGCGAGCCGCAGGACCTACCACCCGACCTTGCCGAGGCGGTCGCGCTCGGCGGTGAGATGGGTCGTCTGTTCGCGGAATTCGATTGGGCTGCACATCCATTGGGATCGCCCCAGGACTGGTCAGCAGAGTTACGTTCGGCAGTCGCGGTGGTGTTGACCTCGCGGTTTCCGATCGTGTTGTGGTTGGGCGCTGAAGACCTGTTCTTGGTGTACAACGACGCCTACATCCAGATCCTGGGTGACAAACACCCGGCCGCGCTGGGCCGACGCGGCCGATTCGTGTGGTGGGACATCTGGGAGCCGATCAGTCCGATGCTGGCCAGCGTGATCGCGACCGGGGAGGCTACCTGGTCGCACGACTTGATGCTGCCCATGGTGACCGCCGGTCGACGCCAGGAACGCTACTTCACCTTCACCTACAGCCCCCTGGTCGGACACACCGGCGAGATCTACGGGATCTTCTGCCCTTCCTGGGAGACCACCGAGCGGGTGATCAGCGAGCGGCGCCTGCATCTCCTCAACGCGGTGGCCTCGGCGACGATGGAAACCCGCACCGTCGACGACGCGGTGAACGCAGCTATTTCGGTGTGTGCCGACCAGCCCGCCGACGTACCCCTCGTCGCGGCATACGTCAGCGATGCGGACGCCGCCGATACCGTACTGCGCGGAGCAACGCCGTCGGTGCTGGCGCTGCTGCCGCCCACCCTGGAAAAGCTCACCGGCTGGGAGCCGACGGCGCGGTCACGGGCGGAGGTGCAGATCATCGACGACGTAGCGTCGGTGATTCGCGGTGTGCATGAAGTGTTGGGCGGCGATTGTCCGGACCAGGCGCTGGTGCTACCGCTGGGCGAGAACGCCATCGCGGGGGCGTTAGTGGTGGGAACAAACCCGCGCTGCCCGCTGGATGAGCAATATCTCGGGTTTTGTCAGCTGCTCGCCGACCAGCTGTCCTCGGCGCTGGCTTCGGTGGTCTCCCATGAGCGACAGCGGCAACGCGCCGATGCGCTGGCCGAACTGGACCACGCCAAGACGGCGTTTTTGACCAACGTCAGCCACGAATTCCGCACGCCGCTAACCCTGCTTCTAGGCCCCCTCGAGGACGCGCTCTCCGATGTCGGTTCGCACACGGTTCTCGCGGCGCGGCTGCGGATGGCCCGGCGTAACGCGGGACGGCTGCTGCGCCTGGTCGACTCGCTGCTGCAGTTCTCCCGTATCGAAGCGGGCCGCGCCACCACGACATTGGTGTGCACCGATGTCGGGGCGTTGACCTCGCAGATCGCGTCGTCGTTCGCCGAACTGTGCGAGCGGGCCGGGCTTGAACTTCTCCTCGACTGCCGCCCGGCACTGGCCGACCTCGACCCGGACATGTGGGAAACCATCATGCTCAACCTGCTGTCCAACGCGGTCAAATACACGCTGAGCGGCTCGATCACCGTCACGGTCCACAGCGGCGGCAACCAGTGCCTGGTCAGCGTCCGCGACACCGGTGTCGGGATCAGCGAGGCGGATCTGAACCGGCTCGGCGAACGTTTCTTTCGGGCCGACACCGCGCGGGGCCGCAGTGTGGAAGGCACCGGAATCGGGCTGTCACTGGTGCGTGGGCTGGTGGAACTCCAACAAGGCAGCATGCAGATCGCCAGCGAAATCGACCGCGGCACCACCGTCGCCGTTACGCTGCCCAAGTCGCTCGCCACCACACCGATCTACCATCGACCGGCCGATCTGCTGGATAGCTCTTACATCGTCGAGGCCGACCAATGGGTGGCATCGCTGCCCGACGAGTCTGCGCCCGCCGACGACAATCGCGAACTGGTGTTGATCGCCGACGACAACGCCGACATGCGGGCTCACATAAACCAGGTGCTGTCGCCGCACTGGCGAACCGTTCTGGTCGCCGACGGCGAAGCGGCCCTGCGGACCGCGTGCGAGCTTCGCCCAGACGCGATCGTGACCGATGTGATGATGCCCAAGCTCGACGGCTTCGACTTCGTCTCGGCCGTTCGTCGCGATCCCGACTTGGCCGCCACTCCGATCCTCATGCTCTCCGCCCGCGCCGGAGACGAGGCCGTCAGCGAAGGCTACGCCGGCGGCGCGGACGACTACCTGCCCAAACCATTTCGCTCGCAGGAGCTGATCGAGAGGGTCGCGGCGCGGTTGTCCGCCGCCAACCGCGAGCGTGCCGGTCGGCTACAGCGCGAAGCCGAGCTTCGGCATACCTCCGCCGTCGCCCAACTCGATGCCGCGTTGCGGGCCGCCGAGTCCGTCGCGGGAATCGCCGAAGCGCTGCTGGCCTCTCCGCTCGGCGCGGGCGGTGCGACAGTCGTCGTGATCGGTCTCCTCGACGCCGAGCAGAACAACGTCCGGTTCGAGTACGCCGGACCGGTGCCCGTGGAATACCGCGACCGCTACCACGTGGCCACCCTGGACACGCCGCTGGTGCCGATTGACGTCATCAAGTCCGGCCAGACGATGGTCATCACCGACACCTTCGCGCTCGCCCCGCGTTATGGCCACGTGGTGCAGGAGACCGCGCACAGCGTCCGGTCGTGCGTCAGCCAACCGTTGCGCGGCCATGACGGAAGCGTGATCGGTTCCCTCGGACTGCTGTGGTCGATACCGCGCGATTTCGACGCCGCCGAGCTCGAGATGTTCGCCCGGACCGCGGAGGTCACTCAGGCGGCCGTGGGCCGGGTCCGCAGTGCGCAGCGCGAACATCGGATTGCCGTTGACTTCCAAGAGCATCTGCTCGATCTCGACCGCGGGTCAACGGCCGCGGTCGTGGCGGCCGTGTATCAGCCCGGCGGCGAGGCGATGCGCGTCGGCGGGGACTGGTATCTGGTGGCGCCGCTACAACAACCGGGCCAGATCGCGATATCCGTCGGCGACGTGGTCGGACACGGTCTGCCCGCGGCCATCGTGATGAGCAGACTCCGCGCCGCGGTGGCCGCTACCGCTCTCACCGGCGCCGATCCGGGTGCGGTGCTCAGCTCCCTGGACAGGTATGCGGCGTCGGTCCCCGGTGCGCGCTGCGCGACGGTCAGTTATGCCGTCATTGACACTGGGCAAACGGGAACTGCCGACGGCACCTCCCTGGTCAGCTATTCCTGCGCGGGTCATCCTTACCCACTGCTGGTAGCGCCGGATCAACCGCCGGTTTTTCTGCAGGCCGGGCGGCGTCCCCCGGTCGCGGCGTGGGAACACCGTCTCAAGTCGAACACGGCAGAATACGAGTTGCCGGCGGGCAGCCTGCTGCTGCTGTACACCGACGGATTGATCGAGCGGCCGGGCGAGACGCTCGATCAAGGATTCGAGCGGCTACAGGCCGCGGCCGCATATCGCGCGGAACTGGCGGTCGGGGAGTTCTGTGACGAGCTGCTGGACCGGATGGCTCCGCCCGGTGGCTACACCGACGACGTCGTTCTGTTGGCCTTGCGTCCCAACCACGCTACGGCGCGCAGTTTTGCCACCGTGCTGCCCGCCACACCGATGACCATCCCGAAGGCGCGGCACCGGCTGCGCCACTGGCTGACCGGTATCGCCGTGGATCCGCGCCGGGCAGCCGACATCCTGTTGGCCACCGGCGAAGCGGTGAGTAATGCGATCGAACATGGCAGCGGCGGCGATCCGCTCAGGACCGTCTCCGTCGAGGCTTTTGTGCGCAGCCAGACCGTCACCGCGACGGTCACCGATACCGGCCGTTGGTCCGGTGATTCGTCGGCCAGCCAACGTAGCCTGCGGGGCGGGCGGGGGCTCACCATGATCAACGGACTCGCCGACCACGTGAAGACCGTACGCACCGCGCACGGCACTCGAATTACCCTGAGTTTCCACCACGCGGTTGTCGCGGAGGCCAATTTGGTGGAGGGCGTAATACGATGACCCGCGCGGTTTTCCAGCTGCAGAACCCCGACAACGGCACCGCACCGACCACCGCCGCCGAGGTGACAGTTACCGGCGAGATCGACGTGACCAACGTCGACGAGTTCACCCGGTCGGTGCTGGACGTGCCGGGCCCGCGGCCCATCATCCTTCAGCTGAGCGGGGTCAAATACCTGGACAGCGCGGGATTCGCCGCGCTCGATCGGCTGCTCGAACAGAACGCCATCGTCCTCGTTCTGTCGCCGGATAGCTTCATGTATCGAGTGGCCGAACTCATGTGCTTACCGATTCACCATGACACCGAGCGCGCGCGCCGCGCGCTACAGGAAAAACAAGCAGGAGGGCTGGAGCCAGATCTCTGGCCCTAAACCTCTTCGATTGCCTCGCCGAGCTCTTCGAGGATGCGGTTGTGGTGATTACTCGCCAACAGATGGCCCGCGGCGATGACGACCGCGACCGGCCAGTCGATGAGCTCGAATGCGGCCAGCGCCGCCAAACCGCCGTAGTAGGCGAGCGCCTCGGGTCGGGGAATCTCTACCTTTCCGACCAGCGGCAAGTCCACGAAGAACGTCTCGCCCTCGCGGATCTGCGCGACGGCCTCGGCCTGAGACGTTGCGCGGCGGGGCTTCTTGTCGACCATCATTTGCCTTTCAGTCATGTCAGATTTGCCGTCCAGCAGGGTGCCCCGGTCACCGTCGGGAGTATGAAGTCGACGACGGAGACTCTCGCCGACCCACTAGCTTCAGGGGCCGCTGTTTTTCTGGCGATCCCGCTGATCGAGTTGTACGCCGTTCTGTGGCGCTTCGGCGTTGTCCAGGTTCGGACTCGTCAGGCGCCCCATCGGGGCCGGCTTCCAGCTGCTCGAGTGGAAGCTTACTGTCGAGTACCCGGGTTGCGACGCCAACCGCGGCGGTCGCCACCCCGGCTGAGCCCAGCGCCTGCGCCCACCCGATCGGGCCGAGCGGCGTACAGCCAAGCAGCTGGCTGACGCCCGGGATGCTGATCAGCGTCCCCATCACGGCCAGCGAGCCGCCGGCGGTCAACACCACCAACGGCGCGCGCGACTCCAGCAGCGTCTGACCCAGCTGCGTGCTCACCAACGCGACTAGCGCCACCGTCGACGCGCGGCGCGGCCGTCCGGTCACGCCGGCCATCATCCAGGCCGCGGTCGCCGCCGCCGCCGTGGTCGTCCCACGGATCGCGACCGCGCGCCACAGCGCCCGTTGATCGGGGCCGCCACGGCCGGTCTGCACCGGGCCGCTCGGCGGGCTCACCGCAAGGGCAGCGGCGGGGAACGCATCGGTCATCATGTTCACCAGCAGCAGCTGGCGAGTGTTGAGTGGCGAAGTTCCGCTGATCGCGCTGCCGATGATCGCGAAAGCCACCTCGCCGGCGTTGCCGCCCAACAGCACCGACACCGCGGCGTGTACCCGCTGCCAGAGCTGGCGTCCCTCGTCGACGGCCGCGACCAGCGCTTCGATTCGGGCGTCGACCAGCACCACATCGGCCGCGATGCCGGCCGCATCGCTGCCGCGCGCCACGACGGCGAGGCCGACGGTGGCGGCTCGGATAGCGGCGGCGTCGTTGGAGCCGTCGCCGACCATCGCGCACACCTTGCCGCTGCGTTCCAGCGTCTGGACGACCTGGACCTTGTTCTCCGGTGACATCCGGGCGAAAATCACCCGCTCGGTGACGGCGCGTTCCTGGTCTTTGCGCGACATGGCGTCCCACTCCGCACCGCTGATGACCTGCGCCACGGTCACCTGCATACCCATTTCACGTGCGATCGCGGTAGCCGTGATCGGGTGATCGCCGGTGATCAACCGAATGCCGACCTCGCGCTCGGACAGCGCTTTGAGCAGTGCCGGTGCTTCGGCTCGTGGCGTGTCGGACAGCCCGAGGAATCCGGCCAGTGACAACTGCTCGTCGGCGAAGTCACCGATCGCGTCCTCGTCATCGGCCACCAGCTTGGCCTGCTGCGGGCTGAGCCGGCGCCGCGCGACGGCGATCACCCGCAGCCCTTCGGCCGCCAGCTGACGCACCGTCTCATCGATATCGGGACCGACGTCCTGGCAGGCCGCGAGGACTACTTCGGGTGCGCCTTTGACGGTCAGCTCTTCGTCGGACACCGACGCCGAGAACGACCTGCCGGACCGGAACGGCAAATGGGCGTCGGCTTCGGTGGCTCGCGAGCCGTTGGAGGCATCAACCGCCAGCGCCGCCTCGATGATGGCCCGGTCGGTGGCGTGCACCTGCGGGCCGCCGTTGGCGTCCGGGGCTGCGTGCGCCGCAAAGCGCAACACGTCTTCGCGGGAGTAACCGCCCACTGGATGCACCTGCGACACCCGCAACCGGTTTTCGGACAGCGTGCCGGTCTTGTCGAAGCACACGACGTCGACGCGGCCGAGCGCCTCGACCGAACGGGGGATACGCACCAGCGCGCCGTACTCGGTCAGCCGTCTCGCCGACGCGGCCTGCGCGAGCGTCGCCACCAGCGGCATCCCCTCCGGGACCGCCGCCACGGTGATCGCGATTCCACTGGCCACTGCTTCGCGCATTCCTCGACCGCGTAACAGGCCCAGTAAGCTGACCAGGGCGCCGCCGGCCGTGCTGACCGGGAATGCCTGGTTGGTGAGCTTGCTGAGCTGGTGCTGCAGCCCGACATCCGGCGCATCACCGGATGCGAGTTCGGCGGCGCGGCGCGCCTGGGTGTCGGCGCCGACCGCGGTCACCAGCGCCACCGCGGTGCCCGCGACGATCGTGGTGCCGGCGAACAGCATGCAGCGACGCTCGGCCAGTTCGGCACCCGGTGTTGCGTCGACCTGTTTTTCTACCGGCAGCGACTCACCGGTCAGCGTCGACTCGTCGACCTCGAGGTCGTCTTCCTCGATCAGCCGGGCGTCGGCGGGGATCACCTCGTGGGTGCGAATCTCGATCACATCGCCGGGCCGCAGCTGCTCCGCGACGACGTCGGTGTACACCAGTGCACCGTTGGGACCGGTTGTCACTTTGCGGGCCGGCGGAATCTGTTGAGCCAGCAGCTCGTTCAGCCGGCTTTCGGCGCGCAGGCGCTGACTGGCGGCGAGCACGGAGTTTCCGGTGAGCACCGAACCGACCAGGACCGCGTCGACCGGTGACCCCAGTATTGCGCTGGCTGCCGAACCGAGAGCCAGTACCGGGGTCAGCGGGTCGGACAACTCGGCTTGCACCGCCTTGACGAACTGCCAGACCGCCCGTCGCGGTCGTCCGGTCAATTCGGCGCCGCGGTGCGCCGTTTCCATCGCCCGGGTGGCCAGCAGCGGCCGGCGGGCGCCTGACGTCCCAGCCGATTGCTCGGAATCCGGTGGCGGCAACATCTTGCGGACCTGCTCGACCGACATTGCGTGCCATTCGTGCATCGGGGCGGGCAGCGGAGTCGGAGCGCTCACCACCCGGCGGGCGATCAAGTAGCCGGACAGCAGACCTGCCGCCGCACCCGTGGTCACCGGCCCGGGTCCGCGGCCGCGCACCCCGGGCACCATCAGCAGGGCACCCAACGCCGTCGCGCCGGTCGAGATCTCGATCCCTCGTTGGCTTGCCGTCTTGGCGGCGGGGACAGCGTGCAGCAGCCGCCAGGCTCCGGCGAGGTCACTCAGGATCAGGTCCGCCGTCCACGGCGGCGGATCGCCGTCGGAGTTGGGCATCACACCCAGCCCGACGTCAGCCGACGAAAGTGCTTGTGCACCTGCCGAAGACAGCACCGCGACGGTGTGACCGGACTGTTGCAGATCGGTCAGCGCCGCGACGAGCGCATCATCGACGGACCCGTTCTCCACGGTCCGCAACTCGTCGAACGCGGGCCGCAGCTCGCCGAGGTCGTCGATGTCGACAGAGACCAAATCCAGGCCTGCCCGGCGCGCCTCGGCCAGGACCGCCGAGGCCAGCGGATCGTGTGTGGGGCCGATGAGCGCTTCGACGGCTGCGTCGGATCCGCGGCCGTGCAGCCCGGGAACCGGGTGCCAGCCGACCCGCAGGCCTCGTTTCTCCAGCAGCAGCTGAGCGCGGTTCCAGGCCGGCGTGAGCTCGTCCTCATCGGCACCGCGGACCCGGACCACCCGCAGCGTGTCGGTGCACAACACCCTGGGATCGATCAGCAGCGCGTCGACTCGATCCAGTCGGCGCAGGCTTTGCGGGTCCAATGGCAACACCGCGTGGTGGTCGGCCAAACCTTGTCCGAGCGCCGCGGCGAAGGATTCGCGCGTGGTGCGGGTGGCCTTCGGTGTGGTGACCAAGGCCATGGTCGAGGCCATGCTGAGGTTGCGGGTCGCGGCGCCGACGGCCGTGACACCCATTATTTGCGCTAACGCGCTGCGACGCGAGTGCCGCTCGATGGGCCCCTCGGGCAGCGGCACCGGGCGCGACGGCGGGTGGACCTCCGCGTACTCCGCATGCCGGGCCAGACTCGGTTCGTGGCGGCTCCACGCCTGCGCTTCGGCGCGCATTTCGGCGGCTTTCAGCGTCTCCACCATCAAGTCCACCGCCAGCGACGCGGGCGAGAGCTCTAGGACGTGTGCTGCCGTCATAGCCAAGCTCAGCAACGTGTCCGTCGCGGACTGGCCGATGCTGTCCTCGAGCAGGCGGCGCACCCGCGGCTGATAGTCGACGGCCACCACCGCCGCTTCGAAACCGTAGGCCAGGCGCGGCCACCGCAGTAGCCGGCCCGCGACCGCAGCCCCCACTCCCGCGGCGGTGGCACCGACCCCCACCGCCTTGGCGGCCAGCACCACACCGTCGCCCGGCAACGGTTTGCGGCTTGCGCGCCGTCCCTTGGCGTTTTCGCTTGCACGGCTGAGCTTTTCGGCCTGGTCCACCGCTCTGCACAGCTCGCGCACTGAGGTCTGGTCGCCGGCGAGGCTCACGACGACCCGCGACAACGGGCGGTTCAGGCTGGCCGAAGTGACGCCGGGGAGTGCGAGCAGGGCGTCGACGACGGTGCGCCCGAGCTCCGCGCCGCCCGCGCCGTCGAGGCCGCGGACCTCGATCCACGCACGGCCTCTGCCGCGCCAACTATGCCGTGTCAGCGTGGGTGCGGGCAGGCCGTCGGATAGCGCTTTGACGCCTTCCCGAACCGGGATCGCGGCCATCGTCAGGCCCGTTGAGGCGACCGTGCCCAAGTTTTCTGCAGCGGACGCCGCGGTGTGCAGGGTGGCGCCTACGAGCGCGGACGTTGCTTGGATGCCAAGCGTGACCACGCGGAGCGGAGATGCTCGCACTGTTCTGACGGTACCCAACCGGGGGGTTAACGGGGGGTGCGCGACTGTGTGCCGCGCGACCGTGCCGGTGCCCGCTTGGCCGGCGATTTGCGTGGCGACGCCGAACTGGTCGACTTGGTCGGAACCGCCCTGACCGGTGTGACCGATGCCTTGTGCGAGCCATTGGAGTGCCCGTTGTTCAGCTGCCGCAGCAATAAGGCGCCGCCGCCGATGGCCAACACCACCGGCCACTCGAGGAGTCCTGCGACACCGAGCGCGCCCAATGTCAGTGCGGCCGCCGGCGTCGAATGGCTACCGCTGCCAATGCCCTTCTGCACGCCGGCTGCGGCTCCGGTCACGGCGCCGACGACACCGTTGACCGCGGCGCCGCCCACCGCACCCGCGGCCGCCGTGGTTGCTGCCGCGGCGCGGCCCGCCGTTCGAGTTACGGTTCGTACGGCGCCGTTAACGACACCCATGATGACTCCCTGATGGTTTGTTGTTGAGGCCGTGAATCTGATACCCGCTGCACGCCACACTGGCGGGGTTGCATACGCGCGAACTCGCAAAGCTCATGAAACCGTCACGATACTGCGCAGCATCTGGCAATCCTATGACCTTGTCTGGCAAATGAACAGGAAATGAATACCCGCCAGCAACTTTTTATATGCGTCAATCTGTGCGCAGATCCACCACGACCGGCGCGTGGTCGCTG
>Ga0210395_10001670_pt1 | contig 17225 bp, 40 predicted proteins | sample IncBWH4OmetaG_FD_150861 | JGI IMG/M metagenome (GOLD analysis project Ga0210395, IMG submission 150861) | Forest soil microbial communities from Barre Woods Harvard Forest LTER site, Petersham, Massachusetts, United States - Inc-BW-H-4-O ...
AATCGGGGTACCGGCCGCCCCCATGTAGACCAGGCAGGTTGACACGTCGTTGACACCGGACGTGGTCGACGTGGTGACCTGCGCGGGATACCAGACGGTTCCGGCGCCTTGCGGGCCGATCTGCAAAGTGAGCAGGCCGCCCGCGGAGATGAACCCTTGCGCCTGCCCGCCTTGCAGCGGCACCCCTGACCGGTGCACGGTGTAGGTTTCCATGCCTGCCGACGCCGGGCGCCGCACCGTGAACGCCGGGGCGTTAAGTGCCTTGTACCAGTCCCGGCGCGGCATCTATATCAGGAAGCGGCACAGTGCGCGGTCGCTGACGGAAATCACGTCGACGTTGATTGTGTAGAGGCTGCCGCCGGTCAGCGTGCCGCCGAACACGAGGGATTGTTGCGCGTCGAGTAGCAGCCCCGTGCGGCCGCGGTGCAGCATCGGCGCCGCGGGCGTCAGGATTCCTAGCTGATTCTGCGGCTGCGCGCTCGAGGGGGCGGCACCGCGGTAGACGGTCATGGAGTCGGTCCCGGCCAGCCCGTTGCATACGACTGCCTGCACTGCCCATCGCCAGCCAAGCGGGCAGAACACTGGCAGCACGGCCGGGGCTGCCGACCCGAGGAACTGAAGCGGCTGCAACGGCCGGTAGGAAATATCTTCATACTCGGCCGCCTCACGGATCCGCTGCGCGCGGAGCTCGGCGGTCAGTCCCTCGAGGCGTACCCCGATCTTCGCCCACACATCGAGGAACGGGGCGGCCGGATCCTCCGGGGCGCCGGGAAACTCGCCGGGCGAACCAAACGCCTGATGCTTCCATGACTGATCGGCGGTCACGCGCTTTCGCCCTCCTCTGATGTTTCACGGGGAACAACCGACAGCCGCGCGGGCGGTTTCCCGAACACTGCCGCGATGCGGCCGCCGGTCAGCAGGTCGGCGCTGATGAGGAGGATCACTGCGCCGATCACCAGGCCCGCTATGCCGTAGCCCACTTCGATCCTGTTGCCGTTCATGGTGATCAGCGTACGCCCGTCACCCGCGCCCGGCGGGGAACCCGCCCCGTGCATCGCCTTTACGATCTTCCGGGCCGGGCGTCGGCTCTCTGGTTTGACCGTGCCCTCGTGAGGACCGGATTACCCTGACTGGGTACCAGGCGCGAGGTAGAGAGCAAGGTATATCGTAACCGTTATGCACCCGGAAACGGATGACCAGCCCGCCACCCTCGAGCATATCCAAGCGGATATCTGTGAGATGCTCCGCATTTTCCATCGCATCGAGCAGGTTATTGACCGGTACGAGCCTGCGGCTAGCGGGCTGCTGCGGCTGCGTGACGGCGCCCGGTTCCGCAAGCTGGGGAAGGGGCGGCCCGACGATGCCGCGCATTGAGCTGCAAGACCCGTTCGGCCAGTGCTTCACCATCGCCACCATGAACCGCGAACTACTGCAAGCGTGGTTTAACGAATGGCTGCCCGTCACGTACCCCGCCGACGCCGACCCGGCGCTAGGTGACCCGATCATCCGCACCGTCTACCCGCTGGATATCTACGGCACGGGCTGGGACTGGCCGAGCGACAGCCGTTACATCAGCCGGCCGTTTACGATTCCTCGTGACCCCGCGAAAGCGCTGGCCGCGCTGGACGAACGGCGCGTATGGATCGAGGAACGGATCAGGGAGGAGCGACGATGACCGACACCAGCACCGAACGCGAGGAGCCCGGCGGGGAAACGCCCACCCTCGAGACGCTAGCGGACAAGGTCGACCACCTGGCCGAGACGGTGGCCGGGCTGGTCGACAAACTGCACGGCGCCGCATCCGAGCATGAGGCTTCCAAGCTTGACCGGCCGAGCCGTGAGGTCGGGACCGTGCAGCAGCACGCCGCCGGTCTCCAAGAGGAGATCCGGGCCGAGCTGGCCAGGCTGCGGCAGCAGGAAGCGCACGAGCAGCAGCATGCCGAGCTCGCCGCGAGGCAGGCCGTTCCCGAGCAGCCGCCGCGGGAATACCGGAAGGTTGAGCGGCGCATGGGCTGGCATGTGGAGGATGACCGGTGACAACGTTCTGCAACCCGTACGGGTCTGAGAATCCGGGCGGGCACGCGACAAACAACCTGGCCGCATTCGAGCCGGTACCCGCCGTCGTCAAGCAGCAATGGAACTGCGACCGCCGCGATACGCACCGGTTCAGGTTCACGTGCGAGCATGGCCACCGCGGCAACCTAGTCGACTTGTGCCCGAAGCACTGGGCCGAGTTCAACGGGGAACGCACCTACCCGGACACCGGTCAGCCGGTCCCGATCGGCGTACGCCGTGACATCGGTTTCTGCCCGCGCTGCAACGCCGAGTCTGATCATCGCTGCGCGGTTCGATTGGAGCATGTGTCGTGACCACCACCGAGACGCCCGGCCCCGAGACTGCCCCGACGACTGCCGAGGTCCGCGCGTGGGCCGAACGCCGCCACCTGCTCGAGCCGGGCGGCCGCGGCCGGATCGCCGCTGAGATCTGGTCGGCGTTTGCCGATGAGCAGTCCGCGGCCGCCGCCGCCGCCGGGGCCGAGGATCCGCCGGCCGTCGCCCCCGAGTCTCACGCGGTCGGCGTGAAGGAGCTGCCCGCCGAGCCGCCGCCGCCCGCCGGGCGGGCCGAGGAGCGGCCCGAGCAGCCCCGCAAGCCGCTGCGTGAACGTCTCCGCATTGTGCGGCCCGAGCAGCCCGAGGAGCCCGGCAAGCCGCGGCCGCCGCGGCATAAGCGGGTGAGCCTCGAGACGATCGGCGGTCTCGCATGGGTGGGCATCTCCCGTGCCGTGGCGTTCGCCGGGGATACGTACTTTCCTGTCGTCAAGATGATGAGTTTTCAGGCGCCCGTCGCCGGGGCCATATTCGAGGACGGTGCCCGCGGCACCATCATTGACAGGATCTTGCAGCCGGCCGCGCGGCTGGCCGAGTCGGGCGGGTCGGTCGGCGCCCTCGTCGGCGCCCCGATGCTGACCGCCGTGGTATGCAAGCGGCCCGAGCTCTACCCGCAGGTACGGCCGCTGCTGACGGCGGCCATGCGGGAATGGGTGATCGTCGCCGGGCCGAAGTTGCGGGAGATGCGGCGCCGCGAGGAAAAGTTCGCGGAGGAAATGAGCACCTTTACCGCCGAGTACGGCGTCACCATCGAGGAACTGCTAGACGAAGTGTTCGCTGCCCCGCCGCCCGCGGGCGGGCCGCCGCCGGCCGCCGCTGCGAACGGGCAGCCCGCATGAGCCAAAGCTGGTGGACGGCCGCCCGGTACATTCTGACCGCTGCCCTTGCCGGGCTGGTCGCCGCGTCTCAGTATTACCCGGACGTGCACTGGATCGCTATCGTGATCGTGGTGCTCGGCGTGCTCGGTATCCATGTCATGCCGACCGCGGCGGCGGTGTCTAAGGCGACAGTGACACCGCCGCCCGGCCCGCCGTGAGGTTCTTTACCTGCTGCTGCGGCTGGTCGTATGTCGTCGGCAAACGGCACGTCTACGGGGCGATCTGGCCGATGGGTATCGGCACCTACCCTGATGCGCTCAGCCCGTCCGCGCGGATGATGACGCGGGCAGAGTGGGAAGATTGGTACGCCGATTGTGTCGCCTGCTATACGGGAGCTCACCACCATGACCGCGCCAGTGCCGCCCCGTAATCGTGCGGCTGCAAGTGCTGATGCAAGTGCCGTCGCAAGTGCAGGCGCACGTAAGAACGTGGTCGCTATGTCATGGACCCATTTCCTCGCGTGGTTTAAGGATGAGTGGGAACCCGGCAAGCACATCGCGCTGATCGGCCCGACCGGGGAAGGCAAGACCACGTTTGCGGTCGGCTGCCTGTCGCTGCGCAAATGGGTGCTTGCCCTCGATCCCAAGGGGCTAGATGACACGCTGACCGCATCGGGATACCGGCGCATCACTACCTGGCCGCTCGAGCGGACGAGGGAGGGGCGGCAGATACGGGAAGATATCGCGGCGGGGAAACCTGCCCGGCTGATCGTCGGCGGGGCCGCCCGCACCCGTGAGGACATGCACGCCCTGGCCGAGCTCATGCGTGACGCGATTGAGGGTGTACGCGCGGAGGGTGGCTGGACGATCTACGCTGATGAGTTTCAGATCTTGGCCGACCGGCGCATGTTCGGTGTCGACAAGGAAATTGAGGCGCTGCTGATCGCGGCGCGGACGCGGGGCACGTCTGTCCTGACCGCGTTTCAGGCGCCCTCATGGGTGCCGAAGGCTGGCACCCGGCAAGCGTCGTTCACGGTGATCTGGGGAACCCGCGACCGGGACATGCTAAAGACTGTCGCGTCAGCGATGGGCCGGCCGTGGCGCGACCTCGAGGCGATGGTTGACGAACTGCCGGAGTTTCACGTGCTGGTCATCCCAAAGCGGATCCGTGATCCGCTGGTGCTGACCCATGCGCCGCGGGTGGCCTAGCACGCCGTAGAAAGGAAAGGTACATGACTCGCAGATTCACGCGCATCGGCGCGGTACTGGGGGCGGTCACTCTCGCCGCCGCCCTGGCCCTGACGATGGGAACGCGCCCCGCCCATGCGACATCGTTCGGGGAGATCAGCGTCTCCTACAACAATTCGTGGTGCATCACCGCGCTTAACGACATGTCTCCCGGCTCTGAGCTCGTGCTGGGGATATGCGCCGGGGCGGCTTCTCAGGAATACGCGGCGATCTTCGTCGGCGGTGGATCCGCCTACTACGAGCTACAGAATGAAGCGGACGATCTGTGTATCACCAACTTGGGCGGCAACGGTCAGCATGACGGTTCTTACGCGGTGCTGGGCAACTGCGCCGCGGCCGCCAACCAGATATTCAACCAGCAGCCCGCCTACGGTTCAGGTGAGGCATGGGTGATGCCGGAACGTACCGACAACAACGGGAACCATCTGACGCTGGATAACGCCGGGGGCAATACCCAGGTCAACAACCACATCGATTACTCGTACTACGGCGCCACCCTGCCGTCTGAGTCGTGGTCGGGCCCGCCGATCGGCTAGCCTGAAAGTCCCGGCGGGGCCTGCCGACGTGGTGACGGCAGCTAAGCGAGCGCACTTTCTAGCTCGGCCCCGCCACCCTCAGCGGTACCGTTCGGCCATGCGGGAGTTCTGGCCGCGGAAGTATGCCGATGTCGGGCGGGGATTGACCCGGAAATATTCGCGTGCCTCATCGCTGGCATACCGCTGGAAAACTGCCGAGCGGCCACGCAGGATCTCATCGGGGTTGACGCCGCGGGCCCGGCCCTGCCTGTTGACGAGGTAGCCGTTAGTGGCTGCCTCAGCGTCGACCCGTATCCGTTCTGTTTCCGCCTCGCGGTCCATCCGGGCGGCCGCGCGGGCCGCCTGCGTCGCCTCCCACCGTGCCCGCTTGCGTTCTTCCCGTTCCTGCCGGGCAGTGTCGGCGCGGTCGCGGCGGTCCATCTCGTGAAGGATCTGCGCTTCTGACCGGCGCGCGGCCCGGCTGTCCTGGTCAGCCAGCTTGGAGAAGTGGCGTGCGAGGTCCTCGTCACTGGCCGAACGCAACTGGCGGTTAGCCAGGATGACGGGATAGTCGCGCGGGTGTTCCCGGTAGCCGCGGCAGCATGCATGCTGGCAGTGCTGGCCGGGCTGCTGCCGCCTGGTTACCCAGTGGCCGATGCGGTCGCGCCGGTCGTACACCACGGCCGGGCGCCTTTACGCGGTCTCGATCTCGGCGGGGGGCTGCCTGCGGGCGGCCGCGCGCTGCGCCGCCTCACGTTGCCGTAGCGCACCCTGCCCGGTCTGCTGTGACCGGTTCGACGCCAGCGCCAGGCCCGCGGCCACGCCCTGCCCGCCGGGCACCACCGCGGCCACGTTCGCGGCCTTGTCCAGTGCCCCCGACCGCTTCAGTCCGTACGCCGCGAGGATCAGCACGCCCGTAATCGCTATCATCCCTGACGCGACCATGATCACGCCGCCGAGCAGCGCGCGGACTTCGCTCTTGGACAGCAGGCAGAACTGACCGACGTTGCCGCCGCTGCCGAATATGTCATTGATCCACGATGTGCCGGGCACGCCGCCGAACCCGATCAGGCACGTTGACCCTAGCTGCGTCGACGCCGCGGCGGCGGCGGCCTGCTCTGCGGCGGTCGTCTGCGCGGTCGTGCCGCCGCCCGCCGCGGTGCCGCCGGGCACGTTCGGATCCGGGGTGGTCGACCCGGACAGGAATTGCTTGTACGCCCCGGAGTCGTAGGTGCCCCACGGGGACCAGCCGCCCGCCGCGGTGTACTTCGCCACCGCCTCGGCAGCGTTACCGGACGGGGTCGTCCATGCGGCCGGAAACTGATGCGTGCCGGTCGACACCTGCCACAGCCCGACGCTGGTCTGCGTGCCGCCGTTGTCGGTGTAGTTCATGGCCGCCGAGTTGCCGCCCGATTCCGCTTCCGCTATGGCGGCCGCCATCGGCGCGAGGCTCTTGTTTCCGCCCGCGTTAATCCATAGCTGCTCGAGCTGCGCATACGAATAGACGGTCATTACAGCCGCCCGGCCACCGAACCGGGAATTGCCGTACGGCCGGCGTTGGCGGCCGCCGCGTTCGGTCCTGCGCTCACACTCGGCGCCGAGCTCGAGGCGCCCGCCGCCGCGTTCTGGCCGCCGGGCACGATCTGAGTGTTGGGTGTCAACTGCGCGGTCGCGGTTTTCCAGTTCAGCACGTGCACCGGATTGACGAGCTGGCCGAGCGTCACGTCATAGCCGCGGATCAGGCAGTAAGCCCACAGGCAGCCCGTGTACCCGGCCCATGCCAGGCCCATGCCGATCGCTGGCATTATCCCTCCGTGCTGGGATGCTCAATCTGGTACTCGTATCCGGCGATGAAAATACCGCAGATCGCCACCGACGCCCAGAACGGCAGCCACGAGCTCGAGCCGCGCGCTGATACCGCCCATCCGGTACCGAGCACGATCGCCGCGGCGGCCGCCTCGCCCGCGCGGATCCGCTTGACGTTCCCCGCTTTCGCTTCCTGCTCATGAAAGAACGGGGATGCGACGGTAAACCATGACGGGCAGAATCCGGCGAACACGCCCGACGCCTCACCGATCAGCAGAACGATTATTGTGGCATCGTCCCGTGACAGCGCCACGAGAGGCTACAGGCCGGCTAGGAGCTCGATAGCCCGGATGACGGCGGCCGCGGCCGCGGAGGGACCGTCGCCGCCCGCCAGGGCCGCCCGTGCGTCCTCGAGGAGCCCGGCTATCTCATCCCTGCCCGTTGCCTTTCCGGGCGCCGCAGCGTCGGGCTTGGCGGCCGCCGTGGGCGAGTATCCGGGCTGACCGAATGCGGCGGTCATGGCTGGCCCGGCGCGGTCGGCGGGACCGCCAGCGCGTCGACGGCGGCCTGCGCGGCGGGGAGCTGCGCGACGGCCGTGTTGAGCGCCGACGTGTCGACGGGGGTGCCGCCGCCCGCCTCGATGATCGCAGCGATCGCCTGCACGTCCGTCGACAACGCGGTTAGGAGATCATTGATTGCGGTGACCGCCGCGTTGACATCATCTTGTGCCGCCATAATCTGGTCTACCTTTCGTTCGATCCGCTCGAGCCGTTCACTGTCATGCATTGGCCTGCCCTTACGTGAAGTGCAGCCGCGGGATAGTCGGGTACTGGCCGCCGGGGAAAGCATAGGGCCGCTGCCACGTGCCGGGGTCGGTCAGGTCGGTGCCGACGCCGCCCGGCAGCCGTTCCCCGGATGCGGTGACGCGGGGGCCGCGGGGCCGCTGCCCGCCCGACGCGAACGACAGCGGATAGGTGCCGCCCGACAATGGCCGCTGCCTGTCCGGCGCCGGATGCGTCGGCAGTGCCGGACCGCCGGCCGAGTACCCGGCGGCCAGCGGGATCACCTGCCCGTTGGCATGCTCGCGGACCACGATCGACGTGAGCGGCGCTGTCTTGGGCGCAACCGTGTGAGTGTGCGCGACGCTTTTTCTGGTCAGCATCAGGCTCTCCCCGCCGCTACGACCTGGCCCCAGGTCCCCGGCCTGGTCGCGTACACGGGGGCGCCGTCCGCTGTGATCAGGCTGTCAGCGGGCACCGTGGCCACCATCCCCGAGTCAAAGATGTACACGACCCGGAGCGGTGTCTCTGTCGGCGTGCCGGGCGGGATCCCCTTAACCCGGAGGTCGCCGGGGGCGGGCTGCTGCTGCACACGGGAAATCACATCGACCCCCCGGCCACAGCCTCAGCCTCTTGGAGCCGCCCCGCCGCCTCGAGCTCGGCCACCCGCCGGGCGCGGGCCGCGCGGGCCGCGGTGTAGTCGACCAGCCCGTCATAGAGCGCGGTGAGCTCGCCGGCCACGTCGTTGTTCGCGCAGTACCAGCCCGCCGCGAAACTGCACACCATCAGGTACAGGAGTCCGGTCCTCATACGGGCATCATCCCACTTTTCATTTCGGGGTGTGGAACGCTACCTGAGCAGTCGGACCCTGTCCGCTCGCGTTCCGGGCCGACACATGCCCGTGCATGCTGCTGTCCGGCCGCAGACCGGTAAAGATAGTCGACGTGGTCGCAACCGTCCTCGAGGCGATCGTCTTGGACTGGTAGGTGATCTGCACGTAATAGGTAGTTGCGCCGCTGGTCTTGTCCCATGCGAGGGTGACCGACGTTGCCGCCACCTTGGAAGCTTTCAGGCCGTTGACCGGACCCGGTATCCCCGGCTTGGCCGCGGGCGGCGGGGTTGTCGTGCCGCCGCCCGTCCCGGTGCCGGTGCCGGTGCCCGTCCCGGTGCCCGTCCCGGTGCCGGTGCCCGTGCCGGTGCCGGTGCCCGTCCCGGTGCCGGTGCCCGTGCCGGTGCCGGTGCCCGTGCCGGTCGACTGCTGTCCTTGGAGGTCCTGAATTTCGGTTTGCAGCGTGGCGATCTGGCCGCCGTAGTCAACCTGATCACACGGCACCGTGTTACCTGATGTGTCGGTGCAGTTTCCCGTCTGCGTGGTGGCGCCCGTGTTCGCGGCGGACGCGGCCGCCTGCCGTGACTTGTAGAAATACCAGACCGCGGCGCCGCCGACGCCGATGATGCCGAGCCACGCCCAGGTGGGGAGCGGCCCGACCTTGCGGGTCAGGAAGTTGCCGCCGCCCGCCGCCTCACGGGCCGGTACTGCCTGCGGCCGCTCCGGGGCCGCTTCGCTCATGAGGTCTGCACCCACTTAGGCCAGTTCTGCACCGCGTACGGCTGCGTGACCAGCCCTTGCCCGCCGACCTTCGGCGGGGGCGTCGCCATCACCGCGGGCAGTCCGCGCGGGTCAACGGCGGGGAGCGGAAGCGCGTTGTCCGACACGTACGCGACCTGTGACGTGTTGTACAGCGTGCCGGGGGATCCGTTCGGGCCGATCTGCTCGGAGTTTTCCTGGTAGTACAGCGCCGGATAGATCACTTCCGGCGCGTACCTCGAGGACCGCTGTGATCCTTGCGGGTAGGCGTGATCTTCCTGCACGGCAGCCGGGGCGGGCGCCTGTACCTGCTCAGTGCCCGGCTGCCCGTGCCGCCGCCCCATGCTCGACCACGACCCGAACCCCTGCGCCGGGGCGGGAATCAGCCACGAACCGGCCTGCACGGTCGGCTGCGGCTGCTGCGACGGGTAGGCGCCCTCCCGCTGCGGCGGCGGCCCGTACGCCGTGAACTTCACTACGGCGCCACGCCGAGCAGCGCGCCCTCAGCAGGCTTGGTCACGTTCACCAGCCCGTTAGCGGCCGCCGTGGTACCTGACGGGTGAATCAGGAAGTCAGCGATGATGATGCCGACGACGACGAGGCCCGCCAGGCCGAGCAGTGAAGTAGGTCGCATGGCGTGTTTCCTTTCACGCGGTCTTGGCTGCGCCGCCGCCGCCGCCGCCAGCCGGGGCCGCGGCCGGTGCGGCACCGCCGACACCCCAGAGGTTGAGCAGCGCCGCGATGTCGACGCCGAACGCCAGGGCGGTCGCCAGGTATTCGGCCGGCTGATATTCGGCCAGGACCGCTAGCAGGATAAACAGGCCCGATGTTGACAGCAGTGCGCCCGGCACTGGCGGAGCGTGATTCTTGGCAACCGACCGGTAGACGATGATGCCTTCACCGATCAGCCACGCCAGGATTATGCCCCGCATCGGGTCAGCCCTGGCCTACGGCCTTGCCTTGCGGCATGACCCAGTGAACGACGTACATGGCGCCGAGACCTACCACGACGCCCCAGAAAAACGGGTGACGCATCATGTTCTCCTTGGTTTATCGCGGGAGACTCCACCAGAGGTAAAGCAGGAGCGCGGCAGCGAGCAGCCCGGCGCATCCGGCGCCGACCGCTGCCGTGCGGGGGCCGGTCGCGCCGCCGGTCACAGGACCGTACGCCGCGGCGGCCGCCGTCGATGGGCCGGTCGATGATGCGCCGGCCGGGATGGGATACAGGCCGCCGCCGCTCGAGGCGGAGGCGCCGAACCCGGCGCCGCCCCGCAAGTTCAGACCCGGCATGGTCTATACCTCCGGTAGTCCCTGAATCAACTGGCCGGACGGCACGACCTGGCCGACTAGCGCGTTGAGTGTCGCCGGGGCGTTGAGGAGCGTACCCCACGGGAACCCGGCAACCTCGATTTGCGTGCCGGGGTTGGTTGACAGGAAAATCTCGCCGGACTCCAACAGCCCGAACATGCGCTGATTGAGAGCGGTTTTCCTGGTCAGCGAGATGACACCGTTGGGCTTGGAGATCTGCACCGTGCCCGCAGTGCCCGCCGCCGACTTCAGCCCGGCGGGGATCGCGCCCGGCACGCTGCCGATCGACATCCCAATCGCCATGTCATCGAACAAGGTCTGAATGTCGGTGTCCACCAGGGGCACGCCGTCAACCAGGAAGCGGGGCCGGGCTGGCCATCCGATGTCGGTCGTGCCGTTTTCCGTGCACCGCAGTCCGAGAGCGTTGCGGAGCTCGAAAATCATCGTGGTCAGGTACCCGCCGAGACGAGGCAACTGCACGTTGAGCGCGCCGCTGGATCCGATCGTCGGGTTGCACGGCTGTAGCACCCACTGGCAGGTGGTCCCGATGCCGGGAGGCTCCACCGCGACACCCTGCGGCAGCCAGTAGAAGTCCACATCGAGCTGGAATGACAGGGTGGGCGCCGTGCCGGTCAGCGTTGACCAGATGCTCGAGGTCGGCCCTACGTTGACCTGAAGTGTCGGCAGCAGCGAGGCGTTAGCGCCGCTGATCAGCCCGTACGCCTTCGAGAACTCCCACGGCAGGTAGGTAGAGAACTGGAAAGCGCCGGTGGCCGTGGACGCCTGCGACCACGATGGCAGGCTGGAGATGTCCTGCGTTTCGTCCACGCCGAACTGTCCCGACAGCATCGGAATCAGGTAGAACGCATGGAACCCCGGCGCGACGATGATCGGCGTACCGAACGCATCCTTGAGGGTGACGAGCTGGCCGACCGGGAACACGCCGTCGCCGCCGACGATCAGCGTCGCCACCGTGGCGCCCTGCGTCGCCGCGGTGACCTTCAGCCGGTAGCCCTTGTTGTAACCGGGGCTGGCCACCATCGGGTTAGCGACGAGACCGCCGAACGACGGCTGCGCGATGTACTGGGAGCGGCGCCCGTCCTGGCTGTGCCGGATGAACGGGCCGCCGGGGGCTTCAACGGTGGTTTGCGGCTGCGGCCTGCCCGCCGCCACGCCGGTTGTAGCCGGGGATGATGCGGTGCTGGTGACCATTAGACGATCACCGCCACGATTTCGGCCGCACCGTGGGACAGTGAGCCGGGTGAGGTAGTGCCGAGCGTCTTAGCCGACCAGACGTGAAGCAGCCCGAACACGGGGCGCATCAGGATGGCGGCGGCCACGGCAACCTCAAGGATGCGCCTCGTGGGCATCGGGGGGACCTCCCGCGGGAAACGTAGGGGTAACCCCGGACCCCCCGCGCAAAAAAGTTGAGACCTCAGGCACGAGGGAATCCGAGGTCTCACGGTGCATGTTACTCCCTAGCATTGGGGTTGTGCCCTTTGCCCGTGATCCTTTGTCGGTCTTGTATGACGATGACGCGCGGGTGATCCTTGATCGGCTGTACGGGCTGCCGATGCGCGGCGGGGCCGCGCGGACAATCGCCTATGTCGCGTCGCCGCCGTTCGCGGCCCGCGACGATTACGACGGATCCCTGACTGTGCAGGAGCGCGCGTTCCTGCGGTCGGTTTACTGGAATCTTGCCCGCCGCCGCCCGTTCCGCTCGATACGCGCGGACTGGTCGGAGGATTACGTGCCCGGTCTCGGCCGGCCGGTGACCATAACGATGTTCACGCTGGCCGCCGCCCGCGCCTGGTCCGAGGCGCATCCTGAACGTCCCCGGTACGCGGATCATCCTGAGCTCCGCTCAGCCGGCCAGCAGCAGTGAGGAGAAGTCACGTGACCGACATCGCCGGGGTCGTCTCAGCGATAGCAGCATGCATAACGGCACTCGGCGGGATCATCGTCACCCTGTGGATTTTCATTCCGAGCCTGCGCACCGCGCGGAGCACTCATCAGATCGTCAATCAGCAGCGGACGGACCTCGTGAACTACAGCCGGGCACTGTCCCGGACGCTGAAGGAACACGGCATCGACCTGCCTGTTGACCAGAGCCTTCCGCCGGACGGGGGCGCCCCGGCATAGCGAAACCCCCCGGATCAACGTTGAGAGGCGTAGACGCCGGGGGGTTCCACTGGGGGCCGCGCGGTTTGGGGAGCGGGGGAACCGCCGCGCGCAAAGCCCGTCTATGAGGAAGCCGGCCTAGACCGCTTGCGCGGCACCCCCTGGCCGGCTAAAACTGGGGGCTAGCACTGATCAGGGCTAAGCATATCAAATGAAACTTTGGCTACCAACGGGTTAGCCGTAAGTTCTTTTTATGCTGCCCAATTCCAGATTTTGCCGGGCCGGGGCCGGGCCGGGGCCATGTCCCACAAGGGGGCTCTGCCCCCTTTCGATCCCCTGCCAAGGGGATCCCCCCTTGGATCCCCGCTCGGTGCCAGCCCTCCGGGCTGCCACCGCTCGAGCAGGATGGTCCTCTTAGGCCCTAGCCACCGTAACCGGTGACCACGTCAGCCATAGGGGTACGTCCCCCGCGGGCGCGCGAGAGACGCTCGAGGTCTCCTCTCAGATATTTCTTACGCTATTCCTGACCCCCCTAGACGTATGCATGCGCGGGGGGATAGCATAGGGGGTATCGGCAAACGAGAGGCGGAGACATGATCGGGACAGTGCGCACGGAGCGGTGGCGGGCAGTGGCAGCGGACGTTGACGGCGTGCCGCAGCCGGAACTAATCGGCAAGGTCACCGAGCGGCGCACGGCGCAATTCGCCTACCGCGCCGAGGGTGAGCAGTGGGCCAACGACCAGGCCGCCGAGGGTTTCGAGCTCGCATGGTTCGCGTCCGCGGCGGTCAGCTACTACGGCCCGACCGACGCGCCCGGCAACTGCTGGTCTGTCACGATGGAGCGGCCCGCCGAGGACCTGCCTAGCGGCACATGCGGTCAGCATGGCGGCCGCGACCTGGCCGCCTGCGACCACTCGGACAAGCGATGAGCGCCGACGTGACGCTGACCGGCGCAACGGACGATGTCCGCGGCGCCGGTATCGGCGTTTACCAGGACCACGCCGATGTCCGCATTGACATTGGCGGCATCGAGCGGCTGCTAGACATGCCCGCCCTGGCCAGGCTCATGACGCTATTGCGTGACGCTGCGCTCGACGCGCGGCTGTGGGACCTCGAGCGCGGCAACGCCGACAGCGCCGACAGCGCAGAGCTCGAGGAGTACCGCCGGCCATGAGCGGCTTCATGCAGATCCCGCCCGAGGACCAGCCCGCTTGGTCTGACCTGCTCGGACTGGAGCCGGTCAGGTTCATCTGCGACAAGTGCAAGATGCCCGCCGCCCGCGCGGCCGCGGGATGGGTGCACGTGGAACCCGCCGACGCCGCGTTTTGCGCGCTGATCTTCGGCACGACACAGGGGAGCGACGATGAATAGACCGCTTTACGCGCTGATCTTCGGCGCCGCAGACACCGGGCCGCCGCGGACGCCGCCGCCGCCGACGCTAGTTGACCGCCTCGACCTCATCACCGATGGGCTGACTGACGCGCAGACCACCGCGGACGCCAACGGGGAAACGCTCGAGGAAATGGCCGCGGCCGTGGAAACGAACGGAAACACGCTGACCGATATCCTCGCGGTCCTCGAGGACATACGCGACCTGCTCACCGCGGCCGCAGGCCAGGGGGCAACCGATGACTAGCCCGGCACCCGATGAGGGTTGGGCCGAATATGCCCGCGCTAGCCGCGACGCCCTGGCGTCTCTCGGTTACGGCATCATGCCGCGGTGCCTGCCCGACGAAAACGAACCGTGCGGCGCCAGCTATGCCCAGCACACCGCGGCCCATCTCGCCACGATCAAAGCCGTGTGCGACCACCAGCTAGCCCATCTCGGCCAGCCGTTCATAGCGATGCACGGTGAAATCTACCTAGACAAGCGGGCCGAGCTCGAGAACGATCACGGATGCCAGGGAGTGCCCCATGCCTGACGACGGTACGCACAAATGCCCCGCGGACGGCTGCACAAAGCGGGTACCGGCTGACATGCTGATGTGCGCCCGCGACTGGTACCGGGTACCCCGCCCGCTGCGCGCCGCGATATGGCGCGCATGGGATCACGGGGAGGGTGCCGGTAGCCGGGCGCACACTGCCGCTATCCATGCCGCAATCGAGGCGGTCAACCGTGCCTAGCCCGGCCCCGGCGGGCGCCGACATCGCGCGGATCCGAGACATACCCCGGCTGTGCATCTGCGAATGGGTACTTAACCGGGCACTGATGCGGTGGATCCGCACCGGGCCGCGCGGTAACTGCCCCTGGCACGGGGGGCGGGACCTGTGACCGGCCGCACCGAGCAGCCGCCGCAGCCGCCCGGCAAGCCAATCAAGATGGACGTGCCCCGCCCGCTGCGCGCCCGCATCGGCGTTATCCGAGACACTCTCAATGCCGCGACCGGCCGCAACGTGACGTTGCCGGAAACGCTCGAGGAGCTCGTTTTTTTCTGGGAAACGGGTCATCCGTGACCGGCACGGTCTACCTGTTGCACTTCGACCGGCCGTACAAGCACGCCCGGCATTATACGGGCTGGACCGACAATCTAGCTTCGAGGCTGGCCGCCCACGAGAAAGGCAACGGCGCGAATCTCCTGGCGGTCGCGCACGCCGCGGGGATCAAATGGCAGCTTGCCCGCACATGGCAGGGCACCCGCGCGACCGAACGGAAAATCAAACGGCAGGGTGGCGCCAGCCGGTCGTGCCCGCTGTGCAAACCCGGCATGAAAATCAGGAGACGATGATGAGCCAGGATAAAGGCCAGCGGGCCGCCGCATGGGTAGCCGATTACCTGCGCCCGTGGTGGCCGACCGCGGAGAAAACGCCGAACGGCAGGTCAGGCGCCGATATCGACAACACGCCGGGCGTTGCTTTCGAGATCAAAACCGGCACCGTATGGCGCGAATCATGGCTGAAGCAGGCCGCCAAATACCGCGGCAAGATTAAGATACTCGTGTACCTGCCGCCCGGATGCGGCGCCGCTAACGTGGCAAACGCCCAGATGATCATGCCGGTGCACGTCGGCATGCAACTGCTCGAGGCTGCCGGGTACGCCCCGGCGCCAAGTACGGGAGGGGAATTATGATCACCCTGTTTGCAATCGGCGCCCTGGCGATCTTCTTCGGCATGATCGGGCTTGGCTGCTGGTGCTTCTACCGGGCCGGCCGTGACACCGGATACGACGAGGGACGCGCCGACGCCTACACCGAGCTACTCGAGCAGCGCGCCGCCCTCGAGGCGGCCGGCCGTCACGCGCGGGCCGCGGCGCCCGCCGAGCTCGAGGCGGCCGCGGCGCCCGCCGCGGGCCGCGTGCCGCAGCAGTACCGCTCTAACCATCAGATGTGGACGGACGCCGCCAGCATCATGCCCGTTACGCTGCCTCGCCCGCCGAGGATCACCACGGTCCTCGTCAGCGGATCGCAGCGCGGCCGCTACCCCGACCAGAACACCGGCAGGCTAGGCAAGCTGACCGATACCGGCGAGATCCGCGCCCTTTCCGCCGAGACAGATGAGGCAATCTCAGCGATGCGCGCCGAAAACGCCGCATGGCTGGACAAGTGGGGAGCGGGCGCGACGGCATGAAAACGCTACGGTTCGTTGACGCCGCCTACGCCGGGGCGATTACCGGCGGCCCTTACGACGGATTCGCGTTCTACCTGCCCGGCGGGGACGCCTATCACGCATGGGCTTACCCGGACGTTACCGGGCGGCCCGAACGCTTCCGGCTGCCCGTATGGGTCCGCAGCAACCCGCAAGCGGTCGCGCCGATCGTAGACGCAAACAAGTGCCTCGATGCGCTGCGCGCCTACGGCGTGCCCGTGGGCGCGCTGGTAGCGCTCGACTCGGAAACGTCCATAGATCGCCTATGGGTCGCCTCGTTCGTCGGCGTGCTGAACGGCGCCGGATACCCCGTTATCGACTACGGCAGCCAATCGACCGTCATGGGTAACCGCAACCCGGACGGGTACTACTGGGGCGCCGACTGGACCGACGTTAGCCACCTGGCATCGGGCGACGACATCACGCAGTACGCCAACTTCAGCAATCAGGACCTCGATGCGGCGAGCTCCGCGCTGCCGTTCTGGAATAGCCGCCCGCCCGCCCCGCCGCCCCAATGGACGGAGTTTGACATGAGCAGACTGCCCATACTTCACCAGGGATCCGCGGACGTGCCCGGCGGCGGATTCTGGTACGTGCGGCGCCTACAGGTCCTCGTCCGCACCACCGCCATGCTCACCGGGCTAGGCGCCGCGGCCGCCCTCGAGATAGACGGGCAGTACGGGCCGCTGACTGTCGACGCCGTTCGCGCTGTGCAGCACCACTACGGCGCCACCGACGACGGCATAACCGGGCCGGTGACATGGAGCCTGCTTCTCACCGGTTCGCCCGGCTAGTGCAATGGCCAGCCTAGAGACGCGGCTTGCTCGAGGCGCCGCGCAAGATGCTGCCTCGGAATGGAAACGGCATGCGGCCGGCTGCCCACGGTGCGCGCGGCTATCTCACGACCGCCAGGCCCAGCCCTGTGCTACCGGGGCCGAGATCAGAAACGAGCTCACCAGGCTACGCGCCGAAGCACGCAAGCAGGCCGAGCTAGACAAGCAGCCGGCCGCGGGGCAGTCGACCCTATTCTAAGGCGAAAAGTCGTTAGCGGCGGTAACTAATAATCGTTAACAG
>Ga0210395_10001671_pt1 | contig 17222 bp, 12 predicted proteins | sample IncBWH4OmetaG_FD_150861 | JGI IMG/M metagenome (GOLD analysis project Ga0210395, IMG submission 150861) | Forest soil microbial communities from Barre Woods Harvard Forest LTER site, Petersham, Massachusetts, United States - Inc-BW-H-4-O ...
TGCGCGCGTTGCTGCTCGCGGCGGGCGAGATCGGCGAAAAAACCGCGCGGGCGTTCCAGAGCCGCGGGGCGTGGGCGCTCACGGTCGCGAGCCGGCGGCTGGAGCGCGCGATGGAACTGGCGCAAACCCTCGCTGCGGCGACGCTGCCCTTTGAACATGCGCCCGGGCGGCTGGCGGACTTTGACATCGTCCTCTGCGCCACCTCGGCGCCCGGCGTGATTGTCCCTCACGACGCGGTAGCCGCGGCGATGCGGCGGCGGCCGGCGCGGCCGCTGTTTTTCATCGACCTGGCCTTGCCGCGCGATGTCGAGCCAACGGTGACGAAACTGCCCAACGTATTTCTCTACAATCTCGACGACCTGGCTAAAATTGCCGAGGAGAACCGCGCCGCCCGCGAGAGCGAGGTGGCGCGGGCGCAGGCGTTGGTCGCGGAAAAAGCCGGCGCCCTGTGGCCGCGAATGGAGCAATTGTGCGGCCGTCGGACGGCAGATGACGCGCAATGGTCGGAAGCAGCCCACAACGCAGGGTAATGCAGTCGTTCTCCAAATCGATAATGAGAACGAGAGAATGATACTTGCCCGGTAAAAAACAACCGTGTCCTGATTCTACGCTCAGGACACAAACGCGATGCGGGCCCGCTCCAGCGCGGAGGAGAGCTCGGTCAGCCGAAGCGGTTTACTGATGTAGTCATCCATGCCCGAGTGCAGGCAAAGTTCGCGGTCGCCTTGCATGGCGTTGGCGGTGAGAGCGATGATCCACGGCCGGTCTTTGCGCGAGGGAAACTCCTTGACCATGCGTTTGGTGGATTCGAGGCCGTCCATCTCGGGCATTTGCACATCCATCAGCACAATGTCGTAGTGCTGGCGGTGCACGGCATTGAGTGCCTCGAGGCCGTTGGCCGCGACGTCGGCGCGATAGCCGAGGCGGGCCAGCATGTGCAAGGCCACTTTCTGGTTCACGATATTGTCTTCCGCGAGCAGGATACGCTCGGCGCGAGTGGGTATGGCCGCCGGCGCCACCACGGTGGGATCGTGCGGACGCTGCGACTTCGGCGCATCGTCTTCCCACGGGAAAATCCCGGCAATGGCGTCAAAGATCTGCGAGGCCTTGGCCGGTTTGGTGAGGCGGATGGAAAAGAGTTTTTCCGGTATGTCGTTGTGCATGCCAACCGAGGAAAGCAGCACCATGGGCAGGTTCTCGCTGCTGGGACGTTTATGGAGTTCTTGTCCAAGCATTACTCCGTCCATACCGGGCATCTGCATATCGATGATGGCGACATCGAAGGTTTCTCCGGAATCGACCAACTGCAGGGCGGCCGGGCCCGAGTCGGCCGTGCGTGGAGCGAGGCCCCAATTTTGCGCGAGCGTGGAGAGAATGCGGCGGTTTGTCGAGTTGTCGTCCACGATGAGCATGCGCTTGCCGGTGAGATGGGTGCGGACTCCGCTCAGGTAGGGCAACGGCTTGCTGGCGGCGGCCTCGGTGCGAATGGTGAAATGGAACGTCGATCCTTTGCCTTCCTCGCTCTCCACCCACATTCGTCCACCCATCAGTTCGGCCAGGCGCTGGCTGATGGCGAGACCGAGGCCGGTACCGCCATATTTGCGCGTGGTCGAGGCATCCACCTGGCTGAACGAATGGAAAAGCCGGGTTATCCCCGCCGCCGATATGCCGATGCCGGTGTCGCGCACGGCAAAGTGCAGCTCGATCGCGCCATTGCCAAGGGGCGTCGTGGTGAGCGTGAGCACGACTTCGCCGCGCTCGGTAAACTTGAGGGCGTTGTTCAGCAGGTTGACGAGGATCTGGCGCAGGCGGGTGACATCACCGCGCACCTGGCTGGGTGCGTCGGCGCCTATTTCATAGAGCAAGTCGAGGCCTTTCTTCGCGGCATTGGCGGAAACGAGGTCGAGCGTTCCTTCCACGCATTCGCGCAGGCTGAAAACTTCCTTCTCCAGGTCGAGGCGGCCAGCCTCAATCTTGGAAAAATCGAGGATGTCGTTGATGATGGCCAGCAATGAATCGCCGCTGTTTCTAATGGTATCGGCGAACTCGCGCTGCTCTGAGGTGAGCGGCGAATCAAGCAGGAGCGAGGTCATGCCGATGACACCGTTCATCGGCGTGCGGATCTCGTGGCTCATCATCGCGAGAAACTGGCTCTTGGCGATGTTGGCTTGTTCGGCGGCTTCCTTGGCCAAGCGGAGGTCGTCGGCCTGCCGCTTTTGCTCGGTGATATCGGCCAGCGCGTTGATTTCCTGGATTTGGTTGGTAGCCGGATCGAGATAACGCCGAAGGGTGAACAAAGCCCAGGTGACGTCGCCGTTCGGGCGCAGGTAGCGTTTTTCCATCGAGAATACATTGATCTCGCCTCGCTCGATCCGGGCCGTGAATTCGTCCTGCTTGGCTTGGTCTTCCGGATGCGTCACCTTTTTATAGGCGCCTAAATCATTATGAGCGGTTTCAAGGTTCACCCCGGTGATACGCATTTGCGCATCGTTGACAATGCGGCTCTCGGGCTGGCCGACGATATTCCAAGCGAGACCGATCGGCACGGATTCGAAGATATAACGCATGCGCGTGTGCTCCCGCGCGGCTTCTTCCTGCGCTTTCTTAAGGTCGGTGATTTCCACCAGCGTGGTGAGTTCCTGCTGCACATTGGTGAGCGGATCGAGGAAACCATGCATGGTGAACAAACCCCACACGACTCGCCCATCGGCACGAAAGTAGCGTTTCTGCATGGAAAAGGTCTCGATCTCGCCACTATGGACTCGCGCTTCCTGAGCCCGCTGCTTTTCCCAATCGTCAGGATCGGTGACATTGAGATAGTTTTGGAAATCAAGGGACTGCTCCTTCGTCACGCCAGTGATGCGGGTATGCGCGGGATTTATGATGCGGGTGTGGTTCAGTTTCTTTCCATCTTTCACCTGCAGCCACGTAATGCCTACGGGGACATGGTCGAAGATGAACCGGAACTGCGCCTCCTTGCTCGCCAGATCCTCCTCCGCGCGTTTCAGATCGCTGATGTCGCTAATGAGGGACAACTCTTGGAAGCTGCCATCGGGATTGCTTTTGCGGATCATCTTGAAGGTCGACCACACCGTGGTGCCATCGAGCCGGTGATAACGCTTCGGCAATGAAAAACTGGTGATCTCGCCCGCTTCCATTTTCTTATAAATCTCTTCCTGCTTCTTTCGATCTTCTGGATTCGTTATCCGGGCGAAGATGCCAGGCTCGTCTATTTGCGCGCGCGTGAGCCCGCAGATGCCCAAGTGGGCCTCGTTGATATGTCGCGTCTGGGAGCCATCGGCGCGTACAATGCGCCATGAAATGCCGACCGGCGACGCCTCGAAGATGAAACGGTACTCCGCCTCCTTGGCGACCAGCTCCGCCTCGGCCTTCTTGCGCTCGGTGATATCGGTTCCGATGACAAGATTATAGAGCAAGCGTCCGGTCGTGTCGCGCACGGCCTGGATCTCAAGGTCGAGCCAGAAGAGCTGGCCGGTTTTGTGCTGGAGTGCGATTTCCCGATGGAAAGCTTGGCCGAGTTGCAGGGACTTCTTGATTTCTTCCGCGGCCACCGGATCGGTTTTCGGGCCGATGATAAATTTGTCCGTTTCGCAGCCATGCGCTTCGGCCGGGGTATAGCCCGTGATCCGGGTAAAACTTTGGTTGACCCATTCCACTTGGTTGGCGACATCCGAGATGATGACAGCGTTTTTGGTACGGCTAGCAATGTGCGCGAGTTTGCGCGCCTCGGCCTCGGTTCGGTGGAACTGTTCCGTCATGGTTTCCGCCAGTTCCTGTGCGCGGCTTGCCACCTCCTGCGCGCTGCTTTTCGCCGTGCCCATCGACCAGACCAGACCGCCGGCCAGCACACTCACCAGCAAGCCGCCAATCAGAATGCTGTCGGCAAACGAATGGCTGCCGGCAGCGTCAAAGGCAGGCGTCGCGATGAAACAAATTGTCCAGCCTTGGGAGCCAGACCCACGCAGACCCATGTGCCTAAATCCAACAAATCTTCCATCTTGGAAACTCGGCTCAACGGACAGCACCATGGTGGGTGCGACCAATTGCCTGGTGGTGGCTAACACCAATGTTTCGGGAGAAATTGTATCCCGACCATCATAAATCTCATAATCGAACTGTTTCCCCGACAAATCGTTCCAGTCGCCGACAAGATCTTCAAGGAGGATCCGGGCCGATGCCCATCCTTGCAAGCGTTCGCGGCGCGCTTCCGGCGTGGCGGGCGCCGCACCCTTTGAATAAATCGGTATATACATGAGGCTTGCTGGACGTTTTGTTTTATCCAGGAGCAGAACTGTATGCCGCGTAATCATTGGTGCGCCTGTGACCATCGCCTGTTCGAGTGCCTCGCGGCGTGTCTGATCCGTGGCCACGTCCAAGCCGATCCCAGGCGCATAGTTAAACGTCATGGCGTAACGAATGATGTAATGCTCCGGGAGGTCGTCATAGGTCGGTGGCTTGAAATCCGGCCCGTACTCGGCCTTTACCTCGGCGAGAAACGCCGGTAACTGCTCGCGAGGCACACGCTCAATATAAGTAAGTCCAGCCACGTATTGCTTTATCTGTGGCAAAACGCCACCGGCATAGGTTTCCCACTCCTGTCGTTCGAGCACCACGTTCGCATCGAACAATGCCCGCACACCCTGCAATACCGATTGAATTTCAAGCAACCGATCCTTCATACTCACCATGAGACGGTCGGTCGTTCGCCCAAAACGCTCCACATCGGCCGTGCGCGTCTGCTGGCGCGCATACAAAAACCCCGCGATCGAAAGCGCCACCCCGCAAACAATGATTGCCAAAGATCTGAAAAGATAAGTGCGTTTGGCCGATTCAGCCTTTTGCGAGATGGTCATGGGTAAAACGCCCCTTCAAGACGGGCGGGGCATACCCTGTATTGACGAAAAAATTACAGCATGCTCAAAGTAAATCTGCCTAAACAGGGTAATCACCCTAGCTCAAACGCCACCTAACTGTCGCAAAAGCCAGTCCGCAGGGCCGTTCGACGGTTGTAGTAAAACTTTCCGCAGGCGCATCGCTTGCTCCGCAGTTTTTTCCCGGCGCGCTCCATCGCGCACATCCACTGACAACTCGCGCGAAAGATTTTTCGCCGTCGCCGCACCTTGGATGAATTCCGGATACATCGGCTCGCCGAGCAACAGATTCGCAATACCGAGGAACGGCACGCTCACCAGCGCCCGACCGAGCAGATACGTGAGCGGATTTGCCCGATACACGATCGCGCCCGGAATGCCCGCGAGCGCACAGTGCATCGACATTGTGCCGCTGCTGGTCAGCACCGCCGACGCCGCGATGGGCGCACCCGCCGCCTGCAAATGCACGTTTTCCGGCGGGCGCGCCGCGCGCAAGACGGCGGCAATCTCCTCGCTGGGATAAATCACCACGGCCTCGCGTTCGCCAAACGCGTGAAAGCCCGCGAGCATTAGGGGGAAAATCCGCGCCACCGCTTGCCGCCGGCTGCCCGGCAAAAGCAAGACCGGCCCGCCCGCGTCATAACGCACCGGTGCCACGTAATCGCTGGCCGTGAACGGATGACCGACGAACTCGACCGGCAGCGACGTGTCGGCGTAACACTTTACCTCGAAAGGAAAAATCACCGCGAGCGCGTCGAGGTGCTGGGCCATGGTGAAGCGGCGCCGGGCCTTCCAGGCCCAAATCTGCGGACTGATATAGAAGAGCGTTTTGATTTTTCCACCACCCTTCACGCTCAACCCGCGGGCATGCAGCTCGGCCGCGAGACGCAGGTTAAAACCGGGATAATCGATGAAACACACCGCCGCCGGCCGATACTCGCCGATCCAGCGCAGCGTCTCATGAAACAACGCGCGGAAGAACGAATAATTTTTCAGCACCTCGACCAGCCCGACGACCGAGGACGCCGTCAAATCGTGCAGCAGTTGCGCGCCCGCGGCCACCAGTTCCGGCCCGCCGAGCGTGGCCACGCGCAAGCCCGGCCGCTGCGCGAATGCGCCGCGCAGCATCGCCGCCGCATGCTGGTCGCCCGAGTGCTCGCCGGCGATGATGAGCAGGTCCACGCCCTCGTCGCGCGGCGGCGGCAGGTGAAAAGGCAGTTTTTTCAATTCGGCCATCGCATTAACCACAAAGGCACAAAGGACACAAAGTTCCCTGACATATCTTCAAAATCATAAAAATGAAGTTTCCCTTCCGAACGGACTTTGCGTTCTCTGTGTCTTCGTGGTTAATCATGTTTTCGCCGAGCGGATTTGCTCCGTGATCGCAATGGCGACCTCAAGCGCCGACTTGCCGAGCGCCACGCCGACCTTCGGCTGTTGGGCCTTCGTCACACTCTCCACGAAGTGCGCCAGTTCGAGCGCCAGCGGCTCGCCTTTCTCGATCGGAATCTGGTGCACCGGGATTGAGCTGTGGTCGCCCGCTTTCACCAGGCCGATCTTCATTTTCAGGCCGTAGGTGATAAGGTCGCTCTTCTTCACCAGGTGGCCGGACTGGTTCATGAAGTCGAGCGACAGGTAGGCGTTGTCCTGGAAAATGCGGATCTCGCGCGCTTTTTTCAGACTCAGGCGGCTCGCGCTCAGGTTGGCCACGCAGCCGTTCTCGAATTGCAGGCGCGCGTTGGCGATGTCCTCGGTTTTCGAAAGCACCTGGATGCCCACGCTGTCGATGCGCGCCAGCGGCGACTTCACCAGCGCGAGCACGATGCCGATGTCGTGGATCATCAGGTCGAGCACCACGCCGACCTCGGTGCCCCGCGTCTGGTAGGGCGCAAGCCGCTCGGCCGTGATGTAACGCGAGCGGCCCGCCTCTTTTTCAAGGAACGCCATCACGGGGTTGAAATGCTCGACATGGCCGACCTGCACGAGGCAGTTGTTGTTCTGCGCGGAAGCGAGCACCTGCTCGGCCTCGGCCAGCGAGGCGCAAATGGGTTTTTCGATCAGCAGATGGCATCCCTTCGCCAGCAGCGGCAGCGCGATCTCGGCATGCTTGTCGGTCGGCACGACGACCGACACCGCGTCGCACACCTCGCCCAGTTCATCGAGCGTGGCAAACCGCCGGCAGTTGTACTTCGCGCAAATCTCCTTCGCGCGCGCGTTGTCCGTCTCGAAAATGCCGGCGAACTCGGTGCCGGGCAGCGAGGCATAGATGCGCGCATGATGCTGGCCGAGCGATCCGACCCCGACGACGCCACACTTTATTTTGTTCACGGTTCTCGGTTCACGATTCACGGTTCACGATTGGGTTGGTTGAACTTTCGTCTACGCGCTTCACTTGATGCGAGGTATTTCATCAAGCCGCTGATAAGGGCTTCAGCCTCGCTGGACCAACGATAGATCGCATTGAAGTCATTCTCCAAGACGAGTCCTGCATCCAGCGCAACATAGAGATGAGATTTTACCTCCGTGCAAGAACCGCGCGCATTGCTGAGAAAAGCGACAAATTCCTTATTGCCGCCGCGGCCGAACCCTTCGGCGATATTAGCCATTACTGATACCGCAGCCCGTCTGAGTTGATCGCGCAGCCCAAAATCCCGGGCCAATTGGCCAGCTGCAGAAATACGGTAAATTTCACCGGCGAGCTGTCGGGCTTTTTTCCAGCTATCAATATCTTCGAATCGTGTGAATGTTGCCATGGCGTATCTTAGCAGCGAACCGCGAGCGGCTAACCGTAAACCGTGAACTGTGAACCGTGAACTTCTTGTAAGACTCCGTCGTGGAGGAAGAGCGCCCGGCTGGTTTTCTGCGCATGCACCGCGCTGTGGGTCACGAGAACGAGCGAGGTGCCGGTCTCGGCGCAAAGGCCGAGGAGCTGCGCGATGACCGCGTCGCCCGTATGTTCATCGAGATTGCCGGTCGGTTCGTCGGCCAGGATCAACGGTGGCCGGTTCATCAGCGCTCGGGCCACGGCCACGCGCTGGCGCTCGCCGCCGGAAAGCTGCGAAGGCAAATGATGCGCGCGTTCCGCCAGGCCGACGCGCCCGAGCAGTTCCTTTGCCCGGGTGTGGTCGGCCGCGTCCGGCCGGCCAATGATGCGGCGCGCGAGCAGCACGTTGGCCAGCGCATCGAGTTCGGGCACGAGATAAAACGCCTGAAATACCAGGCCGACCAGGCGCGCGCGGCGCGCGGCCACGAGGGTTTTCTCGCCGCGCCAGAGAATTTCTCCGCCATCGGGCGCATCAAGGCCGGCCAGGAGATGGAGCAGCGTGGATTTGCCCGAGCCGGATTCACCGCGAATGCTTACGCTCTCGCCCGGAGCGATCGCCAGGTCGACGCCATTCAAGACCTCGATCCGGCGGTCGCCGCTCAGGTAAGTTTTGCGCAAGGCGCGGGCCGTGAGAAGGGCGTCAGGCATGACGACACGCCTCCGGCGCGAACGTCCAACATTCAACATTCAACGCCCAACGCCTAATGGACAGAAAAGACGAAAATTCCAGCGCCAGACTAAATAAAATTGGATGTTGAATGTTCAAGGTTGGACGTTGGATGTTCCGCAGCGAATCATTCGCTGCGGAGCGCCTCCACGGGTTTGAGCCGCGCCGCGCGCCACGCCGGCAGCAGGCCGGCCAGCGTCGAGATGATGATGGTCAGCCCGACAATCCGGGTGATGTCGCCCGACGAAACATGCGAGGGCAGTTCGCTGAAGTTGTAAAACCGCTGCAGCACTTCCTGGCGCTGCGTCATCCGCGCCAAGCCGAGCACGACGTCATTGCGGAAATACAACGCAACCAAACCCAGCCCGAGCCCGAGCAGCGTGCCGAACACGCCGATGAACAATCCCTGTGCGCAGAAACACGCCGCCACCTGCCGCGGCTCGCCGCCGAGCGCGCCGAGCAGGCCGATCTCGCGCGTCTTGCGCACGACGGAAATAAGCAGGGAGCTCGTCACCGAAAACGCCGCCACGATGACAATGAAGAGCAGTAGGAAAAAAATCATGTTCTTCTCCAGCTGCAGCACCCAGAGAAAATCGCTGAACGTGTCTTCCCACGAATATGCGCGCACGTCGAAAGGCAGCGCGGCATTGAGGCGACCGGCCCCCTCGTCCTCGTTCACGCCCGGTTGCAGGCGGACATTGATGCCGTGCACATCCGCGCCGAGCCCATAAAGTTCCTGCGCGAGGCGCAGCGTGCAATAGACCGTGGCGCTGTCGAGCTGTTGGTGGCCGATTTCCAGGACGCCGACGACGCGCACCTGCCGCGGGAGAAACACTTCGTCGCTCTTGAGTTTTTCAATCATGAGCGGCGAATAAACCTCCACCGTGTCGCCGACCGATGCGCCCAGGCTTTGCGCCAGCTCGGAGCTGAGGATGACCGAATCGTCATCGAGGTCATCGAACGAGCCGGCGATCAGGTAATGGCTGAGGTGGACGACATTCTCGACCGTGGAGAGATCGACGCCACGCATGGCGGGAAACGCGGGCTTGCCCTGGTACTGAAGCATGAGCACGCCGCTCGCCGTGGGCGTGGCCGCGGCGACCCCAGGCACCGCGTCGATTTTTTTCAGCAGCTCGGGATAATTTTCAATGACCCCCTGTGCACGAATTTGCACCTCGCCCTCAGTGCCGACAATCATCTGGCGGATTTCGTAGCCGAAGCCGCCCATCACGCTCGTCACCACGACGAGCAGCCCCACGCCCAGCGCCACGCCGAGAATCGAGATAAAGGTGAAAAACGAAAACCGCCGCCCGCTGGGGAAAAGCTGCTTTAGGGCTAAATATAAATACCAAGGCATTCTGGAAAAGACTGAAGACTGAAGGCCGAAGACTGAAGCAATAAAAAATACATCTGGTTTTTGCTGCGCCACTCGCCTTCGGCTGAATCTCGATCTTTTTCCATCAGCCTTCTGTTTTCAGCTTTCAGCTTTTCTCGCCTCCGCCGGAGCGCAGTTGCGGGAACAGGATCACGTCGCGGATGCTTTCCGCGCCGGTCAGCAGGATGACGAGGCGGTCGATGCCCACACCCATGCCGCCGGCGGGCGGCATCCCGTGCTCGAGCGCGAGCAGGAAATCGTGGTCGATGTTTTGCTTCTCCTCGCCGGCCTGCGCCTCGAACATCTGCCGCTGCGCGTCGGGATCGTTCTGTTCCGAGTAAGCCGGGGCGATTTCCATGCCGCCGATGCAAAGCTCGAACACGTCCACCGTGTCGGGATCTTCGGTCGAGAGCTTGGCCAGCGGCACGAGCTGCTTGGGCAGATGCGTGACGAAGGTCGGCTGGATGAGCGTGGGTTCGATTTTCTTGGAGAAAATTTCGTTGGTGATTTCGAACTCCTCCCAATGCGGCTCGGCCTTGAGGCCGAGCTTTTCGGCGCCGGCGATCTTTTCGGCCTTGCTGCGGCCGAACCACTCTGCGTCGCCCGTGGTCGTGCGGATCAGATCCTTGTAGCGCACCTCGCGCCACTCGCCGCCGAAATCGATCTCCTGCCCGCTCGCGGCATGCTTGATTTTTATCGCGCCGAGCACGTCGCGGCAGAGCGATTGAAACATGTCGCGCACGAGCGTCATCATGCCGCGGTAGTCGCTGTAAGCCTGGTAAACCTCGAGCATGGTGAACTCGGGGTTGTGTTTGCGCGAGACTCCCTCGTTGCGAAAATTGCGGCCGATCTCGAACACGCGGTCATAGCCGCCGACTAGCAGTCGCTTCAAATAAAGTTCGAGCGAGATGCGCAGGAAAAAGTCCACCCCGAGCGCGTTGTGGTGCGTGGTGAAAGGCTTGGCCGCCGCGCCGCCGGCGATGGCTTGCAGCACCGGTGTTTCCACCTCGATAAATTGGCGCTCCTCGAGGAACCGCCGGATGTGCGAGACGATGCGCGGGCGCAGCATGAGCCGCTGGCGCGACGCCTCGTTGACGATGAGATCGAGATAGCGCTGGCGGTAAACCTGCTCGGGGTCGGTCAGGCCGTGCCATTTTTCCGGCAGCGGGCGCAGCGCCTTGGCGACGAGCACGAAGCGCGTCACGCGCACGGTGATTTCGCCGCTCTTGGTCTTGAAAAGAGTGCCTTCCGCGCCGAGGAAATCGCCGAGGTCGAGTTTCTTCCACGCCGTGTAGGCCTCGTCGCCAATGACGTCCTTTTTCAGGTATAGCTGGATCTGGCCGCGCTGGTCGAGGATCTTGGCAAACTGGCTCTTGCCCATGTCGCGGATCACGACGAGGCGCCCGGCCACGCCGACGGTCACGGCGTTGTCCTGGCCCTCCACGTGGAGCTTCAGCGCATCGGCCGAGAAATGCGTGGGCGCAAAATTTGCGCGAAACGGATCCGCGCCCGCGGCGCGCAGGTCGGCAAGCTTCTGCCGCCGTACGGCGTGCTGGTCGTGGCTGATGTCGGTCGGGATTTCGCTCATGGAACCCGCAAGCGTGGCCCGCCCTCGCCCCGGCGCAAACGGAAAACTCCAACGGATTTCAGGATGAGAAACCGCTAATCCGCGCTAATCGACGCTAATTTGAATAAAACCTATTCAGTCATATTAGTGTGGATTAGCGTGCATAAGCGGTTAAAAAACTCACCTTCTGTTTCCGATGGATACGACCCGCAAACCCACCTGGCTTCGCGCCAAACTTCCCAGCGGCCCCGGTTACGCCGCCGTGCGCAAGCTCGTGGACGAAAATGAGCTTCACACCGTCTGCCAGAGCGCGCAGTGCCCCAACCTCGGCGAATGCTGGTCGCGCGGCACCGCCACGGTCATGATCCTGGGCAACATCTGCACGCGCTCGTGCAACTTCTGCGCGATCCAGACCGGCCGCCCCACCGAGCTCGACCTCGGCGAACCCGCGCGCGTGGCCGAAGCCGTCGCCAAGATGCGGCTGCGCCACTGCGTCATCACCAGCGTCGCCCGCGACGAACTCGCCGATGGCGGCGCCAGCGTGTGGGCCGCGACTATCCGCGCCATCCGCCACCGCAATCCGCACACCGCCATCGAGGTGCTCGTGCCCGATTTCAAAGGCAAATTCGAGGACGTGGACACCGTGCTCGCCGCGAAGCCCGACATTTTCAACCACAACGTCGAGACCGTCGAACGCCTGCAAAAGCCCGTGCGCGTGCAAGCCCGCTACGACCGCTCGCGTTCCGTGCTGCGCCACGCCAAGAGCCGCGGCTTCACGACCAAGACCGGCATCATGCTCGGCCTCGGCGAGGAACAGCACGAGATCGAGCAAACGCTCCGCGACATCGCGTCCGACCAGACCAACATCCTCACCCTCGGCCAGTATTTGCAGCCCACGCCGCAACACCTGCCGGTGAACCGCTGGGTGACGCCGGAGGAATTCAAGCAGTGGAAAGAATTTGGCCTCGGCCTCGGCCTCGGCGTCGTCGAAAGCGGCCCGCTCGTGCGCTCCAGCTACCACGCCGACGAGCAATCGCTCAAATACACCGGTGAGGAACACCTCAACACATCGAACGCATTTGCGAGCACGTGAGGTAGATTGAGACTACTAAATTGTTAGGCAAAGAAGATACTTTTCTTCACTGCCATGCTGGAAGAAAGAAAAAGTACATCGGGATCACTTACTGCGTTTTGCGTTCGCGCGATGAGCTTTCTCGTCACAGTCGCGGCGATCGTCTTCGTGCTCTTCGTGAATCCGATCAATTGGACGCTCTTTGCGGAGTTCACGAGGTGGGATTGGATGTGGTTATGTGCTTCAAATGTCACAATCGTCTCGGCCTTCGGCTTTGGTTGGTGGATTGGTCAGCGAAAACTAACACGGCTCATCGACCGGAAGAAAAACGCCTAACAAACCACCAGAACGGCGCGAAGATATCACGGCCGGCGATCAGTACATGGCTCCAGATGATACGCCGTTAATTCTTCCGTCATTCCGAGTGCAGCGAGGAATCTCGCTTGTGAGATCTGATTCCAAAATCGGTTTGTAATATAATGCGTTACAAACAACCAGGCAGCCCGAGGGGAAGTTTGTAACGTATTATGTTACATCCCAGATTGAGATTCCTCGCAGGTCTCGGAATGACAAAGCCACTGAGCGGCGGGCCCGGTCTCCTTCGCAAAAGCTACGAAGACCAGGGCGGTCGCGCCCTACCCCGCTTACCCTTCCACATCAAACCAGAACGGCGCGAAGATTTCCCGGCCGGCGATCTGCACCTGGCTCCAGATTACATAGCGGCCGGCGCGCGGGAGCTGGAGTTTAAAGGTCAGCACCGGATGGACCGCGTCGGGCAGCTTGGTAATGTCGTATTCCTGCGGATGCATATGAGCAAACCCGCTGCGCTGGTCGTCGAAGGCCACAAGGTGAGCGAAGGCATTCATGATCACCTGGAGCGGCACCGGTCCGCCGCCGATGCGTTCGATCGTGAATTTTAAATCGACCAGTTTGTTGGCCCGAATGGGCTGCGCCGAGGGCGTAATCGTGAAGCGATAACCATCGCGCTCGCTCACCCAGTTTTGTTGCGAGACGGGCACGGATGCGGCGGGTACTCCGCCCACCGGCATATCGGCCCAGGCGTAGAGGCCGTTGCCGGTGACAATCGGCACGAAGTCCGCAAAAAAACGATAGCTGCCGCCCGCGTGCGGCGTGAAGGTGAAGACCCACGCACCGGGCGACCCGGCCGGCACGGGATGCACGTGCTGGTAATCGGTAAGCATGGGATCGACGATGAGCAGGTGGAGTTTTTTGGCGTGGGCGGTGGCCAGATCGTCCGGACCAAGGGGTTTTCCGCTGTAAGTTTGGAGCGTGAGCATGACCTGCACCGGCTGGCCGGCCACCACCGGCCCGGCGGTGGCGAGCGTCATCGTCACCGGCGACTGCACTTGCGTGGCCGGCAGGAACTGCGGGTTGCCGGGATCACAGAACTGCACGGAGCTCTGGCCCGCCGGCACGTAATCATAGTGCGGCATGTTCGTGCCGGTAGGCAGCCGGCGCACCACGACAAAGAGCGCCACCGCGCCGAGCGTGATGAGCACAAACTGTCGGCGTTGGGTTTTAGTTAGGGCAATGGGCATTAGTATGGTGTCCGAGGTGGAGCGGCCCGTTCGGCGAGCTCAGGGCCCAGAGCATGTCGAGGGGCTTGACCCCAAGACGCTCTGAGCGCGTTGAGGTCAACGCGCTCCACCTGAATTCTTCCGTTTAAAATCATTTCCTCATTTTCCCGACAAATTCAGACGGCTCCCATTCGCCGCCGTCGGCCCGCCAGATGATGGTGCCGTTTTCATTGATAAGCAACGTGGCGAGCGTGTGGTTGAGCAGGCCGTCCTTGAATTCGGCGATGACACCGAACTGGGCGAGCAGGTCCTGCACGGCATTTTGCGGGCCGGTGAGAAATGAAAAGTTGCCCAGGTCGACGCCGCGCGCCTGGGCATAGTCCTTGAGCACGCCGGGCGTATCGTAAACCGGATCGAGGGAGATGGAAAGGAGTTCGAGGTTTTTTACGCCGGCTTCGCGGGCGAGTTGCTGGGTCATAACCATCTTCGCGGTGGAAAGCGGGCACATCGTGGCGACGGGGCAGCGCGTGTAGATGAAGTTCAGCATGATTTGCTTTCCGCGAAAGCGGTTCATCTGCACGACGTGGCCGTCCTGGTCGTAAAGCGCAAAATCGGGGGCGGTCTCGCCCACTTCGCGGAAAGGATGCGGGCCGCGCACCATCGTGTCCTGGCCCAGGGACTTGGCCGCGGCATCGATGGTGTCATTGGTGGATGCGTCGTCGGGGAAAATTCTTTCGAGGCGGAAGTCGCCGCCGTTTTGCACAAGGTCGGCGCGGATGCGTTCGCCGGCCGTGGCGTTGGCGAGGTCGCCCGGGCCCACGGCGTAGTCCATCGTCATGGCGGGCATGAGGCCCACAATTTCCTCGTGCTGAACGCGCAACGTCTTGTGCGCGGCGTCAATCGACACGATTTGCCCGTGCAATGGCCAGCGTTTTTCGCCGGGGGGCCCATCGTCGATGGTCGCACTATTTTCCGGGCGCGAGCAGGCGGCGAGCAGCATAAGCAGGCCCACGGCGAAAGTGGTAGCAAGTCGGCTCATGCGGGCATTAACAGGCTGCTGAAAAACTATGCTGGCCGGCGCGATACGCGATTTTTGCCGCGAGCAAGGCGGAGCTGCCGGTGCAATGCCTGGAAGGCCTTGCCCGGCAGCTCTAACGCTGCTCCCAGCCAAAATCGCTTTCGCCCTCCGGGTTGCGCCGGAAAGCGCTTCCGCGGCGTTAGCTCGGAAGGGGATAGCCTCGTCGAGGATACCCCGCTTCCGAGCCGCCTTGCGGACAGCGCTTTCCGATCGCAACGACGGCTCAGCAGAGTTTTTCAGAAGCCTGTCAGGATACATACAAACTACAGATTTGCCTGAAGAAAAAATTGTCAAAGGCTTTGCGAGGTCTATAGTGAACCCTTCTACGGTTAAGATTACAAACTTATGAACGCCTCCACCGCTCCTGCGCGCACGCCGGCCTACAAGCCCGGCGTCGCCTGGCTTGCCGTCGCGAGCATCGTTTGGGTGGGCGTGCTCATCTGCCTCGGCGCCTTCACCACGAGCATCGGCGCGGGCATGGCTTTTCCCGACTGGCCGCTGTCGAACGGTTCGCTCAACCCGACTGGCTGGCTGCAAAATATTTCGATGTTTGCCGAACATTCGCACCGGCTGACGGCGGGCGTGATGAGTTTGATCACGATCGCGCTGGCGGCATGGACCTGGCAGCGCGAATCGCGCGCCTGGCTGCGAATCCTGGCCGTCTTCGCGGTCGGGTTCGTGCTGGCGCAGGCCGTCGTGGGCGGGTTGCGCGTGCTGCTCGACCAGTGGCATGTGCAGATGGTGGACACGAGCGTGGGCCAGCTTTTTGCGATGCTGCATGCGTGCCTCGCCCAGGGATTCCTCTGCGTGCTGGTGGCCATCGCGCTGGCGAATTCGCGCGCCTGGCTGAATGGAAAAAACCAAACCGTCTTCGCCGCAGGCACCCGCAAGCTAGGCGTGATCTGTTGCGCCCTGCTGTTCTTGCAACTGGCCATCGCCGCCGTGATGCGGCACAGCTTCGCCGGGCTGGCTATTCCAACTTTTCCGTGGTCCTCGCCCGACCACGGGCTGCTACCGCCGGTGTGGAGTTTCCGCGTGGGGCTGAATTTCGCCCATCGCGTGATAGCGGGCATTATCACCGTGGCCCTCGTGATCCTGGCCGGAAAAATCTGGGCCGATCGTTCGGCGACCGCCACGATTCGCAACGTGACGGCGGGGTTGATGTCGCTGCTCGCGCTGCAAATTTATCTCGGGGCCTCGGTCATCTGGACGGGGCGCGCGCCATTTTTCACAACGGCGCACGTGATCGTCGGCGCAGCCACGCTGGCCACCACTTTCGGGCTGACGTGGTGGATGCACCGCGACATTTTTGTTGAGATACCAAAATCTGCGACGTCCGTGCCGCGCGCGCGGGAACTGGCAAAAACTTGAACATGCAAGCCCACTCCGCCACTTCTCCAGCCGTAGACGCTGCGCCCAAGACGGCGATGCACGATTACCTTGAGTTGACCAAGCCCCGGCTCAGCGCGCTGTCCGTGATCACGGCGCTGGTCGGCTATTGTGCGGCGCGGCCACCGTGGAATTTCCTGGAAATGACTTATCTGCTGGTCGGCACGATGCTGGCGGCGGGTGGCGTGGCGGCGCTGAACCAATGGATCGAGAGCGAGACGGACGCACGCATGCATCGCACGGCGGACCGGCCCATCCCGACCGGCCGCGTGCCGGCTGGTTCGGCCTTTGTGCTGGGCGCGGGGATGTGCTCGGCGGGGCTGGGCCTGCTGTTCATGAAAATCAATGGCATGTGCGCGTTGCTCGCGCTGCTCACGTACGTGTGCTACCTCGCGCTCTACACGCCGGCGAAAAAATGGTCGCGGTGGTCCACGGAAATCGGCGCGGTGGCCGGCGCGCTGCCCCCGCTCATTGGCGCGACCGCGGCGGACAACGGCATCTCGCCGCTGAGTTGGATGCTTTTTGGCGTGCTATTTTTCTGGCAAGTCCCCCATTTCATGGCGGTGGCCTGGACGTATCGCCGCGACTACGCGGCCGCGAATTTCCCGATGTTGTCGGTGCTGGATGCGAGCGGCAAGCGGGTGGCGCGGTGGGCGTTCATCAATGCGCTGCTTCTCGTGGCCGTCAGCGTGCTGCCGGCGCTGACCGGCTGGTGCAGCCGGGTTTACCTCGGCGTGGCGCTGACGCTCGGCGCCTGGCTGCTGTGGCGCGCGGCGGTGTTTTTGCGCGCCGAGAAACGCGACACGGGGGCGCGGAAATT